>Ga0326597_10009116_pt1 | contig 13335 bp, 13 predicted proteins | sample RVTome_12_FD_203789 | JGI IMG/M metagenome (GOLD analysis project Ga0326597, IMG submission 203789) | Soil microbial communities from uranium-contaminated site in the Upper Colorado River Basin, Wyoming, United States - RVT100D185 | ecosystem: Environmental > Terrestrial > Soil > Contaminated >... | reverse complement strand
AGCCCTGGTCGAAGGCGACGATGCCGGCGTTGTCGTGGAAGACGCTCACGCACCACGGCCGGTCGAGCTCGAGCGTGGCGCGCTGGATGGTCTCCTTCAAGAGGTTCGCGATGCGCCGCTCCTCGCCCCCGCTGCGGAAGACGACCGCGCCGGTGAAGGTCTTGTGCTTGCAGTGCTCGCTCCAGGTCTGGGCGATCGTCTCGAGCTCGCAGGCCGTCGGCTCGCGCTCCTCCGCGCGGTAGCGCGCCTGGATGGCTCGCATCTCCGCCAGGTTCAGGCTCAGCCCGCCCAGTTCGCTGATGCGCGCGAGCTCCTCGTCGCCGGCCGCGCACAGCGCCACCTCGACCCGACCGTGCACGGCGCCCGCCGCGGGCGGGCCGTAGTGCAGGGCCTCGCTCCCGATCAGGACGTCCTCGATCGTGTCGTTGGCGAGGGCGCTGGCGGAGAGGCGCTCGAGGTCGTGCGCGTCGAGGGAGCCCTCGAGCTCCCAGGCGCTGAAGGTCGAGACAAAGAGCTCGCCCGCGCCCGGGGCCAGGCCGGTGCGCCGGATCGTCTCGGCCACGGTCAGCGCCACCGGGTCCATCACCCCGGGCTTGCGCGCCACGAGCACGCGCCGCGCGCCGCCCAGCGCCGGCGGCTCCTCTCCCGGGGCGATCAGGCGCACCTCGTCGAGCACCGGGTCGGCCAGGAGCTCGCGCACGATGCGCTCGACGTCGGCGCGCGCGAGGTCGGGCGGCAGCAAGTAGCCGCGCCCCCGGCGCGCGGCGCGCAGGTGCGCCAGGCCCAGCTCGCGCGCGGCGTGGCAGAGCTCCGAGCCGGCCGGGTCGTCCACGCCCGGGCGGCGGAACAGCTCGACGCGCCAGGAGTCGGGCAGGACGGCGGTCGCGCCGTGGCGGGCGGGCTCGGCCGAGAGGCTCATCGTGCCATGATAGCGGTCCGGTGGGGGGCGCCAAACATGCCGGCGGGCGAAGCTTGCGACGTGGGCGGCCGGCTCCGACGATGGCCGGATCGGCCGCGAGCCCGCGGCGCGAGGAGTGCGAGCTTGAGCGACAAGAGCGACAAGAGCGACAAGAGCGACGAGCCTCGGGAGCCGAGCGAGCGCGAGGATCCCAAGCCGCGCGCGGCGACTCGCGGCGCGAGCGGGGGGCGCGACGCGGCCGGGATGGCGTTCGAGAAGCCGATCCGCGACCTCGAGGCGCGGATAGAGGAGCTGGAGGAGCTCTCCCCGCGCACGAACCTGGACCTCTCGTCCGAGATCGAGGCCTTCCGCAAGCGGCTGAACGAGGCCATCGAGACGACCTACGCCGAGCTCTCGCCCTGGGAGCGCGTCAGCGTCGCGCGCCACCCGGAGCGGCCGGTCACGAGCGACTACCTGCGCGCCATCCTCGACGACTTCATCGAGCTGCACGGCGACCGAGGCTTCGGCGACGACCGGGCCATGGTCACCGGCCTGGCGCGCATCGGCGACGTGCGCTTCCTGCTCGTCGGCCACCGCAAGGGCCGCACAACCAAGGAGCGCCTGGCGTGCAACTTCGGCTGCGCGCACCCGGAGGGCTACCGCAAGGCGCTGCGCAAGATGCGTCTGGCGCAGAAGTTGGGGCTTCCGATCGTCTCCCTGATCAACACCCCGGGCGCCTATCCCGGGATCGGGGCCGAGGAGCGCGGCCAGGCCGTCGCGATCGCCGAGAACATCCTGGGCATGTTCTCCCTGCGCGTGCCGATCCTGGTGATCGTGATCGGCGAGGGCGGCTCGGGCGGGGCGCTCGGCATCGGGGTGGGGGACCGGGTGCTGATGATGGAGTACTCGTACTACTCGGTCATCAGCCCCGAGGGCTGCGCCGCGATCCTGTGGAAGGACGGCGCGCGCACCCCGGAGGCGGCCGAGTCGCTGCGCCTGACGGCCTCCGACCTGGTCGGCCTGAAGCTCGTGGACGGCGTCATCCCCGAGCCGCGCGGCGGCGCCCACCGCGACCCCGAGAAGGCCATGCAGGCCGTGCGCGCCGCGATCCTGCGCGAGCTGGGCGAGCTGAGCCTCGTGCCGACCGGGGAGCTCCTGGCGCGGCGGCGCGCGAAGTACCGCCACGCCGGCGCGATCGAGGGTCGCTTCCCGGCCGTGCCCGGGGCCTGAGATGCTCCGAGGCTGACCAGGAATCCCCGGTACAGCCTGCCAGCACCAACGCCGGGCGGCGTCGGCGCCCGTTCGCGAGCAGTTCCCGCTCGCTCTCGGAGCCGGGTTCGGCGCGGGATCCGCTCGCCCCGTGGGCTAACCTAGTCGGTGCGGCGCGCGTACCGCTCGCCCCTCCCATGGCCCGACCCCCCGACGTCCCCCGGGAACCCGCTCCCTCTCCTCCCGCGGCGTCCGCGCCCGTTCCGGACCCCGCCGGCGACCGCAGCGCCGACGAGCACGACCTCATCCGCCGGGCCCAGAGCGGCGACGAGTCCGCCTTCGCGGCGCTCGTGCGCGAGAGCGAGCGGCGCGCCTGGCGCGTGGCACGCAACCTGGTGCCCTCGGACGAGGACGCCTCGGACCTGGTGCAGGAGGCCTACCTGCGCGTGTTCCGAAACCTCGAGCGCTTCGACTTCCAGCACTCCTTCGGCACCTGGCTGTACCGCATCGTCACGAACCTGGCGATCGACCACCTGCGCAAGCGGCGGCCCGTACAGAGCACCGCGTCCGGCGAGGAGGGCGAGCCGGACCTCGACCTGTGGGACCCGCAGGCCCCGTCGCCTTCGGCCGCCATGGAGGCCGGCGAGACCGCGCGCGAGGTCCGCGCCTGCCTCGAGACGCTCGCGCCGCACTTCCAGTCGGCGCTCGTGCTGCGCGAGCTCGAGGGCCTGCCCTGCACCGAGATCGCCGAGATCGTCGGGGCCACCCACGTGACCGTGCGCTGGCGCCTGCACCGCGGCCGCAGGCTGTTCCAGGAGGCCTGGGAGCGGCGCGGCCGGGCCGCGCGCTCGATTCCGCCCAATGCCGCGGACGGCGCCAACGCCGCCCCCCCCGCGGGCGTAACCCCTCTTGAACACGATGGAACCGCCCCGCAACTGCCCTGAGGTCCGGACCGCGCTCCCGCTGCACGTGGGGTTCGACCTCGATCCGCCCACCCGGGCGGCGGTCGAGGCGCACCTGGAGTCCTGCCCGGGCTGCCGCGCGGCCCTCGATCGCGCGCGCCGCGCGCGCCGCGCCTTCCTGGGCCTCGACGCCGCCACCGGCGAGCCGCCGGCGCTGTGGCCCGCGCTGAGGGAGCGCCTGGCGGCCGAAGGCCTGATGGCCCGACACGGCGGCCCGTCCGCCGCCGCTGCAACGGACGGCCTGGCGGCCGCCGCCGGGCGGCGGCTCGCTCCCGCTCCCGCTCGCGCCCGCGTTCCGGCTCCTGGCCGCGTCCTGCGCCGTCCGCGCCGCATCGCGGCCGCGGCCGCGGCCCTGCTGTTGGTCGCGTCGGGGCTCTTCGTGGGCCGCGGCCTGTTCGCCCCGGGCGACGGCTCCCCGGATGCGGACCCGGGCCTGGCCGTCGGCCCGGACTCCTCCGAGGCCGCCCCGCAGGTCCCGCTCGCCCCCGGCCTGCAGCCGGTGGCGATGCAGCCGCTGCGGGAGGGCGAGCGCCCCCTCGCCGCCGACGCGATCCCGTTCCAGGGGACCGAGCCGGACACCGATCCGATCCTCCGGCGCGTCGACGGCTCGGTCGTCTCGGACCATCCCCGCGTTCGCTGAGAGGCTGAGCAGAAATCGATGATACAGCCTCTCAGATGCCGTTTGGCCCAACGCCTGGCGGCGTTGGCGCCCGTTCGCGAGCAGTTCTTGCTCGCTCTCTGAGGGAGCCCCTCCCATGAGAACCGTGAGAACCGCTCTGAGCGCGCGCCGTGCGCGCGCGACGAGGCCCGGCGCGCTGGTCGCGCTGGTCGCATCGGCCGCCCTGGTCCTTCCGCTCACGCTGCTGGCCCAGGGGCAGGAGGGTCGAGAGGGACGCGGGGTCGCCCTGCAGCCCGCCCGGCCCACGCAGCGCTCGCTCTTCGAGGACACCTGCTTCGACGCCGACCTGTGGCGGGCGCGGCTGGCGCAGCTCGACCTCGATCTGCGCGAGCGCGCCTTCGGGGAGCTGATCCAGGCCACCGCGCGCTGCAACGCGGGGCGGCGCGCGCTCGAGGCCTGGGCCGCGAGCACGGCCGAGCCGGAGTTGGCCTGGACCGCGCGCCTGGCCCTGCGCGAGCTGCGCGCGAGCCCCTTCCGCCTGCGCTGGGAGGCGCCCGGGAGCGCCCTCGGCAGCGACCCCCTCGGCCCGCGGGCGCCGGACGCGTTCCAGGACCTGGAGCGGCACCTGCGCTCGATCGAGGACCTGCTCGGCGGCGGGTTCGACGGCGGCGGCGGCCTGAGCCTGCACCGGCCTCGGCAGTTCTCGCTGCCGGACGCGCGCGGGATGCACCGCGAGCACCGTTCCTACAGCGTCGAGGTGAACCCCGAGGGTGTGCGCCTGCGGGTGATCGAGGGCGGGGGGGGGGAAGAGCGCGAGGAGCTGTTCGAGGCCGAGAGCCTCGATGAGCTCCTGCGCCAGCACCCCGAGCTGCGCGACCAGATCCCGGGCCTGCGCGACATGACGCTGCAGCCCTTCGGGGCCGGAACGCGCCTGGAGTGGAACGACGCCGTGCGCCTGCGGGTGGACCCCCAGGGCTGGCGCGCGCGGCTCGGCCGCGAGCTCTCGCAGCTCGGCATCGAGATCGACTCCGCCGGAGAGCGCACGCTCATCCTCGGCATCGAGTGCGGCCGGCCTTCGGCCGAGGACGTCGAGGCCTGCCGGATCGCGCCCGGATGCGGCGTGCGCGTCGAGCGCGTCGTGCCCGGCACGATCGCGGACGAGATCGAGCTGCGCCGCGGCGACATCCTGATCGAGCTCAACGGGCGCCAGATCTGCTCGGACGAGGAGATCAGCCAGGTCCTGGCCGAGCGCCCCCAGGGCCAGGCGCTGGTCGTCAAGATCGTCGACCGCGGCGGCCAGGAGCGCGTCAAGGAGTGGAAGCCGGAAGGGGAGAGGTAGCGTGGACGGGCCTGCGCCCGCAGCGCTACTTCAGGGCCGCCTTGCAGGCTTCGCGCAGGCGGAAGGCGCGGCGGATGTCCTCGTGCTCGAAGGGCAGCTCGGCCAGGCGCAGGAAGGCGTCGATGTCGGCCAGGGCCTCCTCGTAGCGCTGGCGGTCGACCAGGAGCTGCGCGCGGCTGCTGTACGCGGCGGCGATCTCGGAGTGGATCGCGATCAGGCGCGTCAGGTGGGCGATCGCATCGTCGGGGCGCCCGAGGCGGACGGCGGTCGCGCTGGCCTGCAGGTGCAGCGCGACCTCGAGCTCGGTCAGCGCCGCCAGGTTGGCGCGGATGGTGTCCTCCTCCCGGTCCGAGATGCCCGCGCGCCGCATCTGGGCCTCCCAGAAGCCGCGCTCGTTGGAAGTGCTCTTCAGGATCGCCTCCGACCACACCAGGCTCTCCTCCATCTCGCCCAGCAACGTGCGCGTGCGCACCAGGCCGTTCATGACCTCGGTGTCGTCGGGGCGCAGGGCGAGCGCGGCCTCGTAGGTAGCGGCGGCCTCGCGCCAGCTCGCGCGCGCCTGCTCGGCGAGCTGGTCGGAGCGCGCCTCGGGGTCGGCGGCCGCCGTCGTGCGCTCGCCGGAGCGCACGCCGCGCGCGGCCTCGTCCAGCGCCACCCCCTTGCGCTCGAGCACTTCCGCCAGCCCGAGGGGCACGCGGAAGTCCTGGTCGGCGGGCAGCGCGCGGAAGATCTGCTCGGCGCGCAGGATGTCCAGCGTGAGCCCGCGCTTCTGAAGGGCGCGGCCGAGGTAGAGCCGCAGGTGGAAGTCCTGCGGCTCGAGCTCGAGCCCGCGCAGGGCCTGGTCCGCCGCGCGCTCGTACTCGCCCATGTTCAGGTAGCCGGCGGCGGTATCCCGGTAGACCTCGATCCGGCGCTGGCGCTCCGCCGCGGAGACGCGGGTGGAGGAGCAGGCGGGTGCGAGGAGGAGGAGCGGGAGGAGGAGGAGCGGGAGCGTGAGCCGAGGCGGAGAGGCGCGGTGGGCGGGATCCATGGTTCAGCGCGTGCGTCAGGGGTCGGGAGTGGTCCCGAACGGGGCCGGGGAGGGCGATCGGGCCTATCCGAGCTCGGGCTCGGAGTCGGGCTCGGAGTCGGGCTCGGAGTCGGGGTCGGGGTCGGGGTCGAGCGAGCGGCCGCGGGCGAGTAGCCGCGCCAGGCGCTCCGGTTGCACTCGCAGCCGCAGGTTCCGGCCGCCGGAGAGGGTCACCAGGCCGGGCTTCGCCCCGCGCGGCTTGTGGACCAGCTTGCGCTGCGCGACGTGCACGTCGGCCCGAGCGGCGCCGCGCAGGGGCGAGAAGTGCACGGCCAGATGGGCCGCGTCGAGCACCTCCTCGGGGTCGGGCTCGCCGCGCCCGGCGCCGCACAGCACGACGTGGCTGCCGGGCGCCTCGGCCGTGTGCAGCCACAGGTCGTTGCCGCGCGCGTGGCGGAACGTCAGCGCGTCGTTGTCGCGCGCGCTGCGGCCGACGCGGATCTCGGAGCCGCGCGAGCCGCTGAAGCTGCGGTAGGGCAGGCGCGGCCCTGGCTCCTTGCGCTTGCGCTCGTCGGCCTCCTGGCGCGGGTCGAGCAGGCCGCGCGCGACGGCCTCGCCGTCCAGGGCGGCCGGGTCGACGGCGGGATCGGCGCAGCGCGCGAGCAGCTCTTCGAGCGCCGCCGCGCGTCTGCGCGCGCGCGCGATCTCGTCGGGCAGGCCGGCGCGGACGCGCCCCAGCTCACGGTAGCGCTCGAACAGGCGCTCGGCGTTCTCGCGCGGGCCGCGGCGCGGGTCGAGCTCGATGCGCCGCGGCGCCCCGTCGGCGTGCCAGTCCGCCAGCTCGACCGACTCCATCCCGCGCCGCAGCTCGGAGAGGTGGGCCGTCAGCAGTTCGCCGTCGCGGCGCGCGCGCTCGGCCTGGTCACACGACGCCAGGCGACGCTCCAGCCCGCGCAGGAGGCCCCGGGCCTTCGCGAGCTTGCGCTCGGCCCGGCGCTTCAGGCGCTTGCGTTCGGCCTCGAGGTCGCGCGCGCAGACCTCGGCCCCCAGCGCGCGCTCCACTCGCCAGGAGAGCGGCGCGGCGGCGATCGGCGGCGGGTCGGGCGGCGGCGCGAACGCGTCCGCCAGCGCCCGCCCGCCGCCGGGCGCGGGAGCGCGCCCGGGCGGCGCGCGCCACGGTTCTCCCACCACGAGGCGCGGCTCGGCGCGCCTGGTCGGCGCCGGCACGAGCAGGTCGAGCACGCGGTCGCCGGGCCCGAGCAGCACCAGGTTGGCGTGGCGGCCGGTCAGCTCGCACAGGAGCGCGCGGCGGGCGCCGGCGGGCGCGTCGCGCAGCTCGAGCAGCACGATGCGGTCGCCGCGCACCTGCTCGAGCGCCGCCAGGCGCGCGCCCGCCAGCTCGCGCTCGAGCCGCCGGTAGAACGGTCCCGGCGGACCCTTGCCGCGCCGCGCGCGGCCGTGCTGCAGGTGCAGGCGCGAGGCGTCCGGGTCGGCCGAGATGCGCAGGCGCCGCACGGGCGCGGCCTGCGCGCCCGCGCCGCCCGCGGCGTCCGGCTCGAACACCAGCAACAGGTCGCGCGGCGGCAGCGCCGCCAGGTCGCGCAGGCTCCAGCCGCGGAGCAGCGGAAAGAGCTCGCACACCAGCTCGCCGATCTGCCGCGCGTCGAGGCTCAGGGGAGCTCTTCCTCCAGGTCGTAGACCCACGGCTCGCCGACCGGGGTCCACTCGACGATCTCGCGCGCGTCGGGGAAGAACAGCGCCAGCTCGCGCGCGGCGGACTCGGGCCCGTCCGAGGCGTGCACCAGGTTGTTGGAGCAGGACAGCCCGAAGTCGCCGCGGATCGTGCCGGGCTCGGACTCGCGCGAGTTCGTGCGGCCGACCAGGCGGCGCACCACCGCGATCGCCTCGAGACCCTCGACCACCATCGCCACGGCCGGCCCGGAAGTCATGAAGCCCACCAGGTTGGAGTAGAAGGGCTTCTCGCGGTGCTCGGCGTAGTGCTCCTCGATCAGCTCGCGCGGGAAGCGCCGGAGCTCGAGGCCGGCGAGCTTCAAGCCCTTCTGCTCGAAGCGGGCCACGATGCGGCCGATCAGGCCGCGCTGGACGGCGTCGGGCTTGAGCAGGACGAGGGTACGTTCCACGGTTCTTGGCGCTCCTCGGCCGGTGGGGCCGGCGCAGGGGTGGGGCTGGGGGCCAACAGGGACTCAGCGCGGCGCAGCCTCCTCATTGGGTTGCGGGCGTCGGCCCGCGCTGTGCGGCCGGCAAGTCCGGCCGCTGCCGGGAGCGACGGCCTCCGGCCCGGTTCGGGCGGAGCAGTCTAGCCCGGGTTATTCATGAGCCGTGAGACAGAACGCCTCGATTCGGTTCCTGCCGGTGCCTTGCGTGTGCCGGCCCCGCAGGGGTAAGCCCCGGTCCGCGAAGCGGATCGGAGGGATCCAGTGGATCCCTCCGAAGGGGATCCCTTGAACAGGTCGTCGAGGGGTAAGCCCCGGTCCCGCGACAGCGGGACCGAATCGATCCAGTGGATCGATTCGGAGGGGATCCCGGCGCGCGCACGGTACCTTCGGAAACCCAGAGGGGCCGGCAGGGGCCGAAAGGCCGGCGGAGCCGGCCGGTCGTGGTGTTCGGTCCGCGTGGTCATGAATGATCCGGGCTAGCGGCCGGGCGCGGCCGGGCCAACGCGACGGACCTGGCGAGGGCGGAAAGTCCGCGCTCGGGGGGCCGCGCGAGCCGAATTCCCGCCCCTCGGGTTGACGGGCTCTGACGCGACCCTAGATTGTTCGCCCATCGAGTCCGGAGCGGGTCCCCTGGCCGGCCGTCGCGCGCGGCGGCAGCGCTCCGGATCTTTGAAAAGAACGGATCCGCGAACGGATCGTCGCCCCGACTCCCCTCGAACGCCTCGTATGGACGGCGGACGGGCCCTCGCGCGCGGCCTCGGGCCCGGCGGCCCGGCCCCGCCGCGAGTCTCGCGCCCATGTCGATCTCGACCGACACCGGCCGCTTCGCGGCCCTGGGTCTGACCTACGCGGGCACCATCGTCGCGATGGGCGCGCTCGGGTACTGGCTCGACGTCGTGATCGACACGCCGCCCTGGTTCCTGCTGCTCGGGATCCTGCTCGGCGCCGTCGGCGGCTTCGTCTCCCTCGTCAAGAAGGTCTCCGGAGCGACCTCCACGCGGTCCGGCGGCGCCCCCCCTCCCAAGCCATGACCCGCACCCTCCTCGTCATCCTGGCCGCGCTGGCCGGCTCCCTGGCGCTCGCCTACGAGCTCGGCGGGAGCGTCGGCGCCGGCGTCGCGGCCGGCTGCCTGGGCGGCGCCTCGGCCGCGGGCCTGGGCGCGGCCTGGCAGCAGCACGTCGCGCGCGCGCGGCCGGCGGACGTGATGCGCGCCCACGTCGAGGCCTTCCTGCTCCTGCTCGGCGCGTGCCTCTCCGGCGGGCTCGTGTTCCGCTTCGTCGCCCGGGCCGCCGAGCGCGTCGACTGGAGGAGCTACCTGATCACCTTCGCCACGGCCGGCTTCGTCGTGATGATGGCCGGCGCCTTCGACAACGCGCGAGCGCTGCGAGCGCCGCGCGCAACGGGGGGCGGGGAGCGCCCGTGAGCTTCCTGCGCCCGCTCCTCATCCTGGCCTGCGTCGCCCTGCCGGTGTGGGTCACGGGCCGCTTCGCGCCGCAGCACGAAGGCGAGAACCCGTTCGCCACGCTGTACATGCACCTGATGCCGGCGGCGCTGGAGAAGCACCCGGCGCACGGCGCGGGAGCGGGGCACGACGCGGCCGGCGGCGAGCCCGGCGCGGGAGCGCACGTCGAAGACGGCGAGCCGCCCGAGTACCTGCTCTCGCTCGGCCTGCCGGGCTTCCTGGCGCTGTTCGACATGGACGTGGCGCGCGCCGGCGCGCAGCTCCTCTTGACCAACCTGCAGCTCTTCCAGCTCGCCGCGATGCTGCTGATCTTCGTGTGCTTCTCCGGCGTCCCGCGCTACCTGCGCACGGGCCGCGGGGACTTCACGAGCCGGCTGTTCGCGGGCTTCGCGCTGTGGATCCGCGACGAGATGGTGCTGCCGGTCATGGGGCCCGAGCTGGGGCGCAGGTTCCTGCCCATGTTCCTCGGCATCTTCTTCTTCGTCCTGTTCATGAACATGCTGGGCCTCGTGCCCGGCGCGGCCACGGCCACCGCCAGCCTGTTCGTCACCGGCGCCCTGGCCGGCATCACCCTGCTCGCGATGTTGATCTGCGGCATGGTGGCCCAGGGGCCGCTGCGGTTCTGGCTGAACCTCGTGCCGCACGTGCCGTGGCTGATGTGGCCGCTGATGTTCGTGGTCGAGGTGCTCGGCCTCATGATCAAGCCCTTCGCCCTCATGATCCGGCTCTTCGCGAACATGAGCGGCGGCCACCTGGTGGTGCTCTCGCTGATGGGGATGATCTACGTCCTGGGCGGCATGGGGCAGGTGGTCGGATGGGCCTCGGCGCCGGTCTCGGTCGCCTTCGCGGTCTTCATCATGATCATCGAGTTCTTCGTGGCGATGCTGCAGGCCTACATCTTCACGATGCTCTCGATCCTGTTCGTCCAGACCTCGATCCACCCGCAGCACTGACCTTGCAGCGCGGCCGGCGCGCGCCGCTGCGCGACCTTCAAAACCCACGAACCCTCGCGACCGCAGCGCGGTCCACTCCCGAAACGAGAAAGCGCGAACGATGAACATCCTCGAGAACGGCGATCAGGTCATGGACATCGCCAAGATGGGCGCCGGCATCGGCGCCGGCCTGGCGGCCATCGGCGCGGGCATCGGCATCGGCCGCATCGGCGGCTCGGCCGCCGAAGGCACCGCGCGCCAGCCCGAGGCCGCCGACGCGATCAAGGGCACCTCGATCATCCTCTCGGCCCTGATCGAGGGCGTGTGCCTGTTCGGCGTCGTCGTGACCCTGCTGATCGCGCTCGGGATCGGCAAGTGAGCCCTGTCCGGCCCGACGCCGGCGTGCCCGCGAGGTGCGCCGGCAGCCGCGACCCGTCCGGCCGACCGCCTCCCACCACGGAGCCCACGCCATGCCCGCCCTGCACCTCGACCTCCTGATCGCCGCCCAAGGTGGGTTCAACCCCCTCGAGCTCACCGGTCTGGGCAACTCGCTGTGGACCTGGCTCATCTTCCTGGGGGTCCTGCCCTTCGCCTGGAAGATCATCCTGGGCCCGGTCTCGCGCGCGCTCGAGGAGCGCGACGATCGCGCCGCCAAGGCGATCGTCGCCGCCGAGCGGGCCAGCAAGGAGGCCGAGCACGCGCGCGCCGAGGTCGAGGTCAAGCTGGGCGAGGCCAGCGCCGGCGCCGCGCGGCTCCTGGCCGAGGCGCGCGAGCGGGCCGAGGCGCGCGAGCGCGAGATGCTCGACAGCGCGCGCGGCGAGGCCGAGGCGCTGCGCGAGCGCGCGCGGGCCGACATCGAGAGCGCCAAGGAGCAGGCCCTGGCCGCCATCCGCGACGAGGTGGTCGAGATCTCGCTCGCCGCCGCCGGCAAGGTGCTCGGGCGGCGGGTCGACTCCGACGACGACCGCCGGCTGGTGGCCGACCTGGTCGGGGCCGGGCCGGCCGCCGCCGATCCCGGCGGCTCCCGCGGCTCCGGCGACTCCCGGAACGGGGAGGGCGCGTGAGCGCCGACCCGGTCAGCGCGCGCTACACCGAGGCGCTGTACGAGCTGGCGGCCGAGAAGGGCGCGCTGGAGGACGTGCGGCGCGGCGTCGAGCGCATCGCGGCCGAGGTCTCGGACCCCTCCGTGGCGCAGCGCCTGTTCGACGCGCGCGTCCCGGGGCGCGCGCGGCGCGGGCGCATGGTCGAGCTCGCGCGCGCCCAGCACCCGCTGCTGGGGAGCTTCGTGGCGCTGCTGTTCGACAAGCGCCGCGAGGAGGTCCTGCGTACCCTGGGGCCGGCCTTCCGCCGCCGCTGGCTCTCCGGGCGCGGGGCGGTCGAGGGGCGCGTCGAGAGCGCGCGCGCTCTCTCGACGGGCGAGATCGCGCGCCTGGCGGCCGCGCTCGGAGCGCGGCTGCAGCGCGAGGTGCTGCTCGCGAACACGATCGAGCCCGAGCTGGTCGGCGGCGTGCGCGTGCTGATCGCCAACCGCCTGATCGACCACTCCGTTCGCGGTCGCCTGGGCGGGCTGCGCCGCCGGCTGTCGGAGGCCCGCCTGCCGCACGCGTGAGGACTCCGCGCGCCGGCGCACAGCGAAGACCGAACACAGACCCCCCTCCCCACCCCAGGAAGAACATGGACCTGCGACCGGCCGAAGTGACCTCGATCCTCAAGCGCGAGATCGAGGCGTACGAGGGCGACACCTCCATGCAGAGCGTCGGCACCGTCCTGTCGGTGGGCGACGGCGTGGCCCGCGTCTGGGGGCTGGACGACTGCATGATGAACGAGCTGCTCGAGTTCTCGGGCGGCGTGCGCGGCGTGGCGCTGAACCTCGAGCAGGACAACGTCGGCTGCGTGCTGCTGGGCTCGGCCACCCAGGTGAAGGAGGGCGACGAGGTGCGCTCGACCGGGCGCATCATCTCGGTGCCGACCGGCCCGGCGCTGCTCGGGCGCGTCGTGAACGCGCTGGGCGACCCGCTCGACGGGCGCGGCCCGCTGGCGGTCACGCAGAGCGACTACCTGCCGATCGAGCAGCCCGCGCCCTCGGTCGTCGAGCGCCAGCCGGTCAAGGAGCCGCTGCAGACCGGCATCAAGGCCATCGACGCCATGATCCCGATCGGCCGCGGCCAGCGCGAGCTGATCATCGGCGACCGCCAGACCGGCAAGACGGCGCTGATCATCGACACGATCATCAACCAGAGGCGCACCGCCGGCGGCGACCCGCAGGACCCGCGCCAGGTGATCTGCATCTACGTCGCGGTCGGCCAGAAGCAGTCGACCGTGATCGACGTCGTGCGGCGCCTCGAGCGGACCGGCGCGATGGCCTACTCGATCGTGATCTTGGCCAGCGCGATCGACGAGGCCTCGATGCAGTACCTGGCGTGCTACGCCGGGGCGACGATGGGCGAGCGCTTCCGCGACGAGGGGCGCCACGTCGTGATCTTCTACGACGATCTCTACAAGCAGGCCCTGGCCTACCGCCAGGTGATGCTGCTGCTGCGCCGCCCGCCGGGGCGCGAGGCCTTCCCGGGGGACGTCTTCAACCTGCACAGCCGCCTGCTCGAGCGCGCCGCCAAGCTCTCGGACGACGCGCCGCGCATCAACCCGCGCTACAAGGCCGGCGGGGGCTCGCTGACGGCGCTGCCGGTGGTCGAGACGCAGGAAGGCGACGTCTCGGCCTACATCCCGA
>Ga0326597_10009115_pt1 | contig 13336 bp, 9 predicted proteins | sample RVTome_12_FD_203789 | JGI IMG/M metagenome (GOLD analysis project Ga0326597, IMG submission 203789) | Soil microbial communities from uranium-contaminated site in the Upper Colorado River Basin, Wyoming, United States - RVT100D185 | ecosystem: Environmental > Terrestrial > Soil > Contaminated >... | reverse complement strand
ACCCCTGCCCCATCCGCCACGTCGAGCACCAGGTCGAGCGTGATGCGGGCGTTACCGAGGCGCCGCTCGATGCTGTCGACGAGTGTGTCGATCCCCTCCCCGGTCAACGCCGAGACCAGCACCGGCCGGCGCTCGGGCGGCCTGCGCGCCGCGAGGTTCTCGGCGCGATCACGGCTGGCCGCATCCAGCCGGTCGATCTTGTTCCACACCTCGACCAGCCGCTGCGAATCCTCCGGGTCGATGTCGAGCGTCCGCAGCACCTCGCCGACGTCACGCAGCTGCGCGTCGCTGTCCTCGTGCGACAGGTCGCGTACGTGCAGGATCAGGTCGGCTTCGATCACCTCCTCGAGCGTCGCGCGGAAGGCGGCCACCAGCATGGTCGGCAGATCGGAGATGAAGCCGACCGTGTCGGAGACGATCGCCTTCAGACCATGCGGCAGCGTCACCACACGCAGCGTCGGATCGAGCGTGGCGAACAGCATGTCGGTCGAGAGAACGCGCGCCTGGGTGAGACGATTGAACAGCGTCGACTTGCCGGCATTGGTGTAGCCGACCAGCGCTACGATCGGGTACGGCACGCGCTTGCGGCTGTCGCGATGCAGCTTGCGCGTGCGCTTGACCTTGCCGAGCTCGGCCTCGATGCGGGCGATCTGCTCCTGGATGACGCGCCGGTCGGCCTCCAGCTGCGTCTCGCCGGGACCGCCGAGAAAGCCGAAGCCGCCGCGCTGGCGTTCGAGGTGGGTCCAGGAGCGCACCAGGCGGCTGCGCTGGTAGGTGAGCGCGGCATGCTCGACCTGCAACGCGCCCTCGCGCGTGCGTGCGCGCCGTCCGAAAATCTCCAGGATCAGCCCGGTGCGGTCGATCACCTTGGCCGACCAGGCGCGTTCGAGATTGCGCTGCTGCACCGCGGAGAGTGCGCAATCCATGACGACAAGGCCGGCGTCCTCGCTCTTCACCAGTCCGGCGATTTCGTCGACCTTGCCTTTGCCGATGAAGGTGGCGGGCCGGATCTGCTGCAACGGCACAACGCCGCTCTCGACGACGGTCAGGTCGATGGCGCGGGCAAGCCCGACCGCTTCGTCGAGGCGCGCCTCCGGCGCGCGCAGCACATGCGCCGTCCGGCCGCCACTGTCCGGCAGCCGGCGCAGGACCGGTTCGATGACGATGGCGCGGCCCGTTTCCGAGCCCGCGCCGGGGCTCAGATGGTCGGACTCGGTGCGCTTCCTAATGGAAGTCATCGATTATCCGAAAAACATCGAATCTTCTTGAACTTGCTGACATTTTCACTGGCACGTGCGGCGGTTCCTAGGCAGGTTGCGGACGGCGCTCGGAAAGCGTGAATTGACGGCGGCGCCAGAGCCGGATCGGCGATCGGCATTGCGCCAGCTTCCCGCTGCCGTCGCTGAGATGCAAGCCGAGATTGATGCAGCACGGGTTAAGGGCCGGGCCGGCGTCGAGCGTCCCGCTCCGCGCGGACGCCCCATGTGTCCCCGGCAGCTTGCCCACGCCCACGACGCAAGTGAGCTGGGCATCGATGACAAGGCCCGCAACACAAACCTACCGCCGGCAGACGGCTATAATCCCGCGACCTTCGCCAAGCTGCTCCGTGGTGGCCACCGCGAAGCACAGGACGACCTGAGCCGGACATTCAGCCGAGATCGTTTCGACACGGGCGAGCCTTTCGATGAGTTCCAATGAAGCCCAGGTTACGATTCTCGAGTTCGATTCCAAGCTTCACCAGCGAATCTTTCGATTGAAAGGCCCCAATCGCGGCGAGACCTACCTTGAACTGATAACGCGTAATCGCCTCCAACGACAATTATGTCGACTCGCGCGCCGACTCGGTGCGGTTGCCTTCCCTGCCCAACGAGCCATCCTCGCCGGGCCGATCAGTTTCCCTCAAAGACCGGTTTTCTCTTGGCGACGAAGGCTTCATAGGCTCGCTCGTAGTCCTTGGTTTGCATGCATATGGCTTGCGCCTGCGCCTCGGCTTCGATCGACTCGTCGATGCCCATGCTCCATTCCTGATGGATGCAGCGCTTGGTCATGGCGTGGCCGAAGGTCGGGCCGTCGGCGAGCGATTTTGCCGTTGCTTGCGCCTCGCCGAGCAGCGCATCGGGTTCACTGAGCTTGTTGTAGAAACCCCACCGTTCGGCTTCGGCGCCGTCCATCGACCGCCCGGTGTACAGCAATTCGGCGGCACGCCCCGCTCCGACGATGCGCGGCAGCATGTTGCACGCCCCCATATCGGCACCGGCAAGGCCGACCCGCACGAACAGGAATGCGACCTTGCTTCGGACGGTGCCATAGCGGAGGTCGGATGCCATCGCCAAAATTGCGCCGGCGCCGGCGCAGACGCCGTCCACCGCGGCGACGATCGGCTGTGGACAGGCGCGCATCGCCTTGACCAAGTCACCGGTCATGCGGGTGAAGGCAAGCAGCCCGTGCATGTCGTCGTTACGCTGCATTTCCACAAGGGGACCGATGATTTCATGGACGTCACCGCCGGAGCAGAAGTTACCCCCCGCACCGGTGATGACAATGGTCTTGATGCCGCCGGCATAGACCAGGTCGCGAAACAGGTCGCGCAGCTCGGCGTAGGAGTCCAAGGTCAACGGATTCTTGCGCTCGGGCCGATTGAGCGTGATCGTCGCGACCTTGCCCTCCCGCTGCCACAGGAAGTGCTGCGGACGGAAACGCGACATGTCGATACGCGGCGGGCTGAATCGTCGTATCGTGTCTGAGCCGGCCGGCGCAGCCCCGCCGGCGCGGTCTCCTGCTGTGACAGTCGTCGTGGACATCGCCTTCTCCTTCATCCTGCAAAAGTCAGCCCGCCGCTGACGCTGAGCACTTGACCCGTGATATAGTCGGAACGCGGGCCTGCGAAGAACAGGATTGCGTCGGCTATCTCCTGCGGCTTGGCAAACCGGCGAAACGGAATCGCCTTGAGGAACGCTTCCTTGAGCTTGTCGGGCCGGGACTGAAGCATCGGAGTGTCCGTCGGTCCGGGGCAGACGCAATTGACATTGATGGAATGACGCGCGACTTCGCGTGCCAGCGACTTGGTAAAGGCGATGATTCCGCCTTTGGCCGCTGCGTAGGCGGTTTCGCCGCCGCTGCCGACGCGCCCGGCGTCGCTTGAGACATTGACAATCTTTCCCTTGCCTGCGGCAATCATGGCCGGCAGCAGCGCTTGCGTGAGATGCAGGGTGCCGCCAAGATTGATGGCGAGAACCCGATCCATATAGTCGGGCGGATTCTCGACAAATGGCTGGATGTCGTTCCATCCGGCTGCATTGACCAAGATATCGATGCGCGGATGGGTCCGCAGCACCTCGGCGGCACAGCGGCGGGTGGAGCCTGAATCGGCGAGATCGATCGCCATGAATTCCACCGCAAAATTGGTCGCGGCCGCTTCCTTGACCAGTTCGGCGCCCTTCTCGACGTTGACGTCGGCACAGATCACGGCCGCCCCGGAGCGGGCAAGCTCCATCACCGTTGCCTTGCCGATCCCGGAGGCTCCCCCGGTGACCAGTGCAGTCTGACCCTCGAGTTTCATCGAACTGCTCCCTGTTGGCGACGGATCGTGTCGTCGGTCCGGCCGGACAGAAACGCATTGACCCGCTGCCTCGTCTCGGTGTTGCCCAGCAACCGTCGCGTCGCCTCGAGCTCTTTGGCATAGCCCCCTCGCCCGGGCTCACCTGCTGCCGCGATGCAGTCCTTGGCGGCGGCGAGTGCGGCGCCCGGCAAGGCTGCGATGCGGCAGACGATCTCGGCCGTTTGCTGCTGAAGTTTGGCGGGGTGGAAGGCCCAGTGCACGAGGCCCAGATCCCGAGCGCTCTGCCCATCCAGCGTTTCCGCGCCGAGGATCAGCCGGGCGGCCACCGAACGGCCGCACAGCCTGGTGAGTCGTTGTGTCCCGCCGGCACCCGGAATCAGGCCCAATCGCGCTTCCGGCAGTCCCAATTTCGCATTGCTTGCCGCAACGCGCAGATCGCACGCCAGGGCCAATTCCAGCCCGCCTCCCATCGCGGCGCCGCCGATCTCTGCCAGTGATACCTGCGGCAACCCCTCGATGCGGGCGTAAAGACGCTGAATGCCAGCCACGAAGGCATGCATGCGATCGGGACCTTTCGGATCCTCGATACGATCGCGAACCTCACGAAGGTCTGCTCCGGCGCAAAAAGACCTCTGGTCGGACCGGATATGCAGAACCGTCCAGTCGGCACGTGCGACCAGGTTATCGAGGTTGGCGTTGAACTGTTCCAGCCACTGCTCGCTGATCGCATTGACCGGCGCGCGGCTCAGCGTCAGGACGGCAACTCCATTGGTGACCCTGGTCATGAACATTTTTGCAGCCGCTGCTCTTGGTGTTCGGCATCGACGAGCGAACGGCTGATCACCAGCCGCTGAATGTCGTTCGTTCCTTCATAGATCTTGCTCGCGCGAACGGCGCGGTAGATACGCTCAACGTCAAAATCCGTCATGTAGCCGGCGCCGCCCAGTGTCTGCATGGCGTCCGAGCAAATCTGCTCCGCGACTTCGGTCGCGAACAGTTTCGCCATCGATGCCTCCTTCAGGCACGGCAGGCCTTCGCTACGCAAGGCAGCCGCGTGAAGCACAAGTTGGCGCGCCGCCTCCAGCCGGGTAGCCATGTCGGCGAGGCGAAATGCAACTGCCTGGTGTTCGAAGATCAACTTTCCGAAGCTCTTGCGCTCCTGCACATAGGCCAACGCAATATCGTACGCCGCGCGCGCCATGCCGACGGCTTGCGCCGCAATGCCGATACGTCCGCCCTCCAGATTGGCGAGCGCAATGTGGTAGCCGTCGCCTTCGGCCCCGAGGCGGCTCTGCAGCGGGATCTCGAGCTCATAAAAAGCGATCTCACAGGTGTCCGAGGCGTTCTGCCCCATTTTCCGCTCGACGCGGCTGATCTGGTAGCCCGGCCTCGACGTCTCCACGATAAAGCAGGAAATTCCGTGCTTGCCTTTGCTGCTGTCGGTAACAGCGAATACAAGGGCGACGTCGGCATTCTTGCCTGACGTGATGAAATGCTTCGTCCCGTTGAGCACATAGCCGCCATGACGTCGCTCGGCGCGGGTCCGGATGGCGGCCGCGTCCGAGCCGCAATGCGGTTCGGTCAGACAGAATGCGCTGAGCATCTCGCCGCGCGCCATCGGGCGCAGAAAGCGCTCGTTTTGCTCCGCACTTCCATGCTGGAGCAGCGGCATGCAGCCCACCGAGTTGTGCCCGCTCATGATGGTGGAAACCGCGCCGTCCCCGGCCGCGATTTCCTCCAATGCAATCGCGTACGACACGTAGTCCGCGCCGGCGCCGTCCCACTCCGGAGGGACCGTCATCCCCATGAAGCCGAGCCTGCCCATTTGACGCAGCGCATCATGCGGGAACGTCCGATCTCGATCCCACTCGGCTGAATAGGGCAAGAGATGGCGCTGCGCGAAGTCTTGCGCCATTTGCCGAATTCTCATCTGTTCTTCGGATAGGATCATAACTGCCCTATTCAGCCGCCTGCCGCTTTCCGAATTCGCGCGCTTTGAGTATTTCGCGTGCGATGATGACCTTCTGCACCTGGTCGCGCCCTCGTAGATGCGCAGCGCGCGAATTTCGCGATAGAGCGCCTCGACCTTGACGCCGACGCGCACACCGTTTGCCATCGACGATTCGCGCACGGTCCGGCACACTCCGCGCTCCTTCATCGAAGAACGGCCAATCGAGATGCGATAGACTTAGCATCCGTCAGCCTCCTCCGGTGTCGGAGTTCGGTCCCGGCGAAGTATTCAGTGCCCGCAACATGAAGCGCTGGATTTTTCCGGTGGCCGTCTTCGGCAACCCATCGACAAACTCGATCCAGCGCGGATATTTCCAAGGGCCGATGGTACGCTTCACATGAACCTTGAGTTCTTCGTGCAAGGCTCGGCTGAGACGGTATTGGCGCGGATCCTTGAGCACGACGAAGGCCTTCGGCTTGATCAGGCCGCTGCCGTCCTCGGCCGGTATCACCGCAGCTTCAAGAACGCTCGGATGGCTGGCCAAGGCGGCTTCAACTTCGAACGGCGACACCCAGATGCCGCTGACCTTGAACATGTCATCGGTCCGGCCGCAGTAGATGTAAACTCCGTCGGGACGCCGCAGGAACTTGTCGCCGGTCCGAGTCCATTCGCCCTTGAAGGTCCGTCGCGATTTATCCCGCTGATTCCAGTATCCCGCGGCCGCAGAGTCACCCCGCACCACAAGCTCGCCGATCTGGTCGTCGCCGAGCTCCCGCCCGTTCTCGTCCTCGAGTCTGAGGTCGTACCCCTTCACAGGCAGCCCGGCGGTTCCATACTCGACCGCATTCGGAAGGTTGGTCAGATAGAGGTGTCCCATCTCGGTCGAGCCAACGCCGTTGACGATGTCGAGACCAAACCGTTGCTTCCAGGCGGCGCCGATATGTGCCGGCAACGGTTCACCTGCCGAGAAGCACATCCTCAGCCGATCGAAGCCGTTTTCCTGTGCGTATTCAGTGTCGGCAAGCATCGCCGCGTAAAGCGTCGGCACCGCATAGAACATCGTCGGCTGGTAGCCGCGCAGGGTTTCGAACACCGTCTGCGGCGTGGGGCGCTCGGGATACAAAACCGAGGTCGCGCCCACCGACATTGGACAGATGATGGCGTTACCAAGCCCATAGGAGAAAAACAGCTTGGCTGCGGAAAAAATGACGTCGTCCTCGCGGATCCCGATACGGTCCTGGCCCGAGCTCCGAGCCATCACCATCGGGCTGGAATGGACGTGCATGACGCCTTTCGGCGCGCCGGTCGTCCCCGAGGAATACAGCCAGTATGCAACCTCGTCCGCGCAGGTGCGCGCCGGCGCGGAGCCCTCATTTTCGGCGGCAAGCAGTGAGTCCAGCCGCAGCATCGCGCTTGGGCCCCCGCCGACGACGACAAGCGCCTTCAGGGTCGGCACCTCTCTGGCTGCCTCCTGCACAAGCGGCAACACGGCAGTCGAGACGAACACCGCCTTCGCTCGCGAGTTGTCCAGCAAATAGCGATATTGATCGGCGGTCAGCCTGGTATTCAGCAGGACCGGTATGATACCGGCGCGAATGGCCCCCCAGAACAGGATCGGAAAGTCGACCGTGTCGAGCAGTACCAGAGCGACCCGATCCTCCGGCTCGACGCCCATGCGCGCAAGCATCGGGCCGATGCGGGAGGCCGCTTCGCGTAGCTCGGCATAGGTAATGTTTCGAGACGGATCGATGAACGCGGTCTTGTCGCCGCGGCCCTCGGCGACATTCCGATCTACGAAATCCACGGCAGCATTGTAATCGCGCAGGGCGGTCATCGGCCGCACCCCCTCACAAATCATGGAGATATTTGCCGGCAAAAGCCGCGTATCGTCCTTGATTTATGTCAGGTCCGAGCGGGCATCCGCCGCCGACTCTCACGAGGTCGCCAACGGCGATTTTCGCGCAAACGGCCGGTTTGACTTATGTCATGGCAGTCGCGGGCCCGACGGGGCCATCGTGAACGATATTTTAGCATCGGCGATAGGTCTGATCATGCATCCCGACAGTCCGCATCCCCGAAAGCGCCTGCTGAAGCTGAAATTGAACGGACGCTGGCGCGAGGATGCGGTCGCCGACAACCAGTTGCTCGTGGAATATCTGCGCGAGGTCGCGCGTCTGACCGGCGTGAAGACCGGATGCGATGGCGGCGAGTGCGGGGCCTGTACCGTGCTCGTCGATGGTGAGGCGGTTCCGGCCTGCATCATGCTTGCGGTTCGCTGTGAAGGCCGCTCCATCGAGACGATCGAAGGCCTTGCACAGCAGGGGCGGCCAAGCCGCCTGCAACGGGCGTTCCATGAGAAACTCGGTACGCAATGCGGTTTCTGCACGCCCGGGATGATCATGGCGGCGGAGGCGCTGTTGCGGCGAACACCGGCTCCTTCCGAGGATGACATAAGAACCGCACTTTCCGGAAACCTCTGCCGCTGCACCGGCTACGTAAAGATCATCGAGTCCGTCAAAGCCGCCGCGGAGATGCCGCCATGACCGCGAATTCGGGACTGCGGCCCGGCGTGCCGTTGATCGACGGCATCGAGAAGGTGACCGGTCGCGCGCGCTACACGGCCGATCTGGATCACGCCGACGCGTTGGTCGGCCGGATACTTCGCAGCCCCGTCAGCCATGGCGATATCGTCCGAATTGATGTCGCTAAGGCGCGTGCGCTGCCGGGCGTCCTGGCGGTTATAACAGGCGACGATTGCCCGTTTACCTACGGCGTGTTGCCGGTTGCCATGAACGAGTATCCGATGGCGCGCGGGCGCGTGCGCTATCGCGGAGAGCCGGTCGCGGCGGTCGCGGCGCTCGATGCCGACACCGCCGCGCGTGCGCTGGAACTGATCGAGGTCGAAGTTCACGAACTGCCGGCCTACTACACATCCGAAGAGGCCCGCGCGCCGAATGCGACGCTGTTGCATGAAAACAAGCCCAACAACGTCGAGCGGGAAGTTCATCACGAATTCGGCGATCTGCGGAAGGGCTTTGCCGAAGCGGACCTCGTTCGTGAGGAACGCATCACCTGCGCGGAGGTCAACCATGCGCAGATCGAGCCTCATGCCTGCTTGGCGGACTACGATCCGCTCAGCCGGCGCCTGACGATGCAAAGCGTTTCGCAGGTCGGCTATTACCTGCACCTGATGCTCGGCCGGTGTCTGGACATGGATACCGCGCGGATACGTATTATCAAGCCTTTCATCGGCGGCGGATTTGGCGCGCGGGTGGAGGTCTTGAACTTTGAAATCATCACGGCACTGCTTGCGCGAGCCGCCTCGGGCAAGGTGATGATGCAGTTGACGCGCGAGGAAACATTCCTGACCCATCGCGCACGCCCACAGACCGACATCCGCCTCAAACTCGGCATGCGCCGCGACGGGCGAATCACCGCCTGCGAGTGCGAGGTCAGCCAGCGGGGTGGTGCGTACGCCGGCTATGGCATCGTCACGATTCTCTATGCCGGTGCGCTGCTGCAGGGTCTCTACGATATCCCTGCAATCAAGTACGACGGCTATCGGGTCTACGCGAATCTGCCGCCCTGCGGGGCAATGCGCGGTCACGGTTCCGTGGATACCCGCCACGCATTCGAGTGCCTGCTCGATCGCATGGCCCGCGAGCTCGATCTCGACCCGTTCTTTGTCCGCCGCGCCAACTTGCTGCAGGCCCCCACCCGCACCGCGAATGAGCTGATGATAAACAGCTACGGGCTAGGGGATTGCTTGTCGGCCGTGGAGCGTGCGAGCGGTTGGACGCAGCGGATCGGCAAGCTCCCTCGCGGCAAGGGTCTTGGAATGAGCTGCTCGCACTACGTCAGCGGCGCCGCAAAACCAATTCACTGGACCGGCGAGCCGCATGCGACAGTCAACGTGCGGCTCGATTTCGACGGCGGCGTGACCGCGCTGACCGGTGCCGCGGATATCGGCCAGGGTTCATCGACCATGGTCGCCATTGCGGTCGCGGAAACACTTGGCGTGTCGCTCGATCGCGTCCGCGTGATTGCGGGCGACAGTGCGGTGACGCCCAAGGACAACGGCGCCTACTCTTCGCGTATCACGTTCATGGTCGGCAACGCCGCGATCGATGCCGGAAGGAAGCTCAAGGAGATTCTCGTGGACGCGGCAGCCCGCAAGCTCGAGGCACGCGCCGAGGATATCGAGTGCGCGGCTGAAACGTTCCGCGTCGGCGCGGGCGGCCAGGCGAGCCTTTCGTTTGCCGAGGTCGCAAAGGCGGCACTGGTCGATCGTGGGCCGATAACGGTGTCGGGAACGTTCACCTGTCCTGCCGAAGCGCAAGGCGGCAAGCATCGTGGCGGCGCGGTGGGCTCGACCATGGGGTTCAGCTACGCAGCGCAGGTCGTCGAGGTCAGCGTCGATGAAGACACGGGATCAATCTCGGTCGACAAGGTGTGGGCGGCGCTCGACTGCGGCCGCGCCATCAATCCGCTGGCCGTCGAGGGACAGGTGCAAGGATCGGTCTGGATGGGAATGGGCCAGGCGCTCAGCGAGGAAACCCGCTACGTGGAGGGTTTGCCCGTCCATGCCAGCCTGCTCGAATACCGCGTCCCGACCATCGCCGAGTCGCCACCCATCGAAGTCCACATCGTGGAAAGCCACGATCCTCTGGGCCCCTTCGGCGCCAAGGAAGCAAGCGAAGGCGCGCTGGCCGGATTTGCGCCGGCGCTTGTCAATGCCGTTGCCAACGCCATCGGCGTCGACCTGGATGAATTGCCCGCGACTCCGGACCGTCTGATGCAGGCGCTGGTGGAGCAGCGCCGTCTGGCGCGCCTCGCAAGCGCGCGAAAGGCTGCGTCATGACTGCACCGATGCCCAATCTGCAACTGACGCGGCCGCTCGATGTGAATGAAGCCATTGTTGCGAGACGCACCATTCCCCATAGTCAATTCATCGCCGGGGGAACTGACCTGCTGGTCAACATGCGCCACGGCATCAAGACGCCGAACACGCTGATCGATCTCTCGGGGATCGATGAATTGAACCATATCGAGAGCGGCAATGCCGGCGTACGCATCGGTGCCGGCGTTGCCATTGCAAGGCTCACGCAATCCCGCATCATCAAAGGGCGATATCGCGCCGTCGCGGACGCCGCCGAGCAGATTGCCGGGCCCGGTCACCGGGCGATCGGAACGGTTGGCGGCAATCTCTGCCTCGATACCCGCTGCATCTATTACAATCAGAGCGAATGGTGGCGGGCGGCTAACAAGTTCTGCCTGAAGCACCGAGGTGAGACCTGTCACGTCGCTCCGCAGGGGCAACACTGCCACGCGGCTTTTACCGGCGATCTGGCGCCCGCGTTTCTCGTTCTTGGCGCCGAGATCGAGGTGGCCAATTCATCCGGCCGCCGGCGACTGCCGCTCGAAGGCCTGTACGCCGAAGACGGCCGCTTGCACCTTACCCTTGCCGAGGACGATCTGCTCGTGGCGATCCATCTGCCGCCGGAGCCGCCTCCTTCGGCGTATGCCAAGATCCGAGTGCGAGGCGCGATCGATTATCCACTGGCTGGGGTCGCGGTGGCCCTTGCAACGGCCGATGGCGCTGTCACGTCGCTGCGCATCGGCGTCACCGGCACCAACTCCCGGCCCTTCGCTCTCGCGGGCATGAATGCCTTCGTCGGACGCCCGATCAACGAAAAGACCCTGCAGGAAATCGATCGCCTGCTACAGAAGCAGGTGCAGCCGATGCGAACCACGGTCGCATCCGCCCATTATCGCCGCCTTGCCGCCGCCGCGTTGGCGCGCCGCTTGACGGCGGCATTAAGTCAGCGGCCGAACAATTGACGCGAAGCACCGGGCTTGGCATTTCGCGACAGCCAGGTCAGGTCATCTTTCCCGCGCTTTCGACGCGACACAGCAGTCCGCGCAACTGATAGGTCCCCATGGCCGGATCGTAAGGCGGCTGGTTGTCGGTCAGAACATTCACGTTCGATGTCCAGACCCCGTAGTTGGGGGCTTCTTCCTCCGGGTACCACCAGCCATGTTCAGCATGAACAACGCGCGGGTCGATTCCCGTCGTCAATTTTGCTTTCTGGCGTATTTTGCCCCGGCGCGTCTCGATCCACATCCAATCGCCATTGGCGATGCCAAACTCCGCAGCAGTCTGCGGGTGGATTTCCGCAAGCGGATAGCGATGCGCCTTTCTGAGATTTTCGATTTGCCGGTGCTCCGAATTGAAAAAGTGCGAAATTCGCGCTCCTGTGGTCAAGACCAGCGGATACTCCCTGGCGATCTCGGGCGTGGCGAGCGGACTTTCTGGTGGCTCGCGATACGACGGCAGGGGGTCGTAGCCCAATGCTTCGAACCGGGTGGCATACAATTCGATTTTCCCCGTGGGCGTATTGAAGCCGCCGCTTTCGTACTTGCGATATTTGAAGGGGACCTTGATGAAGCCGCGCGTCTTCAACTGGTCGAAGGTGATGTCGAGGCCCCCGGCCTTGAGCTGCGCATTGAGCACGTCCTGCACCGGCTCAGTGCAGGCTTCGAGCTTCATGCGGCGCGCGAGTTCCACCAAGATCTCCTCGTCCGATTTGCACTCGCCGACCTGCACCGCCTTTTGCTGGGCCAGCACGACATTTGCCGCGATGGTGGGCAGGCCCGCGAGTTGATCGAGCTCCGGCCAAGCGGCCGCCGGCAGCACGATGTCCGCCAGTTCAGCGGTGGGGGTCATGAACAAATCGGCACAGACGATGAAGTCGAGATTCATCAAGGCTTCGCGGGCCTGAGCGGCATTGGCGTAAGTTACCAACGTGTTGTTGCCGAAGATCAGGAATGCCTTGACCGGATACGGCTCCCCCTCGATCATGGCGCGCAGCAGCGTCGGAATATGCGCGGCCGGCAGATCGGCCCCCTCCCCGCTCAGCATCCTGAAGCGATCCGCGCCGAGCCGCTTCGCGTTAGCCTCCGGGGTGAGATTTTCGATCAGGCTTGGAAATCGGCCGAGCCCGTGCATACCGAACACCCAGCCGCCGGGGACGTCGATATTCCCGGTGAGGGCCGGCAACATCGACACTGCGCGAACGGTCTGAATGCATTTCGGCGTATGCTCGATCGCGCAGCCCCATTCCAGCATCGCCGGGCGGGTTTGCGCAAACAGGCGCGCAGCCGCCCGAATGTCCTCGGCACGGACCCAGGTGATCGGCTCAGCCCATTCCGGAGTCGATTCCTTGACCCGTTCGGCCAGTGCTCCGAAGCCATGGGTCCAGCGCTGCACGAACGGCTCGTCGTAGAGCCGCTCCGCGATCAGCACGTTCAACATGCTCAGCGCCAGCGCATCGTCGGCGCCGGGGCGGATTTGCAGCCAGATATCCGCCTTCTTCGCCAGCTCGGTCTGTCTCGGATCGACAACGATGATCCTCGGCCGATGGGCGAGCGCCTCATGCACGTTGAAACGCGTCTCGCCGTCCGGTCCGGAGTTGACCGGGTTATGTCCCCAGAACAGCATGCACTGCGGAGGCGTTGCGCCGGTGAAGTCGCACACCGGGAAATCGCCGAAAGTCAGGATGCAAGTGTTGACGCGCGGATGAAAGCATTGGGCGAAGCCGGGCTCGCACCAGTTGGGCGTACCCAGCGCATGGCCAAAACGCGAAACCCATCGAATATGATGGCGCCCGGTTCCGGTTCCAAGCGCAATCGACTCCGGTCCGAACTTGCTGCGAATATCGAGTACGCGCTCGCTGATTTCGTCGAGCGCCTGGTCCCAGGAAATTCGTTGCCACTGGCCCGAGCCGCGAGCACCGGTTCGCCGCAGCGGATGATGCAGGCGCTTG
>Ga0326597_10009114_pt1 | contig 13336 bp, 14 predicted proteins | sample RVTome_12_FD_203789 | JGI IMG/M metagenome (GOLD analysis project Ga0326597, IMG submission 203789) | Soil microbial communities from uranium-contaminated site in the Upper Colorado River Basin, Wyoming, United States - RVT100D185 | ecosystem: Environmental > Terrestrial > Soil > Contaminated >... | reverse complement strand
CCGGCCGGAATACCGATCGCCAAGGACAGCACCACTCCAATGAACAGAGACTGGTTGCTCACCAGGAGCGCCTCGACGAGGTCGCCATTGATGGTCATGCGCCACAGCGCAGCCAGAGTTTGCGTCAGCGATGGGATCAGCAGGTCCGAGGTGAAGCGGCCCACGACCTCCCACATACCAAGCGCTACCGCAAACGACGCATAGCGGTAGCTCCGCAGTTTGCGTGTCTCGCGCCTTTTCGCGCTCTGTTGTGTCGCGACGAGTGAAGTCACATACATCTCTTTCGGGTGTGGATGTGAGCGGGGGATCGGTGTTGAAACCGATCCCCCGCTCATCTGTTCACTCGCCCAGGATGCGCTGCGCGCCTTCCCAGATCGAACCGTCATACATCGACGGCCCTTCCGGAGCGCCTTCAGCCGGGATCAACTCGGCATCAATCAGACCCTGGATTGTCAGGTCAAGCGCTTCGGGACTCAAGCCATGATCGAGCGGGAACACCCCGCTCTCGATGTAGCGGTCAAGTCCGCCAGTCTCGGCCACCTCCGCCTGCGTCGCAGCCTCTAGTGCCCACACCGGATCGTCGTACACCATGCGGTTGAACTCGACGGTATAGGCGAGGAGGTACTCCATGAACAGTCGTGTCTCGTCGTCGAGTTCCGCCGGGTTGTAGCTGTATACGGAATCGACCAGCTCAGGGAGTTCCTTGGCAAAGTCGAAGATGACATGGAATTCACCGGGCGCTGCCTCCATTGCAGCCGTGTCGTCACCGAACTGCGCCGCTGTTGCGTCAAGCTCACCAGCCAGCATCGCCTGGATCCGGTTGCCCGAACCGGGGACGATGAGGTAGTCCGGTTCCACCTCGGGATGGTCCTTCAGGAACAGCTTCGTGAGAAGCGTGGTGGTCGAGGCGTTGGCGTGGAGACCCACCCTCCGCCCGTCGAGATCCTCGGGACCTTCGATGTCGCTCGTCGTGAGCATCACGTACTCAACGCTACGGGTCTTGGCGAACGTGACAACTGGAGCGCCGGCTGCGATCGCGGTGATCACGGGCGTGACCGAGCTATTCGCAACGTCGACCGAACCCTGGATCAGTGCCTGTATCGGAGCCTCGGACTGGTTCAGGAAGATCGGCGCGATATCCCAGCCTTCCTCATTCAGGCGGGCAACGGCAAGCGCCATCGGCATCTTGTTCAGCTGGTAACCGGTGATACGTCCATCACGATGGAACACACCTTCACCGGTGATGCCGATGCGGAATGACCGGTTCTTGGCGCCCTCGAGTAGTTGCTCCTCTGCACTCGGAGCTGCGGTCGTCGTCGTGTCCGCCCCAGCAGCGGTCGTCTGTGTCGTCTGCTCCCCGGTCGTCGTTGTGGTGGTGTCGTCATCACCCGCGTCACCGCCACAAGCGGCCACTACGAGAGCAAGTACCGACAGTATCGCCAACAATCGGAATGGGGACCATCTGGATCTTGACATGTGGACTGTTCCTCCTCGCATTCGACCATTGCCCTTCGCTGTAGGGAGCAATTCCACCCCCACTCTCGCACCCTCTCGACAGGTGCAGAAACCGTGAGCATATAGTATACATTCTGCAATGTAGTATGTCGGCGGCCAGCTTGTCGGCTACATGCCACGATTGTTCGTGGAATCGATCCTGTCGAGGGAGACCATGTCTAACAAGCTCGAGACACACCGGCTCTTCAAGTCGTTCGTGAGAGGGAACGAGGAGCTCGAGGTCCTCCATGACATCAACCTCTCCGTGGAAGAGGGAGAGTTCGTGAGCTTCGTTGGGGCGAGCGGATGCGGAAAGACGACGCTCTTGCGCGTGATACACGGGCTCATCCCCCCCACCAAGGGCAACGTGTCAGTCGGCGGCAATGTGGTCGACGGACCCACCTCCGAACGCGGATTCGTCCTCCAGCAGGACAGCCTCCTTCCCTGGCGCACAGTGTTGCGGAACGTCACATTCGGGCTTGAAGTGCAGAACAAGGAAGGCAAGGAGGCCGAAGCGCGGGCGCGGGAGCTTCTCCACCTCGTTGGCCTGGACGGTTTCGAGAGCCATTACCCGCTCGAGATCTCGGGAGGTATGCGTCAGCGGGTGAACCTCGCACGCGCGCTGGCCGTCGACCCCGAGGTACTGCTGATGGATGAACCATTCGCCGCCCTCGATGCACAAACTCGGGAAGTGATGCAGGGTGAGCTCCTCCGAATCTGGGAGCAACGGAGGAAGACCGTCCTCTTCGTCACTCACCAGATCGATGAGGCCGTCTACCTATCCGACCGCGTGATCGTGTTCTCTGCGCGTCCCGGACGAGTCAGGAAGGACCTCAAGATCGATCTCCCCCGCCCTCGGCCACTCTCCATCAAGCGCAGCCCCGAGTTCCTCGAACTCGTGGACGCGATCTGGAGTCTTATCGAGGAGGAAGTGATCAGCGCCGTCGAACGCGGCGACGTTTGATCCTTCCTCCCCCGACGGACATCAAGTTCCGACGGGAACGGCCATCCGGCCCATACCCGCCTCACCCACAACTTCGCCGTTCCGGAACACGAACTGGCCACGCACAAGCGTATGCACCGGAACACCCTTGGTCTTGCGCCCATCGAACGGCGTCCAGCCACACTTCGAAAGCACATCCGCCTCTCGGATCGTGTGGTCCGCTTCGGTATCGACGACGACGAGATCTGCGTCGGATCCAATCTGGATGACGCCTTTTCGTGGATACAGGCCAAAGACCTTCGCCGGAGTCGTGGCTGTGAGTTCGACGACCCGTTCCAGCGAGATCCTTCCTGATGCGACCTCGTTCAGGAACAGGGTGAGAACGTGCTGGATCTGTGGCACCCCGCCGTGGGCCTGCCACATATCAGTCCAGCCGATCTCCTTCTCATCTCGAGTGTGGGGCGCGTGATCGGTTCCGATGACGTCAATCGTCCCATCCCGGAGCGCCTCCCATAGGGGCTCGGTGGCATTCGGGCCTGTCCACGTCGACAGCGCGTACGGACCCCATTTCTCGATGTTCTCCCACTCGTTGCAGAGGAACACGCCAACCGGGTTCATCTCGGAGGTCACACGAAGCCCGAGGCGCTTGGCCGCTCGGATCAGGGCGGCCATCCGCGGTGTCTTGACATGGAGTACATGCATGTGGACACCAGTAGCCTCCTGTAGACGGATCAGGAACGACGTGGCGGTATCCCACACCATCCCTTCGTAGGAGGCGAACGCTTTGGCATACGCCCGGTGATCGCGCTCGCCCCGGTCCCACGACCGGGTCTCGATCGTCTCCATCAGAGTTTGATCGTGCGGGTGCACCATCAAAGGGCGACCGGTGGCCGCCACAGCCTCGGCGATCTCGAGCAGGTGTCCATGATGGTGGACTCCGATGCCTGGAATGTGCGGATAGTCGCGCCCCGTGTCGGCGATCATGTAGATCTTGAAGCCAAGCGCGCCCTCGGCGGCCATCCCTGCCACTTCTTCGGGCTTGGTCGGCGACGGATTGTGATTGAAATCGACGAGGCTCTTCGCGCGATAAAGGGCAAGGACGTCGCGGTAACGCTCCAGAGTGTTGGTGGGTGGATCGACGTTCGGCATGCCGACCACGGTGGTGTAGCCGCCGGCTGCCGCAGTCTGCGTTCCAGTCGTAATGTCCTCTTTGTGCGTGTACCCCGGATCGCGGAGGTGTGTGTGCGTGTCTACGCCACCAGGGATCACCGTGGCGCCCGAGATGTCCACCTGCTCGCCTGTCTGGATGGAACCGGGGTAAGCGATGGCCGAGATCCGACCGTCCGCGATCGCCAGGTCGGCTTCGACGATGCCCGCCGGGGTGACGGCCTTGCCTCCGACGAGGACGAGATCGATCTCATTCATGCGCTCTCCTCCACATACGTGAAGATGGACTCCGTCGCGACCTCTTCGCTCCTGATCGGCGAGTACCGGAGGTGGGTGTCGTACCAAGCCACGATTTCCGAGATGAGCTCGTCGTAGTTGTCCTTGTATGCCCGGTAATGAGAGGTCTCACGCTGGCGGACCAACTTCTTTGGCCCGCCAGCTCTCTCGAAGAGCGCAACGGCGTGGTCCTCGGGCGTGACGACGTCATCCTCGACTGAAGTGATCAACAGGGCACGCGGTGAAATTCGGTCAACAACATCGATCGGGCGGTACCGCATAATGTAGTCGGCGCTCCTCAGGTAGAACTCTGTCGGCATTCGGGCATCGACATCCTTCTTCGGTGCAATCTCCCGGCGCTCTGGCGTCTCGACCATAAGACCCTCGCGGGGATGGATCGTGTCCCCAGTTCCCTCGGTCACCCACCGGCGCTTGTCTTCTTCTACCTGTTGGAGATACGCCACCCATTCGTACTCCCGCCGCATGCGGTGAAGCCAATCGCGACCATCGGCGACGACACTCTGGGCGGCCACCGCTTTGATACGCGGATCGTGCGCCGCGGCGAGGATGGCGTTGCCGCCACCCGTCCCGCCCATGCCATATGCCCCGATGCGATTCGGATCAACGTCCGCGCGGGTGGTTAGGTAGGTGACCGCGTTGAGAATGTCTTCCAGCTGCCACTCGGGCCGAACCCATCCTCTCTCACCGTCACTGTCACCGAAACCTCGATAGTCGAAAACGAGCACCAAATACCCGGCGGAAGTCAGACCCTCGTGCCACCGCGCATAGTTCTGGCCCGCCGCGAGACCAAGCCATCCAGGTCCTTGCACGAGTGCAGATCTCGGCGTATCTGACGATTCGTCGGGGGATCGGAATCTCCCCCGGAGCACCACGCCGTCGCTATAGAACTCGACCTTCTCCTCACGCATCATGCGCTCCTTCCTCGTCACCAATTACCCCTGCAAACCGCTCTCCGACGAACTCGCCGAACCCAGGGTCGACGAGCACCCTTCCGTCCTCGGCGATCACGTTCCCCCTGAGAATCGTCATCACTGGGACACCTCGGACTACCTGTCCGGCATAGGCGGTGTATCCCGCCTTCGACTCAGCCATCTCGTGCTCGAAGGTGACCTCGCGGTCCATGTCGATCACCACGAAGTCGGCGTCCGCACCTACCCGAATCACGCCTTTGTTCGGATAGAGCCCGAAGCGCTTGGCGGGGTTGGTGGCGGCCATCTCAACCACCCGACGCAGGCTGATCTTGCCGGCGTTCACTTGCGTGAGAAAGAGCGCCAGGAACTCCTGGATGGCAGGGCTCCCACCCGGCGCGGCGAACATGTCCTCCCAACCCTGTTCCTTCTCTTCAGGAGCGTGTGGCGCATGGTCGGTACCGACGATGTCGAGTTCCCCATCGCGGGCCGCTTCCCAGAGAGCCTCGACGTGAGGATCAGAGACCCAGACGCCGAGGGCATACGGACCCAATCGCTCCACGTTCTCCCAGATGCCCCCCAGGAATAGACAGTGCGGATTCAGCTCGGTCGTGACGTCCTGACCCGCAGCCTTCGCCCACCGAACTAGGGAGAGCGTCCTGGCGTTCGTGGTGTGGAGGAGGTGTAGAGGCACCCTGGTTGCGGCCTGCAACTCCAGTGCGGTAGCCACTCCCGAATTGAAGATGATCCCCTCATCGCGAAACCACGCCCGGGCATAGGACTGAGGCCCACGTCCCTCGCTCTCCCAGGCGTCAGCCACGAATCGCTCCCACAGACTCTGATCGTGGGGATGCACCATGAGGACTTTGCCAGTCGAGGCAACTTCGCCAAACAACTCATAGAGCAACCCGTGGTCCTCCACCATCGTGCCGGGCATGTGTGGATAGTCGCGTCCCACGTCTCGCATCATGAAGATCTTGAAAGCGGTAGCCCCGGCCGCGGCGAGATCGCGAATCTGCGTGGGGTCGGTACCCGCAGCATTGTGGCCGAAGTCGACGTGCGACTGCCGACGAGCGTTTTCGACGTGCGCCAGGAATACGTCGACAGTCGAGGTAGGCGGATTCACGTTCGGCATATCCATCACAGTGGTGACGCCGCCGAGGGCTGCAGCGCGAGTGCCGTGGTGGTAGGTCTCTTTGTGGGTAAACCCTGGATCACGAAAGTGAGCGTGTGAGTCGACCATCCCGGGCGCCACCACCTTGTCCGTGGCATCGACATAGGTCGTCGCCTGCGGTTCGTATCCCCGCGGATAGAGGCCGACGACTTTCTCACCGGTCACCCCGATTGACCCGTCGAAGTCGACGTGTTCGAGGATTATCCGCCTTGAGCGGATCAGCACTTCGACTGAGTCCGGGGCCTTGCTGACCAGATCTGGCATGTGTTTCTCCTATCGAAGGACCGAGGCTCCGCCGTCGACCAACATGTCCACGCCGGTGGTGTAAGAGCAGAGGTCGGAGGCGAAGAACAGGATCGGACCGACGTAGTCATCGAGCGCGCCCCTCTTCCTGAGCGGGATCCGATCGAGATCGGCCTCGCCCCCGGCAACTGCTTTGCTGCGGGGCATTCCGCCGGGGACATCGCCCACCAACGTTATGTGGCTCGGGGTCTGGCCGGGACTCACGCTGTTGGCGGTGATCCCGTGCGGGCCGAGTTCGACCGCAAGTTGGCGGGTCAAATGCACCAACGCTGCCTTGACCGTCCCGTAGACATTGCGACCGGGCATCGCCTGATGGGCGGCGACAGACGCCACGTTGACGATTCGGCCACGACCCTGTCGGATCATCACCGGAGCGACTGCCCGGGCCAATACGATGGATCCGCGCACGTTCACACGGATGACTTCGTCGATCTGCTCGTCGGTCAGGTTCACCAGCGGAACCGAGCCTTCACTCACGGCCGCGCAATGGATGAGGACGTCGATCGACCCGAACCGCTCGACCATCGCCGCCACACTTGGTCCGATCGCGTCGGCTACGGCGATGTCACAGGGCAGCGGGAGAACCTGCTCGACCCCGAGCTCGGTCGCGACCTGCCGTACCCGCTCCGCGGAACGCCCGATCACGCCGACACCCATGCCGCAAGACACGAGGAACTCGACCACGGCATGACCGATCGCCCCTGTGCCGCCGGTAACGAGCGCTGAACGCCCGGCTCCCAACCCCGGTAGCGTGACACCGTCCATCGGCTCAGCCCCCAGCAAGTTCGACGCGCATCTCGGCCGCGGCAGCAAGCGTGTTCGAGACAATGCAGCCGCTGCGGGCAATGGCGATGAGCTTGGATGCCTCACTCGGTTCTGGCCCGCCGAGGTGGATGATCATCGAGACTTGGCTGAACCGCGCCGGACCCTCCGTCGTCTCACCTTCTATCTCGAGCTCGAGCCGAGTGACGTTGATCTCACGAGAGATCGCTGCAGCCAGCAATGTCGATTTGAAGCAGGCGCCCCATCCAAGCAGCAGCAGGTGCCCACCGTTGAAACCCACGCCACGTCCTCCGGTGGCGATGGGCCGGTCAAGGAGCAGGGTGTGATCCTGCTCCTGACGACCCATCGCCACCTGACCATGAAGGTTCTCGATGGTGACCTTCAGTACGGCCACGTCACGCCTTCCGGACCTGCGGCAACACGTCCTCAGCGAGGAAAGCCACCAACTCCGGCCATTCCGCAAAACGGTTCCGCAGGTCGAACACCAGGTGCTGAAGTCCGAGTTCGTGGTACTTCTCGACGCTCTCGATTATGTCGTCAGCGGTGCCTGCGATGAGCGCACCGTCCAGATCACGAGGCTGTTCGAATACACCGGAGGGACCGGGAACCCACTTCCTGGCCCGAGCCGAACTCAGCATCCCCTCCGTGTCCACCTTCGACGCCCCCTCCTCGTAGGACGAGCCCGGGCTGGTGATCGGAATAGCGGAGATCTCTGGCATCTGCTCGATCCCGCGCTCTTCCATCAGGTCATGCAGCCGCTCCATCCGCTTTTCGAACGAGGGGAGGTTGATGCGGCCGGGCATCCACCCCTGCAGCCCCCACTCGAGCGTGCGGCGGACCGAAGCGGCGGAACCCCCGCAGTACCACACCGGAATCTCGCCACCGACAGGCTCGGGATGGATGTCCACATCCTCGAACGAATAGAACTGCCCGGTGTAACTGATCTCCTCACCCGTCCACAGCTTCCGCATGATTTCGATATGCTCGGGAAGCAACTCGCGACGGTCGTGTTCACCGAGACCAATGGCTTCGAATTCGTGGTCGTAGGTACCGAGTCCGAAGCCGGCGATGACGCGTCCCGGCCCGGCGAGCCAATCGAGCGATCCGAGGGCCAGCGCGGTGTAAATCGGGTGGCGATGCGGGATCAGCGAACCAAATCCCAGCTGGATCCTCTCGGTGACCGCGGCGATCGCCGACAGAACCGTGAACGGCTCGACATGAGTGCGGTCCGGATCCTCGAATCCATGCGGGTGGAAGATGATGTGATCGCGTACCCAAACTGAATCGAACCCGTACTCCTCGATCTTTGGCGCCATTCCGACCAATGCGCCCTTGGAAGCGTGCGGACCGAAGTGGGGCAGCAGAAGCCCATACTTTCTCATTCTCTCTCCTTATTGGGGACCACGTGTTTCATTCCGTCTCCATCAGGCGACTTCTGCCGCGGGGAGCAATGCCCTTCGCATTACGGGGACGAGGGCCAACGAGGCGAAGGCGGCGACTGCAACAACGACGAAGGCAGCATCCAGTTCCATCTGCAGAACGAGTAGGCCGAGAACTGAGGGAGCGAGAAACTTGCCGATGTTCCGCACCGTCCCGCTGACCGCGACAAACGATGCACGCAACTCCGCAGATGCGACCTCCGCAGTAACACCGTTGATGAACACACCACACAGGCCATCTGCCAGGCCGAAGATGGCGGCCAGCGCGAGCGCCGCCGCAGGTCCGAGTTCGATCGCAAGAAGCGCGAGAGAGACGCCGAATCCAAACAGCCCAATCCCTATCCAGCGTGCGGGCGTGGCATGGTGGGCGAGTCGACCTGAAGCGACCGCAGCGACGAGTCCGGAAGCTGCAAAGACGCCCAGTGCGACCCCTGCGAAGCTCTCCGCCATCCCTCGATTCGTGACGAGCAACACCGGCAGATACGTGAGGAAGGCAAACTTGAAGAAAAAACGGGAGAAGGTCAGCCCACCCAGGGCCACCACAGCCGGACGCCTCAGCAGCCCGACGAGACGTGTCGACGGTCTATGCGCACGTGTGCTCGTGTCGATCACATCCGGGACCACGAACCATGCGACCAGTCCCAAGGGCAGCGTCACAGCCTGCAACGCGAACGGGGCCGACCACGAGATCAGTACGAGCGCGCCACCTGTAACGGGGAGAATCGCCTCAGCAGCGAACATCACAACCGAGCGGCGACCTTGCGATGCAATCTGCTCCGCCCCTGAGAGGACATCACCGATGAGGGTGATGGTGAGAGGCAAGATCGCAGCAAATGCTGCTCCCTGGACAACGCGCCAGGCGAGGAGTGCTGAGAACGTGGAAACCGTGAAGGCCATCATGAGTCCGGCCACGCCAAAGACGACGAGAGAGCAGGCGATGACCCGCCGCCGCCCGATCCGGTCAGCGAGCATTCCCATGGGCACGGTGAGCAGGACACTCGGCAACAGGAAGAGACTCGTGACGAGGGCCACCTTTGAGTCGTCGATCCCAAATGTCGTCTGTATTGCCGGGAGTGCAGGCAAGATGGCCTGGATTCCCGCGAGCGCGGCGCCAGCGACGACATAGACCAACGCCAATTGGGTTCGGATCGAACGCTGCTTCACTGTGGGGGAGAGCCGGGATGGGCCAGCCTGACGGTCTCCTGGATGTCCTTCGAGACGTTCGAGAGGTGCTCATCCAGCCACCGCTCCGCAGCGAGTGGGTCTCCACTCTTGATCGCTTCGATGATGATCTTGTGACCGTGCGATTCGCTCGCACGCGTCCGATGCAAATATCGCCCGACTTCACCTCGTAGGCGGTCGATCAGCTGTGCAGTTCGAGGGACCCGAGCCACTTCGTACAGACGCCGATAGAACTTCTGTCGCGCGTGATACCAGTCCTCGGCATTCGCATCGTCGTGAGCCCGATCCACATCTTCTGCCAGACGCTCCAACTCAGCCAGGTCCTCCGGCGTGACCCGCTCACAAGCAGCCCGTAGAGCGAACTTCTCGAGCCGCGCCCGGATCTCGTAGATCTCGGCCACATCGTCGGCGGTCAGAGTGCTCACGGTCGCCCCACGATGTGGGTGAAAGACCACGAGGCCTTCGCTCTCGAGCCATCTCAGGGCGGACCGAACCGGGATGCGACTCACTTCCAGTGCAGCAGCGATCTTGTCCTGTGGAAGCCGCTGGCCAGGAGGGAACACTCCGTCGAGTATTGCCTTCCTCACGGCGTCGATGACCATCTCCTCGAGCGTGCGGTACCGCCCTCGCATGGAGTCGGCGATAACCTTCATGCTCACGAGGACTCCGTCATTTGCCGATTCGCGGTCATTCATGGTCACACCTCGTAGTCGTATACATTATTCACGAGCGGACCGCCGCGTCAAACACTCAAGCCATGCAGCGCGCCGGGCCAGGAAAGCCAACCTTCGACCTGGCGAATGATCTCCTCACGCGCGGTTTCACCCCCGACGAGTGTCGTCGCTATCGGGAACCGGTGACCTGCCCCGACTCGGAAGGAACCTGACGTGTCACGGCGCCCTCCGCACCCCCCGTAGGTGGGTCGGTCTCGTCTTTGCCTCGTCTTCACCGCGGTCGAAAGGCCGAGGAGTTCAGTCCAGAGAGCCATCGAGCTCGACGACGGTGGTCGGTACGACTTCGACCACCGCCGGCACGACGGCAAGTGCCAGCGAACATGTCGAGGTGGCCATCCTGCTGGGTTCGGATGATCGCCGGCACGGATACGACCGCTGTTACGTGTATCCCACGCCTTGAGGCGCCAACCCTCGTCGACACTGCGGCCGGATCTCTGACGAGTTCGGCGGGCTGAGGAGCCCGGCGGTCACGCCCCCAACATGGTGGTCACCACGAAGAGCGCGTCGACGATGTCCTCGGTGTGGTCGGACCCGGCGATCGCGGGCCGTCCTACTCGGCCGGCACAACCGATCTGACCTGTTCCGCCATCACCTCGCGCAGGAGATCCATCGCCTGGATGATCTTCGGCGATGTGAGCGAGTACAGAACGAACTGGCCGTCCCGTCGGGTTGTCACGAGGCCCTTGTCGCGGAGGATGGACAGATGCTGCGAGACGTTGGATTGCGCCAATCCCAACTCGGCGCACATGTCGCTGACGGCCTTCTCGCCGTCTCGCAGCGCGTTGATGATCATCAGGCGCTTCGGGTCCGCCAGGCCCTTGCAGACACTTGCATGGAGGTTGTGCAACTCGCGTCGGAGGTTCGACATGCGATGACTATGCCACATGCACGTCGACGTCGCGGAAGCGATCCTTCGACGATTCGGAGAAATTCACGGGAATCGGTGACGTCCTCGTCAGGAGACGGGCATACTGGATCGAACACATTCGTGTATCTGAGTACACGAATACATCCGTGGCTTGCGGGATCACCGGTTCGGATGACTCCGCCGAGAGGAGGCCGGAAGTGACCGTAGATATTGAGACCGATCAGGTACTCGACTGCACGGGTCTGCTCTGCCCGATACCGGTGGTCAAGACTTCCAAGGCGATCAAGACCCTCGAAGTCGGCCAGATCCTCCAGATGATCGCCACCGATCCCGGCGCGCCGCCCGACATGGATGCCTGGGTTCGCCAAACCGGACACGAGTTGGTCGCAAAAACCGTCGAGGACGGCAAGTTCGTCTTCTGGTTCCGACGCACCCACTAGGAGGAAGGAGACCGCTTCACCGTGACCACCGAGGCAATCCCCAAGTCGGATGAAGCCGTTGCACCCGTCGAGGAGTCCCCGCCCAAGCAGAAGAGCCTGGCGCTCGTCGCGTCCAAGGGTGGGTTGGACGAGGTCTACCCCGTTCTGATCATGGCCACGACTGCCGCGGCCCTCGACTGGGACGTGCGGATCTTCTGCACGTTCTACGGGTTGGACATCGTCAATCCGAAGCGCAACAAGAAACTGAAGGTGTCGGCAGTCGGTAACGCCGCTTCGCCACCACCCTTCTCCGGTGGTCCCGAGTTCAGAGTCCCGACGATCCTCGGGATCCTGCCGGGCATGAACACCGTCGCCACGAAGATGATGAAGAGCTGGATGAAGAAGTCCAACATCCCCGATTTCCCCACGATGATGGAGATGTGCCTGGAGAGCGGGGTGAAGTTCTACGCGTGCGCCACCACGATGGGCGTCATGAACGTGAAGATGGAAGACGTGATGCCGGAGGCCTCGTGTCTCGGTGCCACCGCATTCCTGGACTTTGCATCTGAAGCGGACATCGCGTTGTTCGTCTGACGGCCCACTCGACAGAAGGAGGATTGATGGAAGGCGATGCCCTGATTCTCTACGTCCAGACGCACGGCGTGGACGAGCCGTCGAAGTCGGCTACGCCCTTCTATCTGTCGACCGCAGCCGCCGCCATGGACATGGACGTCGCCATCTACTTCACGATGCATGGTCCCACCCTTCTCAAGAAGGGGACCGCCGAGACCCTGACCGCGAAAGAGGGCGGGGCACCGCTCCAGTCCTTCATCAAGCAGGCCCAAGACATCGGAGTTCGATTCCTGGTCTGTCAGCCGTCGCTCGACCTGGTGGACCTGCAGATCGAGGATCTCATCGACGGCGTCGAGATGATCGGCGGTGCTGCCTTCAACGACATGGCGGCCAGAGCGGATGCGGTGATCAGCTTCTGATGTCTGGCGCGACGGCACCCACCACGTTTGCGAAGGTCGGTGGTGCCACGCTGTCACCTGACCACTACACGGACGTCCCCTACGACGAGAAGCTCCGGCTGTGGGAAGAGGTCAAAGCCGACCCGCGCTTTCCCGACTACCTCTACGGCTGTTACGAGTGTGGCATATGTGTCGCGGCCTGCCCTTCAGCCCGTTTCTACGACTTCTCACCACGGAAGATCGCCCAGGCGGCAGCTCGCGAGGACGTCGAATTGATCTTCGAGCAGATGAACGACGACGTTTGGAACTGTTCGCAGTGCTTCTCCTGCAATCGGTGTCCCAGGCAGAACTCACCCGGTGGTCTCATCACGATCCTGCGTGAGGTCGCCGTGAGCAACGGGCTGGCATCCTCGAAGGAGGCGCTCGAGGGATACACCCGGATCGTCTACAAGATCATGACCACAGGCACTCAGGTGTCGCCCGACATGCTTCAGGCCGACGCCTTCCCCGACTGGGGCCCTGGTGTGACCGAGGTCTCCTCGAAGCTCGATCTGTGGCGCAGGGCTCTGCCGCCCGAGACACTGCACACCACTTCCATGAGCTGGGTGGTCGAACAGAAGACCCTGAACGAGCTCTACCTGATCTGGCACCTGA
>Ga0326597_10009113_pt1 | contig 13337 bp, 14 predicted proteins | sample RVTome_12_FD_203789 | JGI IMG/M metagenome (GOLD analysis project Ga0326597, IMG submission 203789) | Soil microbial communities from uranium-contaminated site in the Upper Colorado River Basin, Wyoming, United States - RVT100D185 | ecosystem: Environmental > Terrestrial > Soil > Contaminated >... | reverse complement strand
AGTCACGGCCTATCGTATGACGGATATCCCATCGATGGCGGAGTCGTCATATGTCTGTCGTAACCGTGTCACCGAAATACCAGGTCGTCATCCCGAAGGACGTTCGCGACAAGCTGCGCATCCGACCCGGACAGAAGGTCGAGGCGTTCGCCGTTGGCAACCGCGTGGAACTCGTACCCGTGGAGCCGATCGAGACCTTCCGAGGGAAGTTCCCTGATCTGCCGCCGCTGGAGCGCGAGCCGGACCGTTTGTGAACGTCGTCGATTCGAGCGGCTGGATCGAATACCTGTCGGGTGGCAGAAACGCCGCCTTCTTCCGCGAAGCCATTGAGGACGAGGGCGCTCTCCTCGTTCCGGCTCTGAGCCTCTTCGAAGTCTACCGCCACCTGCTCCGACACCTGGGCAGGGATGACGCCCTCGACATTGTTGCAGCGATGCGCCAGGCAACGGTGATCAACCTCGACGATCGGCTGGCGCTGGATGCCGCGGAGTTGAGTCTTGCCACGAAGCTGGCGCTGGCCGACAGCATCATGCTGGCGACCGCAAGAGCGCACGGTGCTGTGTTCTGGACTCAGGATGCCGATTTCAAAGGCCTCGAGGGTGTGAGGCTGAAGCGGAGATCCTGAATGTCCGGGGAAGCGAGCTGACAAGGGGTCTGCTGCGGCGGTACGTTGCGGCGTCCGGAGCTGTTCGCGTTGCAACTCACGGCTCCGTCAGCAACTGGGGCGCGCAGCGCAAACGCAGGAACCGTTGGAGAAAACCGGGCCAAGGAGCCTTGATGGCCAAGTCGATGTCCTTCCGGCATAGTCTGACCGAAGCCACCCTCATCGTGGCCAGCGTACTCCTCGCCTTCTGGATCGATGCCTGGTGGGACGGCAGGCGGGCAGCGATCGTCGAGGGATTCCCGACTTCGAAGCCGCGTGGAACGACCGCGTGGAATACGAAATCGAGGGTCACTCGATTCCATTTCTGGGCCTCGCCGCGCTGATCACGAACAAGCGGGCCGCTGGACAGCTGAAGGATCTCGCGGACATTGAAGCCCTCGGCGAAACGCCCTGAGGACCGCGACAACGCCGTGTTCACGCTGATCGCGACAGGAACCGTGGCGCCCGCCAGGCGGACCCGGACATGACGTCCTTCCGGATGACACGCCCGCCGCGGGACCTGTCCGCCGCTCTGGCCGACCGCTACCGCATCGAGCGCGAGCTCGGCACGGGCGGTATGGCCACCGTCTGGCTCGCCCGGGACCTCCGGCACGACCGCAGGGTCGCGGTCAAAGTGCTCAAGCCGGAGCTCACCGCCGTCCTCGGCGGTGACCGCTTCATCCATAGATCAAGGCCACCGCGTCGCTCCAGGGGCATTCGAGTTCCTCTGGTCAGTCCATTCATCGGTGGGAAGTACGATATGGCCCCGGCCTGACTGGGCGTGACTGGAGCGTAACCCGGGACCCGAAAGGTCTCAGCGTGGCAGACCGACCTGCGCAGTCAGGCGGGTGAAGCGCGGGTCGTCTTTCAGTTTTCCCCAGCGCGTGTCCCGGTTCAGCCAGACCAGCCAGTGCGTTCTCTCGGTGACGGCCCGGTCGAGCCATGCGAAGGCGCTGTCCGTCTGTCCGAGGGCGGCGTGGACGAGTGCGTAGGCGTACGCGGTGACGTACGCGGTTCGGCCAAGGCTGTCCATGCGGGCGAGCACGAGGCGCGCTTCCCGTTCACGCCCCTGTTCGGCGAGCACGGTGCCCACGGCGGCAACGGTCGGTATCCAATCGAGAAGAGGGCCGGTGGCTGCATACTCGGCGAGCGCATTGCCCAGCTGGCCGCGGGCCTGGTAGACGCGACCGAGATACAGGCGCCCCAACGGGAACGCGCTGTCCTGCCTGAGGACCACCTGCAGTTCGCGCTGGGCGTCATCCTGCAGGCCGCTGTAATGGAGGACCCAGCCCGCCGTGGCGGCGATCGGCACGGACAGAGGGTCGAGCGCTTGGGCGCGCCGTTCCTCTTCGCGGGCCTCGCCGAAGCGACCCATGGCTGTGAGGAAGAGCCCGTACCACTCGTGCGCCGTGGCGTAGCTCGGATTGAGGTCGAGCGCCCGTTTGAACTCGTGCGCCGCCTGATCCCAGCGCCAGTCGTAGTACATCGCGACGAAGGCGAGCGTGGCATGCGGTTCGGCCAGCGTCGAATCGAGCTCGAGCGCCTGCTGTGCCGCGGCGCGCGCCTTCGGAAACGCGTCGTCGGGGCGGAGCAGGCTGCCATAGCCGAGCTGAACGTATGCATCTCCCATCCCCGAGTACGCAGGAGCGAACATGGGGTCGATGTCCTCCGCCTGCGCGAAGAAATCGATCGACCGGAGCAGCGCCTCGCGGGTGCGGCGGTTCCACCAGTGACGGCCGCGGATGTACAGGTCGATAGCGGCCGCGTCGGTCGGTCCGCGCGTCGCCGTCGCGCGATCCGCCGTGCGAATGTTCAGACTGCTCGCTGCGGAGCGGGCGATCTGGCGCTGGAGCCGGAGCAATTCCGCGCGGGTACCGTGGTAGCTCTTCGCCCACGACGCAGATTCGCCGCCGGCTCGCACGAGCTGCACCGACATGTGCACCGTGTCGCCCAGACTCTGGATCGTGGCCATGAGCGCCGCGCTCGCATTCAGCTGCCGGAGAATCTCCGACGTGCTTGCTTTCGATCCACGATAGGTCCGCATTGTCCAGCCATTGATGACTTCGAGGCCGGGCAGCTGGGCGAATTCCGTGATCAACTGGTCGGTCAGCCCCTCCGCGACGTAGTCGCGGCTCGTGTCGCTGTCCACGTCGGCGATTGGTAGCACGGCCAGGCGCAAGGGCAACCGCGGGTCTGGTGAGCGGCCGGCGAAGAGAACGGCCACGTATCCGGCCAACGCGAGAATCCCGACGATCGTGAGGTACGTCAGTGGAACGGTGCGCGCACGCGCGCGGGCGGGTCGCGGTTCGGGAGGTGGCTGCAATGCCCCCGAATCGATTCGAGCAGCCAGTGGTGTCGGTGCCGAGACCGGCGCCGGTGATGGTCCTGAAGCCGTAGCGATGCGTCCTGCAGAATCGGTGGCCGCCGCAAGGGGTGCGGGATCGAGGCGCGAGCGGACTCGCTGGATGGTGGCCTGCGTCTCGGGGGACGGCTCTATGTCGTAGTCGGCGGCGAGGCGGCGCGTGAATTCGTCGAAAGCGCGGACCGCACCCGCGCGGTCACCGACATCATCGAGCAACTGGATCAGAACCCGCAGCTCGGCTTCGTCATCGGGCGCGTGGGCGGCTGCACGCCGAGCCCAGTCCACGGCGGCCACCGTGTCACCGCGGTCGAGGCTTTCGCGGGCGAGGGCACGACAGGCGACGAGCGCGGACTTGCGCAGCCGATCGCGTTCCTCATCCAGCCAGCGGTCCAGTTCGGGTGATGCATCCGAAACGAAGAACCCTTCGAGAAAATCGCCGCGATACAGCGCCATGGCCTCTTCGTGCCGGCCAGCGGCGCAGGCGCTCGTGAACTCGATGGAATCGACGGAAATGGCCGACGGATCGATCCCGATCTCTTCTCCGCGGGCGACGATCACACCGTCGCCCAGGGATCGCCGGAGATAGCTCAATGCCTGGCGCAGGGCGCCACGGGCATGTTCGGCGTCGAGCTCGGGCCAGAAGTGGGAGACGACGACATCGCGTCGGACGAACCGATCGCCCCCACCGACGGCGATGTAGACGAGCAGCGCAAGTCGCTTCGACTGGGCCAGGACGGATACCAGCTTCAGGCCATGCGCGTCCTGAAGATCGATGCCTCCAAGCGTTCGCAACTGGACCCGCGGCACGACAGTCACGGCTGGATCACGTTCGGGTGATGGAGGGGGTGTAGCGTGCGGCCCGGGTTGCGGCCTGTCTGAATCTGGGCGCCAGCACCCGCGCGTCAAGGCCACCTTGGCCAGTGCGCTACCTGCAATGAGAGGAGGCTGCTATGCGCCACCCTGTCCTGTCCGTCCTGCTCGGCTTCATCCTCACCAGCTCCGCCTGCGGCGATTCCGTGGTCGGCCCACCCGAGCCGCCGTTCGCCGCCACAGTCGCGGGCGGACAGCCCTGGGGACCCGAGACACCCAACGTGAATCTCGAGGTGATCCTGCGCGGCGATGGCTTCGGCCTCGTCAAGTTCCGCCAGCCGAACGACCAGGAGTTCCGGATCTACCTCGACCTGTGGGTCAGGGATCTCGCACCCAACACGACCTACGATCTCGAGCGCGCCGTCGATTCCGGTGCACCCGACGGCGTTTGCAGCAGCACTTCATGGTTGAACCTCGGGTCGGTGCTCACCGATCAGACAGGAACAGGGTCAGCCGCCGTGAACCGACTGATTCCCGCCGCGCTCGATGGCGTCCCATTCGACATCCACTTCCACGTGATCAGGCACGCGGATGGCTTGGAGGTGCTGACGAGCGGTTGCTACCTTTACACTGTAAGCATGTAGCCTCCGCGCCGGGGCAGCTGCGAATCGGCCGGCCGGGGCCATGGCATCCACATGGCCTCAGCCGGTTCGGTCTGAGCCGGGACGATCGGGCTCGACGCGGGGTGGCCACAGACGCCTGCCTCGTCCGCAGGAAACTCGAACCCCGGCGGCATCACCCCTGCAACGGCGACCGGCTCGCCGTCCAGCGTGATCGACGTGCCGATCACGCCCGCATGCGACGCGAACCGGCTGCGCCAGAACGCGTCGCTCAGCACCGCGACGCGATCGGAGCCAGGCACGTTCTCCTCGGGCCTGAACGTCCTGCCGATGACGGCGCCGGTGAGCATCGCACGGAAGAAATCCGTCGATACGTATGTCGTGCTCAGCTCCGCCGCGTCGCCATGACCCGTGAATACGCGTATGCCCGTCGTGTACGCGGCCACCGATTCGACTGCCGGGCTTCGTGACGCCTCGAAGTCCGCAAAATCCTCCCTCGAAAACCGACCCGGGCGGGTTTCGTCGCCCCGCCGCTGATGAAGCAACCGCACCAGCCGTTCCGGCTCCGGAAGCGGCAACGGCTTCAGCAGCACCGCGTCTACAACGCTGAAGATCACCGTGTTCGCACCAATCCCGAGCGCCAGCGTCAGCACGACGATGACGGTGAACCCGGGCCTGTGCCGGAGCACCCGGATCGCATAGCCGAGATCGCTGCGACACTCCGACAGAACGCGCGCTATCCCCGTTCCCGCCGACCGCTGCCATTTCCGTATCCGGTAATGGAAGGCCGCTGACAGCAGCTGCCTCGCGTACCATGCATCCGCGCGGACCCGTCCCCTGGCCACGCGCTCCGCGTACAGCTCATCCAGATCGCCCACGAGGCCGTCCCGAACCGGGCCCTCCGGCAGCAGACGGGCCGTCAGGCGACGCAGTACTCCGGGGGGGCGCCTCATCACGTGTCACCCAGCCTCGTCTCGAGTCCGTCCCAGACGCGAAGCATCACCGCCCGGTGCTCCGCCAGCATGCGAACCCCTTCCGGCGTCACTTCGACGAAACGCTTCGGCCGCCCGCCCCGCTCCGGATCCGGTTCCCCCATGTGGCTCTCGATCAGCCCTTTCCGCTCGAGCCGGTCGAGCGTGATGTACAGCGCTCCACCCTGCACGTCCCTGCCGGTCCGTTCCTCCAGCTCGCGCACGAGCTGCGCGCCGTATCCTCGCTCGAGACGAAGGGCGGTCGCGAGCACGAGGTGCTCGAAGCTGCTCAGCCAGGCTCGCTCGTTCATGCTTCCATCACCCCGGAAAGGCCTTGTTCCGTCCTGCAACCTTATTTTGTATGGTAGTCAACCCAATTTTGTTGGCTTGATTCCGCAAGAGGCGCGCTGCGGCCTCGACGATGCGGTTCCGCCGGGCGCTTGATGGGCGGCGCAAAGGCGTCGGGTCCCGGGCGCCTTCTTCCGGTCGGGCATGCGTCGCGTCAGCCGCCCCGTGGCAGGACGCTCATCAGAGGGGACCGGGACGTTGCCGCAATTCGGTGAGCCGGCACAGGCCCTTGCCGGCCGCTACGCGCTCGAGCGGGAGCTCGGCGACGGCGGCATGGCCGCCTTCATCTTGCGCGGGACCTGAAGCACCACCGAAAGGTGGCCATCAAGGTGCTGCGGCCGCGTGTGCTTGCGCAGTCCCGCGAGCAGGACGCGCTCGGCGTCCGCCTGGCGGTCGGCGATTCTCGGCGCCGAGCGGTTTCTGAAGGAGATCGAGGTCGTGGCGAATCGCATACCTCGCCTGCAGCTGGGGCGCGGGCCTCGGCCGGCTGATGATCGGCCTCGAACCGCGGGTCAAGGTGGCGGTGCTCGTAGTGCGCGGCCTCAAGCTCCAGCGGTCGCTGCCGGAGGCGGATCCGTTCAACTTCGGCCCGCGCGTCTGCGTTCCGGTGCTCATGGTGAATGGCCGCTCCGATTTCTCTTCCCGATCGAGGCCTCGCAGAACCCGCTGTTCTCTCCGCTCGGCACGCCTCCGGACCGGAAAGAGCACAGCGTGCACGACGGCGACCATTTCGTGCCGCGCGCCATGCTGGTGTCGGAGTCGTCAACTGGCTGGACAAGTGGCTGGGTTCCGCAGCCGGAGCTGCATCGGCTCGCTGAAGAAGAAGTTGCAGAACCAGGCACAGTGTGGGCGGATCGCGCCCCAACGAATGCGGGGGCACGCGGGGCTATGCCGTTGCAGACAACTGCACCCGGCCGCGCAGTACGGCGCCTTCGCTCACGACCATGCGCGGCGCCTTGATCTCGCCTTCGACGGATCCCGTCTCCGCGACTTCGATCCTCCCTGCCGCGGTAATCGAGCCAATGACCTTGCCATGGAGGGTCACGGCCTGTGCGACGATGTTGCCACGGATGTTCGCCTGGGAAGCGATGGTCACGGTGTGCTCCCTGGCCGTGACGTCGCCTTCGACCTGCCCGGCGATCGTCATGTCCTCCGAGCTGATCAGATCGCCTTTTATTACGAGGGATGCCCCAATCCAGGCCGCTGCGCGTCGCTCCTCCACGATAACACCTCCAACCGTGCTTTCTCGCCAGACCGCAAGTCAACGTGCGCGTCGCGTGGTCGTGGCGAACATATCTTCAGGCCCGGTCCGGGCAAGGGAAGCGATCTCCTCGGAAAGCGAGGTCGCTCGAATCGCGGAGGCTCGGTCCGGCAGAGCTGAGAATCACCTCGCTTCCCGGTGGTACGTCACGAATTGGACGGCAAGGTGGGTGCGTCCAGTTGAGCGCGACGCGCTGCTCCACGCGTCCGCCCGGTAGCGGTCGCACCAACCTGCCGGACGCACTCGTGGCCAACCTGCTCCGTCCCCAGGTTCACGGCCACGGTCTACCTGGCGCACGACATCTCACGGCCAGACGTCCGCGGCCCCGAGGGCGGGCTTGATATGCTTACCCCCTAAGCATTAGACTGCTTGCATGAAACTGCCCGAGGAGATCCGGGAGCGATTTCGACGCCACGGCCGGGCCGGCGGACGCCGCCGTGCCGAGCGCATGGCGCCCGCAGATCGCCGCGCCGTCGCCCGCCGGGCGGCCACGGCGCGCTGGACGCGGGAGCGCTTCGGCGCGTCGAGCTTCGAGGAGCTCGGGCTGCCCGGGGGCGATCTCGTCGACGCCGGGCTCGACGCGCTCGCGTCGGGCCGGGTGACCCCTGAGGCGCTCGCGGTGTCGCTCGCGGCGCCGAGGCTGCGCCGGGAAGGTGTCCCGGTCGGGTCCGTCCTGGACGATCCCGAGCGTCGACTGTTCGAGCTGCTCTCGCAGCGCGATGGTGATCTGGCCCACGCGCGGTACACCGCCTTCCTGCGGCGCCTGGTGTCGTTCGCCGACAGCTGCCGGCTCGCGCGTGTGCCGAGGGCCCGTGCGTCGTGAGGTCACGGGCGCGGCCGTGCGGGCGCTCATGGAGGAGCTCGCGCGCAGCGCCCCCGCCGGCGAGGTCTTCCGCGTTTACATCGTGGGCGGCGGGACTGCGGTGCTTTCTGGCTGGCGGTCCGCGACGATCGACGTCGATCTGCACGCGGATCGGGATGACGTGTTTCGAGACATTCAGGCGATCAAGGAGCGTCTCGATCTCAACATCGAGTTTGCACGGCCCGAGCATTTCGTCCCACCGCTGGCCGGGAGCGACCGCAGGCACGTTCTCATCGACCGTTTGGGCAACGTCGAGTTCTTCCACTACGATCCGTATGCGCAGCTTCTGTCGAAGATCGTCCGTGGCTTTCGCAAGGACGTGCTGGACGCGCGTCGCTTCCTGCAGAGCGGGATGGTGGAGCCGGGTACGTTCCGGAACCTCGTGCACCAGATTCCGGAAAGCGCGTACGCGAAGTATCCGAGCCTGAGCCACGACGCCGTCATCTCGGCGGTCGACGAATTCCTCTCGAACGTTCGGTCCGATCCGGGGGGATCCTGACGTGCTGATTTCAATTGTGAACTCTGAATCGCCGGACGGCGCGAAAGTCGGCCTGACCGTCGACGTCGATGGCCGCGAAGCGTCGGGGCGGTGCTCGACGTCGAGACGCGCAGGATCGATTCGACCACGAGTGGGCGACACCGCCGTTTCGCCGGACGGACGGGGGTCTGTTTCGAGATTGTGTGGTAATCTGGCAAGCATTTCGCCATATTGCGTGCTGATATGGCGACGCTCAGTCGGTTTCTGCCCATACCGGACGGGAGCTGCTTCCTCTTCGGTCCGCGGGGCACCGGAAAGACCACCTGGCTCCGGGAGAACCTGCCGGACGCACTCGTGGTCAACCTGCTCCGTCCCGAGGTTCACCGGGATCTGACGGCCCGGCCGGAGCGACTCCGCGAGCTGGTCCTCGGCAACCCCGAGCGGAAGGACGTGGTGGTGGACGAGGTGCAAAGGGTGCCCGACCTGCTTCCGGTCGTGCACGACCTCATCGAAACGGGCGCAGTGCGGCGTTTCGTGCTGACCGGTTCGAGCGCGCGGAAGCTGCGGCGGGGTGGAGCCGACCTGCTCGGCGGCCGGGCCGTGCTCCGCACGATGCACCCGTTCATGGCGGCGGAGCTGCCGGGGTTCGACCTCGACCGGTCCCTGCTGCACGGTCTGGTCCCGCTCGTGGTGATGGCCGGCGATCCCGGCGACGTCCTCCAGTCGTACGCCAGTCTGTATCTCGAACAGGAAGTCCAGGCGGAAGGGCTGGTCCGCAACATCGGCGGGTTCGCCCGTTTCCTGGAAGCCGTGAGCTTCTCGCACGCTGCCGTTCTCAACGTGAGCAGCCTCGCGCGTGAGGCGCAGGCGAGCCGCAAGACGGTGGAGGGTTACCTGGGCATCCTCGTCGATCTTCTGCTCGCCTGGCGACTGCCGGTCTTTACCCGTCGAGCGCAGCGGGCGACGGTGGCGCACCCCAAGCTGTACCTGTTCGACGCGGGCGTTTTCCGGGCGTTGCGACCCGCCGGACCACTGGACCGACCCCAGGAGATCGAAGGGGCCGCACTCGAGGGGTTGGTCGCGCAGCACCTGCGGGCGTGGGCCGCGTATGGCGTGGGGGATTTCGAGTTGGCATACTGGCGCACGCGTTCCGGTGTGGAGGTGGACTTCGTCGTGTACGGACGGGAAGGGTTCTGGGCCGTCGAGGTCAAGCACGCGGCCATCGTTCGTCGCGAGGATGTCCGCGCGCTCCGGGCGTTGCGAGAGGACTACCCCGAATGCGAGCCGCTGCTCGTCTACCGCGGCGAGGACCGGCTGGTTGTGAACGGCGTGCGTTGCCTGCCGGTCCATGATTTTCTGGCCGCGCTGCGTCCCGGACGCGGAATGGGCGAGGGCGCGTGAAATCCCTGCAGCTGGCGCTGGGGGACCGCTACCGCATCGAGCGCGAACTCGGCGCGGGCGGCATGGCCACCGTCTACCTCGCCCACGACCTGAAGCACGAGCGCGACGTCGCGATCAAGGTCCTCAAGCCCGAGCTGGCGGCTGTCGTGGGCGCCCAGCGCTTCCTCCAGGAGATCACGACCACCGCGAACCTCCAGCACCCGCACATTCTGCCGCTCTTCGACTCCGGCACGGCAGACCGCTTCCTGTACTACGTGATGCCGTATATCGAGGGCGAGACGCTGCGCGAGAGGATGCGCCGGGAACGCCAGCTGCCGGTGGACGAGGCGCTCGAGATCACGAGGGTCATAGCCGGCGCGCTGGACTTTGCGCACAAGCGCGGGATCGTCCATCGCGACATCAAGCCGGAGAACGTGCTGCTGCAGGATGGCGTCGCGCTCGTGGCCGACTTCGGCATCGCGGTGGCCGTCTCGACGGCTGGCGGCGAGCGCTTGACGGAGACCGGCCTGTCGCTCGGCACGCCCGCGTACATGAGCCCGGAGCAGATCACGGGCGAGGCCAGCCTCGATGCGCGAAGCGACGTCTACGCCCTCGCCTGCCTGACCTACGAGATGCTGGCCGGCGACCCGCCGTTCGTGGCGCGGAGCGCCGCCGCAGTGGTCGCCCGCCATCTGACCGATGTCGCGCCGCCGATCACGACCGTACGTCGCAACGTGAGCCGTGCCACCGCGACGGCGCTGGCGCGCGCGCTGAGCAAGGCGCCCGCGGATCGGCATGCGAGCGCGGGAGCGTTCGCCACCGCGCTGCGCGCGGAATCCGGCCGGGAGATCCGCGAACCGGTGGCACTGGTGGTCCTGCCCTTCGTGAATCGCAGCCAGGACCCCGAGAACGAGTACTTCAGCGACGGCCTTACCGAGGAGGTCATCGCCGACCTTTCGACCGTGAGCGCGCTCCGGGTCATCTCGCGCAACTCGGCCATGACGCTGAAGGGCACGACGAAGGACACGCCGACGCTCGCGCAGGAGCTGGGTGTGAGCCACGTGGTGACCGGTTCCGTGCGGCGCGCCGGCAACGCGTTGCGCGTCACCGCCGAGCTGGTCGAGGCGCGCGCCGACAAGCCGGTGTGGAGCGGAAAGTACTCGGGCACCATGGACGACGTGTTCGGCATCCAGGAGGCGATCGCCCGCAAGATCGTCGCGTCGCTCCGCATGACGCTCACCGAGAGCGAGGACCGGCAGGTCGCGGCCCGGCCCATCGTGAACCCCGTCGCGTACGACTGCTACCTGCGGGCGCGCCACACGATGTACGCGTGGACGCCGGATGCCTCGCAGCGGGGACTCCGGCTCGTGGACGATGCCCTCGCGATCGTCGGTGACGAACCTCTCCTCCTGGCCACGAAGGCGCAGCTCTACTGGAACGAAGTCAACATGAACATCGCACCGGCGGAGGTCCGGCTGCCGCAGGCGTCGGACTACGTCGCGCGCGCGCTGGCCATGGACTCGCGACACGCGCTCGCCATCTTCGTGCGCGGGCTGGTAGCCGGCTGCCGCGGGCGCCAGGAAGAGGCGCTGCCCGACCTGTATCTCGCGCAAGAGCTGTGGCCGGGCGATGCGAACATCCTGGCCGAGCTCTGCCGGTTCTCGAACACGGCCGGGCTGCGGCAACACGGTGCCTTCGTCGAACGAAGCGCGCGGATCGATCCACTGACGGCGATCTCGGCCCTCGTCGTCAGCTCCTACCACTGGACCGGTGGCCGCTTCGAGGAAGGAGTGGACAGCTGCCGCCGCGCGTGCGAGCTGGCGGATCCCGCTTCCATGGTTCCCATCGTCGCGGGCGTACAGCTGGCCGCGAGTGGACGGAGGGAAGAAGCCGCCGGCATCCTCGGCCGCGCCGCGGCGCTGCTCGAGGGCACGCCACTCGGACGGGAGGCGTCGTTCCTGGAGCACGCCCTGACGGGTGACCGCGAGGGCGCCCTGCCCTTCGCGCCCGTGCGGGATGGCGTGATCCAGAACGAGTTCGCGGCGATGTTCACCGCTGATGCGTACGCGCTCATCGGGCGGCGCGACGATGCCATCCACTGGGTCCGGGCGGCGGTCGAGCACGGGTTCATCAACTACCCCTTCCTGGCGGAGCACGACCCGTTCCTCGACGACGTGCGCGCCGAGCCGGGTTTCCGGCATCTGATGGCGGAGGTACGGCCGCGCTGGGAAGCCGTCGTCGAATGGGAACGGAACCAGCGGTCATGACGGCCCGCAGGCCGGGATCTGCACGCCCATGGCGACGAACCGGCTGCTGTTTGCGTCCCCCGGAGCGACCGGACCGGCGCGGGCATCAGGTTTCCGCCGGTCGGTGGGATCGCGCCGGCGTGGACCAGCAACGGGCGCGAGCTGTTCTACGGGAGGTGAACCGCCAGTTTCGCTCCCGTCCGGTTCCGACGAGCTGAAGATCCGGCTCGATCTTCACGAGCGCCCATGCGCCATCCTGCCGAACGAGCGGCTCCGGGTCGGGCTCAATGACGCAGCTGATCGCCGCGAGGGTCGATCCCGCCACCTCGTTGGGCGTGAGCGAAGATCCGCACTCTCTTCTGCGCGTCGTCCTGGCTGACGGGAAACGGCCGTGCCGCGTACGCCGTGTCCCGCGACGACCGCTTCCTCTTCGGCCGGCAGAGCGGCGGACAGGATGACACGAGCCGATCGATCCTCGTGCGAAACTGGTTCACCGAGCTGCATCCACAGCTCGAGGGCCGATGACCCGCTGGACGGATCGACAGAACGCCCGGCTGCCGCGATTGCTTGCTGCCGTCGCATCGAGCGCGAGCTCGGGGCGCGTCGGTACGTTCACGCTTTGCCTGCGGGGTTCGCTCAGCGCGCCGCCGACCCGCCCGACGCCGCGAGCCGGTCCTCTTGCATCGCCGGCAACGCGTGCTCCAGTCTGCCGACGGCGTCATCGACATCCTTATACTTGTCCAGCCCGAACAGACCGATGCGGAACGTCCGGAACTCAGGCGGCTCTTCGCACATCAGCGGCACGCCCGCCGCGATCTGCACCCCCACGGCCGCGAACCGGCTGCCGTTCTGGATCGCCGGATCGTCCGTGTAGCTGACGACGACGCCCGGCGCCTCGAACCCGGGCGCCGCTACACTCGGGAAGCCGTTCTCGGCGAGCAGCGCGCGGACCCGCGTGCCCAGCTCCCACTGCCGCCGCTGCACTTCGTCCAGCCCCAGCGCGACCGTCTCCTGCATGGCGTCGCGGAACCGCAGCAGCCCATCCGTCGGGACCGTGGCGTGATACGCGTGGCCGCCCTTTTCGTACGCCTGCATGATCTGGCGCCACCGGAGCAGGTCGCACGCGAAGCTGCTGCTGCGCGTCTCCTGCAGCCGTTCGGCCGCGGCCTCGCCGAGCATGACGAGACCCGCGCAGGGCGTCGAGCTCCACCCCTTCTGCGGCGCGCTCAGCAGGATGTCGACTTCGGACGCCCGCATGTCCACCCACACCGCGCCCGAGGCCACGCAGTCGAGCACGAACAGGCCGCCGTACTCGTGCACCGCCTCACCCACCGCGCGCAGGTACGCATCCGGCAG
>Ga0326597_10009112_pt1 | contig 13337 bp, 12 predicted proteins | sample RVTome_12_FD_203789 | JGI IMG/M metagenome (GOLD analysis project Ga0326597, IMG submission 203789) | Soil microbial communities from uranium-contaminated site in the Upper Colorado River Basin, Wyoming, United States - RVT100D185 | ecosystem: Environmental > Terrestrial > Soil > Contaminated >... | reverse complement strand
GTGTAGTACCGATCGTACACGGCCTCATTGCGGACTTCCCGCGTGGAACCGCGCTTCTTGCCCTCGGTGACGATGTAGCTGTCCTGCCCGGCCGGCACGGCCAGGGCGTTGGCTGTCTGGCTCATGAGACCCGCCTCCTAAACCGTGTGCGCGATGGCTGCCGCCATCTCCGCCGATGCCATGTCCGCCTGCGCCTCGGGGTTCTCCGCGGCGACGAGCTCGGGCGGCAGCGCGACGCCCACCATGCGCCACTGCTCGTTGGCGAACTTCTGCATCTTCGCGATGTGCTCCGCGTGCAGGTGCAGGAAGCGTCCCTGGAGCTTCAGGTACTCGGCCACGGGCCGGATGCTCGCCGGACGGAAGCTGTAATCGAACTCCCGGCGCTCGGGGTTCCATTCCCACATCGGGTAAAGGCCGCATTCGACGACGAGCCGGCCGAGGTCGATCGAGCGGGGCGTCTCGTAGACGAAGCCCTTCTGGCACGGCGTATAGACCATCAGGAACGCGGCACCCTTGTGGTTGAGCCCCTTGCGGACCTTGTTCATCAGGTCGATGGGATACCCGACGCTCGCCGTCGCGACGTAGCAGTGCGGGTGGCCGGCCGCCATCATCCGCGCCAGGTCTTTCGGGAAGAGCTTCTTGCCCTCGGGGATCTCCGACCCGGGCGGCGTGAACGTCGTCATGCCGCCGTAGGGCGTCCGCGACGAGGCCTGGATGCCCGTGTTGGCGTACTGCTCGTTGTCGTAGCAGATGATCAGGCAGTCGTGATTCCGGTACAGGGCGCCGGACACCGATGCCAGACCGATGTCGGACGCGCTGCCGTCGCCGGCCTCGCAGATGATGTTCGGGAAGGCGCCCTTCCACTTGCCCTTGCGGATCATCGCCTCGTACGCCGCGGCGACGCCCGCCGTGAAGCTCCCGGCGCTCCCGATCTGGGTGTGAGCCCAGGGCACATTGTAGGGCGTACACAGGTACGAGCTGTTCGCCACGTACATGCACCCGGTCGGGCCGACCAGGATCGTGTTGTCGCCGGCGGCCTTGCTCGTCATCCGGTACTGGATGGACGGGCCGCACCCGGCGCAGGTCCGGTGGCCGGGCACGAAGGGCTCCGAGCTCGGCAGTTCGGGGTTGAAAAAGCGGGCGCCCTGATTCGGGCTCGAGAAGAGCGGCAGCTCCTGCCGCTTGACCTCAATCATCGTCGCCATCGATTCGTCCTTTCGTACGGATGAAGGAATATTACTCCTCGAAGCCCACCCAGTGCGTCCGTTTCTCGATGGCGCCGCGCTTCTGCGCCTCGAGCATCTTCTGGGTCATCCAGTAGAACTCCTTGAGCACGATGGCTTCGCCACCGAGGCCCGCCATGAACGAGAAGACGAGCGGCCGCTGCTGGCTCTCGTAGAGGGCCGCCGCGACCTCCTGGTACAGCACGCCTCCGCTGCTGACGGTGCCGAGGCCGAGGTTCGTCTCGATGACTCCCACGACCTTGAAGCGGCTCAGCACGTCCTTGACCCGATCGGTCGGGTAGGGCCGGATCGTGCGGAGGCGCACCAGGCCGACCTTGGCGCCGCGGTCGCGCATGTGCTTGATGGCGTACTTGGCGGTCACGCCGTGGGCGCCCTGGAGGAAGAACACGACCTCCGCATCGGCGGTCATGAATTCTTCGATCCACGGGTCGTAGCGGCGCCCGAAGATCCGCGCGAACTGATCGTGGATTTCCTCGATGACCGGCACGGCCCCTTCCATCGCGCGCGCGCGCTCGAGCTGCAGGGGCGGGCCCTGCTCGGGCATGATCTGGGGCCCGTGCGACACCGGGTGCCGCGGGTCGAGCGGATACGGATGTTTGTACGGCGGCAGGAACTCCTTCACCTGCCCGGCATCCGGCAGCTCGACGTCGCCCTGGATGTGCGAGACGAAGAAGCCGTCCTGGCACACCATCTGGGGCAGCAGCACCCGCGGGTCCTCGCCGATGCGGTAGGCCATCAGGTGGTTGTCGAACGCTTCCTGCGCGGTGGCGGACCAGCCCATGATCCAGCCCATGTCGCGCGTGGACAGGGCGTCGGTGTGCTCGGATCCGAAGTCGCCGGGCGGATCCAGGGTCCGGTCGGCAATCATCATCTGCACTGGCATCCGGCTGCCCGCGATCGGGGAGTAGAGCTCGTACGCGAACTGTACGCCGACCCCCGAGCTGCCCGTGAACACGCGGGCGCCGCTCGACGAGGCGCCGTGCGCGATGCTGAGCTGGGAGTGCTCGCTGTCGGCGACGATGTACTCGGCGTTCAGCTCCCCGTTGGCGACCATCTGCGCCAGGGCCATCATGGTCGCGGTGTAGGGCCGAATCGGGTACGCCGTGATGACGTCGACGTCGGCGTACTTGGCGGCCTGCGCGGCGGCCACGCAGCCGTTCATCCGCACGGTCTTCTTCTTCGCTTTGCTCTCGGCGACTGCGCCCATCACGTCACTCCTTCTAGTCGATGTCCTTCGGCCCACGCTGCGGGAGTGACCGGAGTTCTTCCGCCTGCCGGCCGTGCAGCCCCTGCGAAATCGCGAACGCGGTATCCATCCGGACCACGCCGGTGTCGAAGTCGAGCTCGGGCACGCCCTCGAGGCACCCGGTCGGGCACTCCTCGATGCAGACGCGGCAGCCCTTGCAGTAGTCGACGAGGATCTTGTAGAGCCCGTTCGACCGATCGGACCGGACGATGCAGGGCTCCGGGCAGACGAGGTAGCAGTTGTCGCACGCGTTGCAGGTGCCGCAGCTGAAGCAGCGGCCGGCCTCCTCGACGGCCTGTTCCTCGCTGTAGCCCTGGATGACTTCGTCCTGCGTCCGGCGCCGCGAGTTCGGCTCGAGCAGCGCCTGCTGCACGCGCTCGAACTTCGGGAAATACGTCATGTTCATCCGGCTGAGGTCGGTGATGACGTCGATCGGCACGGTCCGCGGCCGCAAGCTCTCGCCGCGGAGCACCTTGTCCAGGTTGAACGCCGTCCGCTTGCCGTCGCCGACCGCGTTCACGACCATGAGCGGCTGCCCGCTTCCGAGCTGGACGATGTCGCCCGCGGCGAAAAAGTTCGTGTCACCCAGCCGGCCGAACGCGTCGGCCGCAATCGTCCCGCGCTCGTTCTTGAACTCCTTCGGCAGCCACGCGAGCGACGCGTGCTGACCAACGGCGATGATGACGCTGTCGCAGGCGAACTTCTCGCCGGCCGCGTGCTTGTCGACGTTGATGGGCGACGCGTTGATCTTGCCGGAGAAGCGGGCGGGATGGAGCTGCAGGCCTTCAACCTTGCTGCTGCCGAGCACGGCGGTCGCGGCGCGACCGTGGATGAGCTCGACGCCTTCCTCCAGCATGTCGTGCAGGTCTTCGGGCACGCAGGGCATCTCGGCCGGGTTCCCCTCGACCGTGATCATCGTGACTTCCTGGGCGCCCTGACGGAAGGCCTCACGCGCGCAGTCGATGGCGGTGTTGCCGCCGCCGATGACCGCGACGCGAGCCCCGAGCTTCCCGGTCCACTCGCCCATGCCGATGTCGCGCAGGAACGGCAGGCCGTAGAAGACGCCCGTCTTGTCCTCGCCTTCGGCGCGGATGCTGTTCGGCTCGGTCAGGCCGACGGCCAGGACGCAGGCGTCGTAGTTCTTCTTCAGGTCGTCCCAGGAGACGTCCTTCCCGACCTCGGTATTCGTCTTGATCTCGATCCCGAGCTCAACGAGGCGGGCGATCTCCTTGTCGAGGATGTCCTGCGGGAGGACCCAGTCGGGAATGCCGCCCCGGTTGAGGCCGCCGGCTCTCGACGACTTTTCGAGGATCGTGACCTTGTACCCGAGCCGGGCGAGCTGGTAGGCGGCGCTGTGCCCGGCGGGTCCGGATCCGACGACCGCGACCTTCTTGCCGTTCGGCTTGCCGGGCTTGACGACGTCCTTCGCGAGCGCGAGGCCGAGGTCGCCGAGGAACCGCTCGACCGCCCGGATGGAGATCGCCTCGTCGTACTTGCCGCGGTTGCAGGCCTGTTCGCAGGGGTGATAGCAGACGCGGCCGGTCACCGACGGGAAGGGCATGTCCTCCTTGATGAGCGCGTAGGCGTCGAGGTACTTTCCGCGCTTGACCAGGTCGAGGTAGCCCTGGATCTTCTCGTTGGTGCCGCAGGCGTTGTTACAGGGCGGCATCTTGTCGTGATACACGGGACGGATCGCCCGCCAGTTGCCCGTCGGGAAGAGGTCCTGCCCCTTTTCCTGCGTGGGCGCCGGCGTGATCCCGGCGAAGGGCACCTTCAGCCAGTCGGGAATATGAGTGCCTTTGGTCGACATCAAATCACCTTTCGAGGGCGTGAGTGGAGCTGGGTTATGCCGCTGCCGGATTCACCTGGAGGATGTTGAGCTCCTCGAGGGCCGCCGTGAATGCCGCCTTGTTGGCGATCATGGGTTCGATGGTTTCCATCTTCACGACACCCGTCGTCTTCACGACCGCCGCGATGAGCGGGGCGGCGATGTCGGGCGCCACGAGCTTGCTGCGTTCGGCCGCGCCCTCGGTCGAGAGGCGATCCAGGCCGAGCTCGCCGAGCCGGTAGTATAGCCACTTGTGATCCGCGAGCTTGGCGGCGTCGATGCAGACGAGCTGCGCGAGGCGCTCGGGACCGGGCACGAACCGGATCATGTACTCAGGCGAGTAGTGCGTGTTGATGACCAGCGTGCCGCCCGGCGGCATGCCCCGCATGTAGTCCCACCCCTTCACCATCGTCTGCTCGACCAGGACGACGATGTTCGGGTGCTCGTTTTCGTACGTCAGCGCGTTCTCGATGACCGAGTCGCTCACCCGGCAGTACTTTCGCGTCGGCGCGTTGGTCCGGTCGGGGTTGTCGACGTAGTTCTCCATCGCCTGCGTGTACTTGCCCTCGAGGCGACCCGAGGCCGAGATGGAATTGACGATGTCGCGGCCTTCCTTGTCCATGATGATGCCGCGGGTCCAGACGGTCAGTTCTGTGTAGGCCATGCGTGGCTCCTTGCGGGACTGGCGTGCTGTTCGCTGTCGAGGGCACTGAGGAAATCCCGGCGCGCCACGACGAAACCGTCGCGGTCCTCGGCCGTCCGGGGCTTGAGCTGGTCAATCGCGAGCAGGGTCGCCTTCTTGCAGAGACTCTCGATGTCGGCGCCGGTCAGGCCGTCGGTGCGTTCGGCGAGCTCACCGATATTCACGTCGGGGGCGAGCGGCACGCGCTCGAGGCACACCCGAAAGACGGCCTCGCGCTCGGCGGCCGACGGGATGGCGAAGCGGAGCTGGTAGTCGAAGCGGCCGCTGCGCAGGAGCGCCGGGTCCACGCGCTCGAGGCGATTGGTCGCCGCGAGGAGGACCACGCCCTTGACATCGCGCAGGTTGTCAATCTCCCGGAGGAGCTGGCTCAGGATCCGCTGGTACACCTCGCCGCCGATCTGGTCCTGCGCCCGGTCGCCGAGCTTGGGGGCCACCGCGTCGATGGTATCGAAGAAGAGGATGCACGGCGCGGCACGGCGCGCCTTCTTGAAGACCTCCCGGAGCGCCTTCTCGGACTCGCCGATCCATTTCGAGAACAGCTGCGGGCCGTCGATGGCGATGAGCGGAAGCCCCTTCTCGCCCGACAGCGCCCGGGCCATGGCCGTCTTGCCCGTCCCCGAGGGCCCCACGAAGAGGATGCCCCGCGGGGGCGTGAGCCCGGCCTGCTCGTAGATCTCGTCGTGGACGTGGCTGTGCTCGACGATCGCGTTCAGCAGGCGTTTCACCTCGTCGGCGCCGCCAATCGAGGGGAAGCCGACGGTGCGCTTCTCGATGTAGAACTCGCGCGTCGCGCTCGGCTCGACCTCCTTCAGGCCGGCGAGGAAGTCGTCGCGCGTGACCTGGAGAGCCCCGAGATCGTCCTGGGCCGCATCGTCCACGGCGAGCGTCGTGGTCGCGAGGAAGCGCCGCAAGGCGATCATGCCGACTTCCTGACAGAGCGCCTCGAGGTCGGCGCCGACGTACCCGTGCGATCGCTCGGCGACCTCGGTCAGGTTGACGTCGGGCGCGAGCGGCATCGCGCGCGTGTGGATACGGAGAATCTGGAGGCGTCCGGCGGTCGTGGGCACGCCGATTTCGATCTCGCGGTCGAAGCGTCCCGGGCGGCGCAGGGCCGGGTCGAGCACTTCGGGGATGTTGGTCGCGCCGAGCACGATGACCTGGCCGCGTGACACGAAGCCGTCCATCAGGCCGAGCAGCTGCGCGACGACCCGCTTCTCGACCTCCCCGACGACCTCCGCACGCTTGGGGGCGACCGCGTCGATCTCGTCGATGAAGATGATGGCCGGCGCATGACGGGCGGCTTCTTCGAACACCTCGCGGAGCTTGGCTTCGCTCTCCCCGTAGAACTTGCGCATGATCTCGGGGCCGTTGAGGTGGATGAAGTGGACACGGCTCTCGGCGGCGACGGCGCGGGCGAGGAGCGTCTTGCCGGTGCCGGGAGGGCCGTAGAGCAGCACGCCCTTGGGCGGCAGGATGCCCAGGCGCTCGAAGATGCGCGAGTGCTTGAGGGGCAGCTCGATGATCTCGCGGACGCGCGCCAGTTCCCGCTCGAGCCCCCCGATGTCCTCGTACGAGATCCCGGGGGCCTGAGGCGCCCGGTCGTCGCTGTCCACCAGGCGGATGTCGGTCCGTCGATCGATGACCACGGGACCCGCGGGGATCGTCCGCACGACCTGGAAGTTGACGGCCTTCGCGAACGTCGGGACCCGCACGACGCCCCCGGTGACCACGGCCACGCCTTCGAGGTCCTCGACCATCCGGGCCGGCGTGATCGCGGCGTGGCCGAGCGGGCCGCTGAGACTGGCGAGCCGGACGCTGACGGCCGTGCCGTGGTCGACCCGCGCGATGGTCACGGGTTCCTGCAGGCCGCCACCGCAGTTACCCCGAACCGTGCCGTCGATCTGGACGAGGTCTTCGTCACCGGTCTCGAGCAGGGCCGCCCGCGCCACGGCGACCATGCGGCCGGTGATCTGGAGTACGTCGCCAGGCCGGGCGCCGATGCGCACGAGGTTGGCCGGCGACATCCGTGCGAGCGCCCGGCCGATGTCCTCGACCTGCGCTTCGGCGATGCGCAGCGTGACGTTGGCCGCAAAGAGCGTATTCCCCTGGTTGATGGGCGTGTCCGGGATCAGGCCATCGGCCCCTGACGAATCGACCGGCGGCGTACCGTCGCTCGTGACATTGCGCTTCATGTGGCCTGACCTGCGTTGGCGCCCACCTCGAACCGGCCTTGAATCTGGCGCCCGAGGACCGCCAGGAGGGAACCAAACTGCGCCCGCTCCGGGTGATCGCCCTCGACCGGGTGCGCGAGGACGGCCACGCGCGTGCGGCCGTCGCCCAGCTCGGTCAGGGTTACCGTGCCGAGGTTCGCGTGCTCGATGGCCCAGCCGTCGCTCTTGACGAGCGTCACGGCCATGCGCAGCGTGACCCGGTCGCTCTCCCAGGGCACGAGCAGGACCGACACGGCCCCGCGGCCGCGTGCGTGCTCTTCGATAGCCCGGGCAAGGACGGGCGGCGCGCCCATCGCAACGAATTCAACCACCTGGTCGACCATGGATCCTGGGTGTCTGGCGGGCGCGTGGCTCAGAGACGCACCCCGTGGGCACGCCGCGGAGCGCGTCATCTCAGGTAGCCTAGAGTGGTCCGACCAGCGGGTGGTAGTCTGCCATTCTCGTCGGGGGCTTGTCAAGAACGTTGAAGGGGGGCATGATCGCACGAACGTCGGATTGGCTGGTCCGACCAGTCTCCCCAACCATGAGCGACGGCTTCGAACTGCAGATTGGCACCTACGAGCACCGTCTGGGTCATCTCCTCCGCGACGGGCTGGACCTGCATCGCCACCTGCGGGCGGTCGACCGCGACCTCGGTCAGGACCTGCAGGCCATGAAGGCCTGGCAGCGGGAGTGCGCTGCCACCATCAGCCAGCTTTCCGGCGGCAGCAAGCAGCACTGGCTGTCGCGGGCCTACAGTGACGCGTTTCTCCCCGGGAACCAGGGGCCGTCAGGAGGCGCTGTCGAAGAGGCCCCGGTCGACGCCATTGTCGAGCGTATCATGGGGGTCCTGCGCGAGGCGCAGGCGTCGCTGGCCGGTCTGCGGGAGAGCGGCCAGTCCGGGTCGCCCTCGGCGCCGGCGCCAAGGCGCTTTCCGTTCGTGCACGACGCCGACCTCCGGCCGAGGCTCGAGCAGGCGCTGGTCGATGCGCAGGCGGCCTTCGATCGGGGTGCCCATGGCCTGGCCCTCGTCACGTGGGCCAGTATCCTCGAGGCCATTCTGACCGATGCGCTGACCCATGGGCCCAACGGGACCTTCGGCGCCGCGCGGCCCGAGCCGCTCGCCGCGTGGTCGTTTGACGAGCGAATTGCCGCCGCCGAGCAGGCGAGGCTCATCTCGGCCGGCTGCGCGCGTCTGCCGGTGACGGCCCGGGGCTATCGAGCCTGGCTCGACGGGCACGGCGAACTCAGGCCCGACATGCCGGTGACCGAGGCCGATGCCCGCCGCACCGGTCAGGTCCTGCGGCTCATCATGCGCGACCTGTCCCCGGGCAGGTGAACGGGACGGGGACCACTCAGGAACTGAAGAACTGGGGAGCCAAGTGACATGACGACCGACGAGGCGGGCAGTTCGATTCACCACGTCATCCCGATCGCCAGTGGCAAGGGCGGCGTGGGGAAGTCCACCGTCACGGCCAACCTCGCGCTCGCGCTGGCGCGGCAGGGCGCGCGCGTCGGCGTGATGGACGCTGACGTCTACGGCCCCAGCATTCCGACCATCCTCGGCGTCACGTCGCAGCCCGAGATGGACGGCGATCGGCTGGTGCCGGCCGAGCACGACGGCGTGAAGGTCATGTCCATGGGATTCTTCATGGCACCCGAGCAAGCCGTGGTCTGGCGCGGGCCGATGCTGCACAAGACCATGCAGCAGTTCCTGAACGGCGTCGACTGGGGGGCGCTCGACTACCTGATCGTCGATCTGCCACCGGGGACCGGAGACGTGCAGTTGTCCCTATGCCAGTCGATTCCGATTGCCGGCGCCGTGATCGTCTCGACGTCGCAGGATGTGGCCCTCAACGTCGCGCAGAAGGCCGTGGCCATGTTCCGGAGCCTGAACGCGCCAATTCTCGGCGTGGTCGAGAACATGAGCGCGTATGTGTGTCCGGGTTGCGGCGCTCACGATGACATCTTCGGGACGGGCGGGGCAGAAGCGCTTGCCGGGCGTCTCGGCGTCGCGTTCCTCGGTGCGGTGCCGCTGACGGCCGCGGTCCGACGTGCGAGCGACGAAGGGAAGCCGCTCGTCGTGGCGGCGCCCGACTCGGCGCCCGCCCGGGCGTTCGCGGAGATCGCCAGAAACATCGATACCCTCATGAGGCGGATGGAGCCGGACGTGCGGCCGCAGGTGACGTTCTGATGGGGAGCGCGATCGTACCCCCGCCCCTCGAGATCGGCCGCGCGAACAGCCATGACGTGCGGATTCGGTGGGCAGACGGCCACGAAAGCGTCTATCCGTCCGCCGATCTCCGTCTGGCGTGCCCCTGCGCTTCCTGCGAGCAGCAGGCGGTTCCGCCCGCCCGCGGACAGCTACGGATGCTGCCGGCCGGCGTTCAGTCCGTGCACCCCCTCCGAATCGAGTTGAGTGGCGGATTCGGCATCCGTATCTACTGGTCGGACGGCCATTCGCAGGGTCTGTACGGTTTTGCCCACCTCCGCGCCCTCTGCCCCTGCTGCCGCGCAGGCGAGGGCCGCGGCGCCGCATAGGCACTCTCCGCAAAATGCCGTTTCGCCCGCCGACCTCAGCGGACGTAGAATACGCGCGGGTCAGGCGGGATCGGGCGGAGGCGGCGGAGACACGAATGAACAAACAGCGGGGCGTCAAGGGCCGGCGGCGTCTGAAGGTCAACGAGGAGATCGCACGCGAGCTGCAGAACCGGATCCGCCGGCGCGAGCTCCGGCCGGGCGATCAGCTGCCGTCCGAGCGCCAGCTCGCCGGGATATTCGGGGCCAGCCGGGGATCGGTTCGCGAGGCCCTGCGGGCGCTGGAGCTGTCGGGGGTGATTCGGTCGAGGCAGGGCGGGGGGAATTTCGTCAGCGACATTCCGCCAGGCGCGTCCACGCAGCCGCTGTCCCAATTCCTCGAGCGCCAGCGCGAGCACCTGCTCGACCTGTCGGAGGCGCGCCAGATGTTCGAGCCGCGGCTGGCCCTGCTCGCGGCCGAGCGGGCCACCGACGCGGACCTCGAGGCCCTTCGCCGCGCCGTGGAGGAGCAGGAGCAGGCCCTGCGGGACGACGATGTCGAGGCGGTGTTCAACGCGGACCGTCAGTTTCACCAGGCGATCGCGGAAGCGGCTCGGAACCAGACGGTCATCATGCTGCACAACTATCTCTCCGACCTCGTGTCCGGAGGGAGGCGCGAGGCGATTGAGAACAACACGTCGCGCCGGACGCAGTCCGCGATCGATCACCGGGCCATCTACGAGGCGGTTGCGGCCGGCAGCGGGCCGGCGGCGAGCGCGGCGATGCTGCAGCACCTGAAGAACGTCGAGAACAGCGTCCTCGACGCGCTCCGGCGGTATCAGGGCGCCATCGCGGGCCTGCCCCGGCTGTCGGGAGACGCCCCGCGGGAGAGCCAGACGACCGACGGCGGGGCCGTCCTTTAGCACGCGCGTACCGCGCGTGCGCACCGTGCCGGCGGCCGGTGGTCCGACCACCATCGCCCCCAGGATTTCCGTCATTTTTTGTTATTTCTTGTCATTTTTTGCCGTTGCGCCTGCCATGGCGGACTGATACACTTCGCGCGCCCGAGTCAGGCAAGAATCGGCGGCTCCGGCGGGGTCCGCCGGAGTCATACCGTGAAGGTCAGGCGACGCGGTAAACGCACTCTAAGGAGACTGACGATGCGCGCAAGGATCTGGTCACTCACGATTCTCTTGACAGTCGTATTACTGGCGCCGGCGGCCTTCGTGCAGGAGCGGGGCATGCAGGAGGAGTTCGGCCCCTATGAGCCGGTCATCAACTGGGCGAAGCCGCTCCCGGATGGCCCTGACGGGATTCCGCACGCGGGCTGGACGTGGGGCTCGATGGGCAGCGTGTACGCGGAGAGCCCGGACCGCATCTGGGTCGCCAACCGCGGCGAACTGCCCCTGCCTCAAGGGGCGGCTCCGTGGACGCCTTACGGGATGCTCACGGGGGAGATGGCGCGCGGGAATGCCACCGGCAACCCGGACGGCGTGAGCGCGACCTGCGCGTCCGCCAACCGGCGCGGGTGGGAGCGTCGCATGCACCATGTCCTGTTCGTGCTGAACCGGAACGGCGAGATGATCCAGTGGTGGTCGCAGCACGACCCCCTGTTCGAGGATTTCTGCGCACGCGGCCCGCACAAGATCAAAATCAGTCCATACGATCCACAGAAGCACGTGTGGGTCATCGACGACCAGCTCCACCTGATCCACAAGTTCTCCTACGACGGCAAGCTCGTGATGACACTCGGCACGCGCGGCGTGCGCGGCCGTGAGGCGGGCAAGCTGTTCGACCGGCCGACCGACATCGCGTGGCTGCCCGACGGCACGTTCTTCATCAGCGACGGGTACGGCGGCAAGCGCGTCGCGAAGTTCGACGCGAGCGGCAAGTTCCTCACCGACTGGGGTTCCGAGCCCGCCAACCCCGCCGCGCCAGGCCCGAACGAGTGGAACACGGTGCACAGCATCGCGGTGAGCGCGGATCGCCGCGTGTTCGTCGTGGACCGCGGCCATCGCCGCATGCAGGTGTTCGACGAGAACGGCAAGTTCCTCGACATGTTCACGACGGGCGTGAACTCGTCCCCGTATTCGCATCTCATCAACTCCGAGCAGCAGCTCGTCGTCACGGATGGCGGAACCCACCGGGTCCTCAAGTACGACCTCAAGGGCAACTACATCTACGGGTGGGGCGCGAATGGCGGCCTCTGGGGGCAGTTCAACGGCCCGCACGCCAGTACCATCGACCAGGAGGGGAACTTCTACACGGCTGAGGTGTTCAACGGCCGCGTCGTCAAGTTCCGTCCGAAGCCGGGCGCCGACAAGACGAAGCTCCTGGGCTTCGAAGTCCGCTCCGCCAAGTAACCGCACTCTTAAGGAGACTGACGATGCGTGCAAGGATCTGGTCACTGACGATTCTGTTGACGGTGGTATTACTGGCACCGGCGGCCTTCATGCAGGAGCGAGGCGGGCAGGAGGAGTTCGGCCCGTACGAGCCGGTCGCCAACTGGCCGAAGCCGCTCGCGGACGGCCCGGACGGCGTGTCCCACAACGGCTGGACGTGGGGATCGATGGGCAGCGTCTACGCGGAGACCCCCGACAAGATCTGGGTGTCGATGCGCGGCGAGCTGCCGCTGCCCCAGGGCGCCAAGCCCTGGACGCCGTACGGCATGCTGACGGGCGCGATGGCGCGCGGCAACGCGACGGGCAACCCGGACGGCATGGGCGCCACCTGCGGTCCCGCCAACCGCCGCGGCTGGGAGCGGCGGATGCACCATGTCATCTTCACCCTGAACGCGGCGGGGGACATGACGTCGTGGTGGTCGCAGCACGACAAGATGTTCGAGGGGTACTGCGGACGTGGGCCTCACAAGATCAAGATCAGCCCGTACGATCCGCAGAAGCACGTCTGGGTGGTCGACGACCAGCTGCACGTGATCTACAAGTTCAGCTACGACGGCAAGCTGGTCCAGACGTTCGGTACGCGCGGCATGCGCGGGCGTGACGCCGGCCGGCTGTTCGACCGCCCGACCGACATCGCGTGGCTGCCCGATGGCACGTTCTTCATCAGCGACGGGTACGGCGGCAAGCGCGTGGCGAAGTTCGACGCGAACGGCAAGTTCCTGATGGACTGGGGCTCCGAGCCGATCTTCCCGGGCACGCCTGGCCCGAACGAGTGGAACACGGTGCACAGCATCGCGGTGAGCGCCGACCGCCGGGTATTCGTCGTGGATCGCGGCCATCACCGCATCCAGGTGTTCGACGAGAACGGCAAGTTCCTCGACATGTGGCAGACCGGCTACCGCTCGACCCCGTATTCGCACCTCATCACGGCCGATCAGCACCTGGTGATGACGGACGGTGGGACGAACCGGGTCGTCAAGTACGACCTCAAGGGCAACTACATTTACGGATGGGGATCGCGGGGCGGGACGCTCGGGCGGTTCAATGGCCCGCACGCAAGCACGGTCGACCAGCAGGGGAACTTCTACACGGCGGAAGTGTTCGGCGGCCGCGTGGCGAAGTTCGCGCCGAAGCCTGGCGCGCCGGCGATGAAGCTCATCGGGCAGGAAGTCCGTCCGAAGTCGTAG
>Ga0326597_10009110_pt1 | contig 13339 bp, 14 predicted proteins | sample RVTome_12_FD_203789 | JGI IMG/M metagenome (GOLD analysis project Ga0326597, IMG submission 203789) | Soil microbial communities from uranium-contaminated site in the Upper Colorado River Basin, Wyoming, United States - RVT100D185 | ecosystem: Environmental > Terrestrial > Soil > Contaminated >... | reverse complement strand
TTAGCCAGTGTGAGATAGCCCATACTGTCTTCGCCACATATTGACTGGCTCGACCACCGGTTCTTGGCTTTAACGAGGCTTGCTCAGCGTTTACTCAAGTTGCAACCCGGTCACTCGCTCATCAGCCCGAAGCTGACTTTGTCGGTAGGCTCCAGCATCTCGATTACTCTCCATGCTGCTACCCAAGCTAGGCGGCCTCTGGCTCTTTCCGCCATGGGACTTCCCTCATCAAATGAGAGTCACCCTATGGATCACGACAGCAATTCATCTGGACACACCAATTACGCATGCCAGACCCCATTCCTATTCCAAAAATTGTCCGGGATAAAATTCGGTCGCATGGAAGATGATAATGATGTCCTACAGTGACCGAAAATCGTCTGAGCCATGACCGACTCACCGCTTGATAAGAGGCTGCGACTAGGATATTCGAGCGGTTAGTCGGGCGGTTGCGAGTTCCAAGTTTCGAGGTAACGAGAGGCGCTAAACGCTAGATTTTGTCGCCCATTTAACCTTTAAGGCCGGCGACTTTGCGGCCCGCGGTAAAAACTTCGGCGTCGTCATTCCGGGAAATATCCAGGTCAGTTGAGAAATGTCAAGGGTAAGGACGCGACCCCGTGGACGCCGAATCGTTTACCTAATCGTTTAATCACTATCTGGGCTCTTCTCATTTGAGATGATGAGCGATTCCGCTATGATACAATCAATGATGGTCGACTTCGGTAGCGAAGGAGAAGTATGAAAAAAGTATTAACCATGAAGCAACTGGAGGCTCGGTATTCCGGTCAATGGGTCCTGTTGGTTAACCCGGTCCAGAACAAAGATTCCGAGATCGTACGAGGCAAACTGGTGCTTCACAGCAAGGATCGAGCCGAGGTCTATCGGGAGGCCCTCAAGCGCAAGGCCGTCCATACGGCGGTTCTCTACGTCGGCAAGCTTCCCGAAGATTTGGTTGCTGTCCTGTGAGTTATCGGCTCGATCCAAAGGCAGGGATGATTCTCGTTAAGGCAAAGTTGTATGGCCCGCGAGGCGATGCGGTAGTGAATCTCGCTTTGGATACCGGAGCTACCTGGACGCTGGTGAGTTGGGAAACGGCGGTTCTTGTTGGCTACGATCCGGCATCGATTCAACAAAGGACTCCAGTGGTGGAGAGCTACAGCGAGAAGGCTAAAAGTTTTTTCGCCTCTATGCCGGCAGCTAAGCTGGTAGGGACGCTGCCGGGAGGAAAGAGTGGGACCATCGTGCCCATGCTTTGGGCTGAGCTGGGGGATGCCAAGAGTCGCTGGGAATCCTTTAGGCATCTTCAAGCCGAGGCGGGAGCGGTGCCAGTGACCAAAGCGAGTGGCAAGAGTCGTTTCGTGCAGTTTCGTTTTTCCTGTAACAAGGACTTGCGCTACGCCGCGTACTGGTTGGCGTTTACCTCGCTCAATCGAAGCGAATGGGCCAACGCCTACTATCGGGATCAACGAGCCAAGGGGCACCGCCATCCCCAAGCGCTTAGGGCTTTGGGGGCCAAGTGGCTGAAGATTATTTTTGTGATGTGGAGAGACCATAAACCTTATGACGAGAACTACCACCTTGGCAAACATTGCCCGACAGAAGATGCGCCAGGCGGCATGAAAAAAATTGATAGGGGGCTTGACAAGCCTCATAGAAAGTCTCGCTCGGTATAGATTGTAACTTCAACTGCGGAATCCAGGATGATTTGTCTTATGACCTTGTAAACTGTCACTTCGCTTTCGAGAATTCACAAGTGTGCGGTAATTGGCCAAGCCAAATCCGCACACCGTGCAGAAACAGCGCACCGTTATCCTTATTTTAATCGCGTTGTTCCAGGCTGTATACATCGCTATTTTATCCGCAACTTCAGTCGCTTACTCAATTATTCCGCACAAGAAACCTGGCTGGCAAGCGGCTTGCGTTGCAACACTATCAAGTGACGGAAGCAACTATAGGGATACTCAAACTTAGAAGGGGGTAGAATAAAATGAAGGGATTGAAAATGACGTATGTGTACCTGGCTATCCTAAGCTTGTTGGTCTTTGCTTCAGCTTCGCAGGCAGCCGGGATCGCCGATACAAAACATAACCTGTCCACCAGTGGGACAGGTGCCATTCATGTGACTAGCGGCACGGCTGAAATTTGCGTGTTCTGTCATACACCGCACGGCGCGGACACGAACGTCGCGGCTCCATTGTGGAACCGGGCACAGACCACTGCCACATTCTCTTTGTATAGCAGCTCGACTCTAGATGCTCTCCCGACCCAGCCCACCGGCACCTCACTGGCATGTCTTTCGTGCCATGACGGAACAGTCGCATTCGACGCGATAAGAAACCTTCCCGGGTCTGGCGGATATACCAACACGCCAAGCGTTGATGGCACCTCGACCTGGACGTTCGTGGGAACGCCGGATAAGAAGATGCCCGACGGGATCACCCTCATTGGCACTGACCTCCGGAACGACCACCCGATCTCCATGGTCTTTGCTGATGCGAGGAGCCCCAGTTCTACAAGCGCTAGCCAAACAGCGGGTTTCCGGACAATCACCACTACCGGGAGCAAGAAGTGCGTTGGTAACGGCATCGCTGATTGCGATGATCCCGCCGCGCTGCCGCTGTCGAGCGCGACTATTGGTGGATCTGCAGATTACGTGCAGTGCACCTCGTGCCATGACCCCCACCGGTCGGATACGCCGACGTTCCTACGGAAATCGAATGATGGTTCCGCTCTCTGTCTGACCTGCCACGTAAAAGATGGATAAGCCGACCGAAGAATAAAAAAAAGGGGAGGAGTTCCTCCCCTTTTTTTTGTCTGAAAGAAAATTGAGTCATTTGACCTAAATCAAAATGGACGAGCAGAGTAGCGCTGGGCAGATTCTCTTCTCTGCCTACCGGCGAACCGAGACTGGGCGTCTCTCCAATCTGCACAAAAAGGAAATCCGTCTCGATCTGATCGCTCCAGAGGATGATGCTATCCTGGCACAAGAGGGGCTAACCGAGCTGCGGCAAGTCCGGATCCTGCGCCTCTCAAGCCGCGCCGTAGAGCAGGGAGCATTTCTCACTTACGATGACCTTGTCCATCTCCTGTCAACCAGCTTAAGCACAGTGAGACGTGACGTCCGGGCGCTTCAACGACGTGGACTGTCGGTTCCTGTTTATAGGCGCAGGGGGAGAAGAACGGGAATCCTTGTCATTCCTATTTTTTTGGCCAGTCTCTTCTCGTCTCAAGCGCAGGCACAGCTGTCGGGGGCGTTTGGGAGTGTTGGTTTCGATTACGAGTACGAAAACCAGCAGTCCGAAAGCGCCAGCACGAGCCGGCAACTTTTTTTGCAGCAGTACAACCTGGGGGTGGAAGGGAGAATTCTAGATCCTCGCCTGGCCATCTTCTCCCTCTCGGGCGGTTTCAATTCTAGTTTGCTCGGTGAACAGAACAGCAGAGCATCTTCTTTTTCGGGCACCCTTTCTTTGCTTCAGGCGGCGCCCTACGGTCTGACACTGCGAGCAGGAAAGTCCTTCGGTAGCGGCGGGTCGGACACGGAAGGCAGCACGATCGGAGCCAATCTGCGCATTACCAAGCCTGATTGGCCCCAGGGTTCTATCGATTTCGACCGCACCACTATTGAAAGTCGAGGAGACAGCCGTACCGATACATCGATTACAACAGGAGGGGCACGCTTTTCCCACCGCCTTTGGAGCACAATGTTCGACGGGGAGCTTGGTTTCCAAAGCGTTGCGGACCAGATTGCGGATAGGGTTCAGGACCGCTACTTCGGGCGGCTAAACGGCACCCGCGCCTGGAGTCCGACTACCACACTGCGATCCGTGAACGACGCTTTCTTGCAAGGCAATCAGCTTGGCTTGGGTTCGTCATACTCCTTGGAGAACCGCCCGGACCCTACCCTCAGTCGAACGTTAGGGATTTCATACCGGTCTAACCGGGCGGGCGACGAAACCGACAACTCGCTAAACATGACCGGTGCGATTTCTAAGACTTTTGTTCCGTATGCATGGCTTCAGGCGAACACTTTTACCTCTGCGGTCGCTCAGAAAACCTTTGGCGCTGAGGATAATTCCGTGGGCTTTGCCTGGAGCGGAGGTAGCAGCACGGTCGTTTCTTATTTCCAGCCAGCTACCCTGCTCACAGACTATGCGCTCGCGGTGTCCTACCAGTCGGATCCGGGCAGACCATCAACAACGCAACAGGCGCATTTAGGAGCTATAAGCCGCACGCTCGAGCCTCTTCGGCTTTCGGGTGATTATTATTTCGGATACCAAACCGGCTTGACCCGTGGTACCCGTCAATTCATTGTCGGCCGAGCTGAAACAATCCTCACGCCGGGGTTTTCTATGCGTTCGTTCGCAGATTTCTTGACCGAAAATACCACCTCATCGGACTCCGAGGGATCATCCAACGAGAGACAAGTGGCAAATATCGGGGCGGGCGCGTCTTATCGCCCACTTTTCAACCTAAACCTGGATCTTGCAGGAAGCGTCCAGCAGAACTTCAGTCGTGAAAACTCAGGAACCAATATGCGTTTGAACCTACTTGTGGGCTATCTTATTCCCATCTCGGGTACGCCGACGCTCGATATCAACGGCACATGGGAGCGCAGCACGGTCGCCGACGACAGCAGGCTTGAGGTGAGAAGCCGTCTAAACTATCGTCTCGGCCAAGCTACTATGGCCCTGGAGTACCGCTTTGAGAGGAGAACGACACTCAATTCTTCTGGGCTAACCAACGTGATTCGCCTCACCTTTACCAGGCCTTTTAGAATCTCTTTTTACTAGTGGCACATAAGATGCTTAACCACGATGGATCCGTAAGTATTTGAGAAATCGCAATGACTACGTTACATGTGTATAAATCCCTACCGCAACGGGCGCTGTATCTGAAAATGCTCCAGCTTATTCCCACATGTTTTCTGCTGGCATTGGTGTTGGGTTGTGCCGGCTCGCAGGGCATTCCCAAAGAACTGAGCGCAGCGGGTCCGATTTTGGTTTGGCCCCTTCCGCCCGAAGACCCCAAGATTCAGTATGTGAGTAGCATTGCTAGTCCGGAAGATCTGGGAATCTCCAAGGGTTTTTTTAAGAAAGTTTTTGAGTTCTTTTTTGGCAAGACCGAAGAGCGAATCCAGCAACCCTATGGCGTGACTGCGGATAGCGACGGCAGGATCTACATCGCCGATTCCGCGCTTCGGGTTGTCCATGTCTTCGACATGCCGGAACAAAAGTATTGGTCTATCCGCGGGACTAATCGGGAAGAATTTCAGTTTCCGGTGGGTGTGACCGTCGACCAGGAACGGAGGCTTTACGTCACCGATGCTGAGCGCAAAGCCGTGATCGGATTTGACCGCGGCGGTAGTGCCTTTGCGACGATCACAGAGGGTCTTCAGCGGCCGGCAGGTTTGGCGTTCAATGCAACGAATAACCTCATTTACATAGTCGACGTGGTTCGTCACGAGGTCCTGGTCTACGACTTAAAAGGCAAGCTCATGTTTACCTTCGGCGGCCGTGGCGCGGAGCAGGCTCGCTTGAACTTTCCTACCAACATCGCAATCGATCGAGAGGGACGCGTTTACATCAGCGACGCCATGAACTTCAGGGTACAGATTTTCCGGTCAGACGGGACTTTCATCTCTAACTTCGGAAGACTCGGCGACGCGGTGGGTGACCTCGCCCGTCCAAAAGGAATCGGTATCGATTCAGACGGTCATATTTATCTAGTAGAAGGGCTTTATGACGTGGTCAATATCTTTGACCGGGACGGCCAGCTTCTCCTTACTTTCGGCAGCGCCGGGGTCGGGCGTGGAGAGTTCTGGCTAGCGACCGGCATTTTTGTTGATGCCAATGATCGCATTTATGTTGCTGATTCCTATAACAGCCGTGTGCAGATTTTTCAGTATTTGCGTAATGGGAGGTGATTCAGTGTTTCAGGGGCGGTTTTGTCTTCTGATCCTTTTCTCGGGCCTGTTGATCTTATCCGGAAAGGCCTATGGTCAGGGAGGCATCCTGGGTACCAAGCATAATCTATCGGTGACAGGACCAGGGACGGTCAAAGCAGTTACAGAGACCGAGGTCTGTGTATTTTGCCATACACCTCACTACGCTAATCTGGCTTCGGCACCCCTCTGGAACCGTGAGCTTTCGTCAGCTAACTATGTGCCCTATGACAGTCCTTCTCTTCAGTCAGCCGTCGGCCAACCAAACGGGTACTCCAAACTCTGCCTCTCGTGCCACGACGGAACCATTGCCCTTGGCGCAGTGCGAAACATAAGAGGTCAATCAGCGACCATTCAGATGACCGGCACGGGAGCCGGCGGTGTAATGCCGACGGGCTCAACCCTGATCGGCACCAGTCTTTTGAACGATCATCCTGTTTCTATGGTGTTCGATCAGACCGTCAGGTCCGCCGATGGGGAACTGGTAGATCCCACGACCCTCACCGACGTGATTAAGCTCTACCCAGGAACAAACCCCGCAGTCCGCGATTCGGTTCAGTGCACGACCTGCCACGATCCCCACACGGTTCAGTTTGCAAAATTTCTCCGGAAGAACCCCAAAGGCCAGCCTGACAATCTTTGCCTTACCTGCCATCAGAAACCAGGCTGGCTGGGGAGCACGCATGAATCGGACACTTTCTTTTGGCCCAAAGGACAGGCCACGGAGCAGGTGCGGGACCACTCCTGTTTCGCGTGCCACACGCCTCATACTGTCACCGGCGCGGAGCGTCTCCTCCGCAATGCGGCGATAAGCGGACAATCGGCCATCGAAGAAACCTGCTACATGTGTCATCAATCGGCTGCGACAGGAGGGATCGCCCCCGATATCAAGACCGAATTTAGCAAGTTCTCGAAAATGCCCGTAGCCACCTATAGCGGCCACCGGCCGGTTTTTATCACCACGCCGCCGACGGGTCTCCCGGAGGGTGTCCTGCTGAAACCTGGACAAGCTGCGCCGGACCCCCGATTCACCGACACCAAGCACGTCGAGTGCGTCGATTGCCACAATCCCCATAGGGTGAAACACACGAACAGAACTGAAGGAATGCGTGGAATCGACCTCAGCGGAAATATCGTTGAGAACGTCATCAACGATCCAGCGCCAGCCGATGGAGCCCCGAGCACGCGGCAATATCCGATTTGCCTGCGCTGTCACGGGGACACTTATTCTACAGTGATTGGTGTGGGCACATTGCCGAGCGGCGCAAGCCCGAGCAACAAGAAGATCGAATTCCAGACCACCAACAGCGCCTTTCACCCCATTGGCGGCCCAGGTCGCAACACGTCTGCGAACTTGAGCGCACAGCTTAGCGTCAACGGTCTCAGTACCAACGCCGTCATCAAGTGTACCGACTGTCATAACAGCAACGCCTATGAAAGCACGTCGGGCCGGGCACCGAGCTATGGGACCGGAGTCTCAACGCCTGTGGGGCCACACGGTTCGACGTACGGGAGCATCCGGCGCGCGAATTACCAAAATACGCTTCCCGGCCCGTCTAGCTTTAACTCTTCCAATTTCAATCTCTGCTTTCGCTGCCACGACGTAAACAAACTTACGAGGCGGAGATTTAGCGACGGCGCGCAGACTAACTTCAATGACGAGGGCTGTGGCGGTTGCGCAAACGAAAAGGGCAGGGACAATCTTCACTGGTTTCATTTGGTCGATAAGGTGGACAAAGCGCAAGCCCTGTGCAAATCGTGCCATTACAACATCCACAGCAACCAGGAAGCGCCCAATACGCAGTACAATATCAACGGCTTCGTCACCACCACTCCACCTGCCGGAACACCTACGCGCCTGGTCAACTTCCATCCAAACATTCGTCCCATTGGAGGAAGGGCGAAGCCCGAATGGTGGTTCAACACGGCCACTAAGGAGAGGCGCTGTTACCTTCAGTGCCACGCTCCCAGTAATGCGACAATGAGCGGTTTTAGCTATAGGCCGCCATCAGGAGATTTGCCGTAGGAGGGGCCATGAAATCATATTGGGACAGGAGCTGTCTGTTGGCCGCGTGGATCGTTGTTTGCGCGGGGCTATTTGTAAATTCCTCTCCAGCGGCGGAGGGAGAGGCTTCGATCCGCGGCATTCTCTACGTGAGTTATCCCGGTGACCTCTCCTACGACGTCATGTTCGGAAGAGACGTCGAGGTTTTGTTATTGCGCGGGGAAAAGAGCCTGGAGAATGAGGTGAAGAGCCTGAAAGCGAAACGTTTGCCGGAAATTCGCAACCAGGAGACCATTGCGCTCAAGGCTTATGGCGCCGTTCAAAGAATTTCGGGCAAAGAAATGCCGAAGCTAAAGGAGATGCGCGGAACTCTGGAGCGGGAAAGCGCGAAACTCGCTAAACTTCGGTCCGATTACGAAAAAGAGTTTGTTGCGGTACTCGACAAGAACGCGATTCAGAGAACAAGAACCAATGGCGAGGGCAAATTCAGTTTTACCCATCTTTCCCCGGGCCGGTATCTTCTCCACGCGCGGTTTGAAATCCCAGGGACTGTAAACCGCTATTTCTGGCTCCATCCTGCCGAAGCAAAGGAAAAAGAAGAAGCCGAGGTCCACCTCAACAAAAACGCAACAATTTTTGTTTACGACGAGAAGTAAAGTATTATTTTCGAAGGAGGCCGTGAGTATGCGCCGTCTAATATTAACCATGTTTCTTTTTGTTGTCGTAACCGCAACGAACGCCTGGGGAGCGGAGCGCAAGCCGCTGACTCCGCCGCTCATGCCACCGGAGTTTCCCCAATCTCCTTTTGGTTTTTCAAAAGGAGATCAGAAACGCGGGCAAACAATTTACCAGCGGAATGCTTGTCCCTCTTGCCACATCATCGAAGGGAAAGGGGGCAAAGTCGGACCGGATCTCTCAAGAGTGGGTGAAAAGGGGACGCTTCCGGAATGGTACCGCCAGCAGTTGGTCAACACGCATAAGCCGCCGGTCGTACTCATCCAGCAAGACATGGATGACCTGATCGCTTATCTTCAGAATCTCAAGCTTTTGCGATAGGGAGTTCCAAACAAAACCACTCATTTTGCAGGCCCGCATCGGGCAGCCGCCGGGGTTTGGAGACCAACGTTGATTGGTATGGCGACAGCGAGAGAAACCTGGATGTTCATCCTTCGGCTAGTTCTGCTACTCTCTCTTCTTGTGCTTTGGCCATTGTCTTCACTGGCCTTCGAGCCGCAGGTAAGTACTGAATTTATGTTAAACCAAGCGTCAAGCTATTGTTTGGGTTGTCATGACTGGGTATTGGCTACCGAGGTCCATCGAGGCCATCCCGTAGATAGCAATTACCTGTTTGCCCAGATGAAAAGCAGGGGCAAACTCAAGCCGCCAGCGGCCTTAGATCCGGCCATCTATCTTAAGGACGGCCAAACTGCTTGTGTGAGCTGCCACCATCCCGAGTCGCAGAATGGAGCGAAGCTGGTCTTAACCAACGATGGGTCCAGACTTTGCCTGGCGTGCCATAATCTGTAAATAAAACCACGTATGACCTGGAACTCAGCTTGCGTAATCGATGGCTTGAAAGACCCTGTTTGTGCGCTGGTCTTATCACCCTATTGAGTTGCGCGGTTTACCTGAATTCACTCGCCGGTGAATTCGTATGGGACGATGTGGCCCAGGTGCGAGAGAATCCGTTCATAACGGACCTTGGCAATCTGCCGCATTTTTTTTCCGTGAACCTCGGGAAATACACCGCGTTTCCGGGATTCAGTCCTTATTACCGACCTCTCTTTCTCGTGTCCTATGCTCTTGATTACCGCATTTGGGGTCTAAACCCGTTCGGTTACCACCTGACTAATATTTTTTTGCACTCTCTCTGCTCTCTGCTGGTTTATGCGATTACGGTGAGGATCTTAGAGGACGCGACCGCTGCGTTCATGGCAGGGGCTATCTTCGCTGTCCATCCGATCCATGCCGAGGCCGTTGCTTGGATTGCCGGAAGAGCCGATCTGCTTGCCGCTTTTTTTGCCTTTGCGTCGTTTTACTTTTATGTGACTTTCAGCGACAGCGGTAATAAATGGCGGCTGGCGTTTTCATTGCTCGCCTGTGCACTCTCTTTTCTCTCCAAGGAGGCAGCGATCTCCCTGCCGCTTCTAATCGTAGCTTATGCTTTTATTGGCAGAGAACACCGACAAAAAACCGAGCCCGCAATCCTTTGGCCGGTTTTGTTTATTGTAATTGCCGGCCTCTACTTTGTCTTGAGAACACTCGTCATGGGCACTGTTGTTTTGGGCCACCCGGACGCTCCTGCGATCAATATTGGTAGGGTTTATCCTACGATCAAAGCCTTAGTGGAGTACCTACGGTTGTTCCTATTACCAGTAGGTTTGAAAGTCCTTTATTTTGTTCCGATTCGCGCATCTATTTCCATTCCTGAAATCGTTTTGTCCGCCAGCGTTGTCTGTTTGCTTTCCATGGCGCTCCTTATCGCCTATTCCAGAGATGGAAAACTGTTTTTCGGACTCCTCTGGTTCTCTATTAGCATCGTCCCAGTCCTCGGTGCGGCCGGTCTTGTTTTAATGGCGGACCGATACCTTTATATTCCCTCCTTGGGCCTCTGCTTGGCCAGCGGAGTGTTGCTGTCTAGGCTTAGTAAATTAGCGATCGCAACAAGATACAACCGGACCATCATTATTACGCTCTTGGTGCTTTTCTTTTTAACCACCGCGCGGAGAAATACTGTATGGAAAAACGAGTTTGTTTACTTCAAGCAGGCCGTTGAAGACGCGCCAACCTTCGCGATGGGCCGTAACAATCTTGGGAAATGGTATCTCGATAATAAGATGCATCAACAGGCTATCGCTTTATTCAAAAAGGCCGTAGAGCTTGATCCGTCTTATTCCTTCGCCCTGGTAAACCTGGGGAATGCTTACCTGCAATTAAATCAGTACGAAGACGCGATCGCCGCATTTCGTAAGTCGATTTCCACGAGTCCCCGCTTCGCCGACGCATATTACAATCTCGGCAACGCCTACCGGGAAACGGCTAGAATAGAAGAAGCTGTTAAGCAATGGGAGATTACTTTGGCGCTCAAACCGGAGCACTCGGAAGCAAACAATAATCTCGGCAATGTCTATTTGCTGCAGGGTGACTATCGGAAAGCCGCCATAAGATACGCGGCGGCGTTGAAAGGGCGGCCTTTGAATCTAGAGGCTCATTACAACCTCGCTACCGCCCTGGAAAAACAAGGCGATTTAAAGGGTGCGATGGCGCACTACCAAAAGTTTGTAATGCTCGCCCCGGAGGAATACAGAAGCACGGTCGCAGAGGTCAAGCGGAAGCTTGCGTCGTTTGGTGATGCTAGGAATTAGAGCGGTGCAAGAGAATGCCACGGATTCCGCCGGCGCGTCAGTCAAGCATCAATCTCCATTTCCGTCTAGTAAGTATCGTCCCGATAAAATCCACTTGGGTCGGCACTCATTGGCCCGAAAAAGAAAAAGAGCGAAGGAGGAGTCCGCAAGACTTGCGCGATGCCATTCTGATACTGCGCCGGCAGGGTACGGACAAAATGGAGCGCATCAACTAATGCTTGCTCGGAGATTCTACCTTGCCATGTCGGCATCACCCCATGCCCTCGGGTCATAGTACGAAAAAGTTCGGCATCGCTCTTTTCCATGCGTTCAGCGAGCGCAAACGAGGGCGCACCCACGTAAGCGGCAACGCCGTTCAGACCGTGACAACCGGCGCAAAACGTCGCGTAAGTCGACTCCCCGGGGATATCGAAATTCCACGGTCGCAGAGCAGCACGCTCTGCCAATTCGGCAAGGCTCTCGGGGATCTGGGGCCGTGGCGCTAAATCGCTATTTAAAGATTCATTGTCTTTGGCCAGCCGAAAGTATTGCTGTGCCTCGGCAAGATCCTCGGGAACCCCCGCACCCAAATAGTGCATAACGGCAAGATTCATCTGCGCATTCACGTTGCCATTGGCTGCCGCGCGATGAAACCAACGATGAGCCAAGTAACGATCCTTCGGCGCGCCTTCGCCGAAGTAGTGCATGAATCCAACTAGATTCTGGCTTTTCGCATCCCCGGCCTCGGCCAATTTAATAAACCTCGCGAAAGTCGACATGCGCGAGGGATCGCGTTGAGACTCCTCATGTCGCCCCACAGGGAGACACGCCGTCAGGAGGACCAGTAAGCCAATGACGCCGTAGAATGAGCGCATTCAACACCTCAGACCGGGCGAAACGTCACCTATCGCTCAAATGATGACCAAAAACTGCTGTCCCAAATTTCGACGCCAAAGCCGATAGAACACCCTATTCTTCCCGCCGGCGCTACACCCTGCTTAGTCACCGTCTTAGCAAGCTTAAGACTGTAAATCACAATACCATTTTCCCCTTAAGGAGTCCCGCATGTTGCCGATCATTGAGCGTATAACTTGGCCCTCAACATCTTGGAATCTAAGGCTCGATGAAATTCATACCGCTTCTGGTCCTGAGTCTGGCTTATTTTGTTTCGTCCTCCTGCCTGGCTTTCGATGGCGCAAGCAGCGTTCCGGTCGCCCTGCGACTGGGATCACACTACTGTCAGGGTTGTCATGATGGCGCGCTCGCTCCCGAGGTGGGCCAGGCACATCCCGTGGGAATGGACTACCGGTTGGCTCAACTCAAGAGTCGAGGAAAGCTGAGAGACATCTCCCTAGTAGACCCAATAATCCAATTCGAGGAAGGGCGCGTAGGTTGCGTCAGCTGCCACAATCTTGATTCTAATAAGTACCGAGCCAAGTTGATCGTCACCAATGGATGGGCACCCCTTTGCGTCTTCTGCCACAATAAGTAGCTATTTGTTATGGCAGGTCTGACACAGTTCAAGATATGACTTCACGTTAAAATTCCAAAGCCTAGGCATATTCGAGGCGTGCGGATTGTGGCAGCTTCTACAACTCAACTCCCTTTCAGGCTTCATCGGATCGGGCCGTCCGCGCGTCGGATGGGTATTTCCACTGGGTCCCCAGGCAATCACGTGCCTACCGGATGCCTTTTCCGTGTGGCAAGTCGTGCAAAGATCCCAGGGCGGTTTTTTTAGCCAAAATTCGTTGTTACTGCCATGAGGGTTGTGGCAGATAGTACACATTCCCGTGGCCGTCGGACCATGCTGATATGGACTGGAGAAGAAATAATTTTTCTGGTCTACGTGGCAGGCATAGCAGAGATCCCGCACCGGAATCGGAGTCGCGTACTTCGCCGGAGCAGAAGTGGAGTTGTGACACGCAAGACACATCCACAGGGAGGCCGGCCCATGCACGTTCTTAACCCGGGTCAAATCCTGATGGCAACTGTAGCAGGAGGACGCGGCCGGCGACGCGGGCGACAGATCGCCCTTCTGAGGCTCCAGGA
>Ga0326597_10009109_pt1 | contig 13340 bp, 12 predicted proteins | sample RVTome_12_FD_203789 | JGI IMG/M metagenome (GOLD analysis project Ga0326597, IMG submission 203789) | Soil microbial communities from uranium-contaminated site in the Upper Colorado River Basin, Wyoming, United States - RVT100D185 | ecosystem: Environmental > Terrestrial > Soil > Contaminated >... | reverse complement strand
CCGTTGTGGGAGATGGCGATCTGCCCGTGCGCGCAGTCGATGAGGATCGGCTGCGCGTTCGACAGCTTGCTCTCCCCGGCGGTCGAATAGCGCACGTGGCCGACCGCCACGCGGCCGGGCAACGCCGCCAGCGTTTCGCCGTCGAAGGCATCGGCGACGTATCCCATCGCCCGCGAGACACGGACCTGCGCGCCGTCGGAGGCCGCGATGCCCGCGCTCTCCTGCCCGCGGTGCTGCAGCGCGTACAACCCCAGGTAGGTCATGTTGGCCGCTTCGGGATGGCCGAAGATGCCAAAGACGCCGCATTCCTCTTTGAGTTTGTCCAGTATCACTGCGGATTCCACCATTGACTAGCTTACGCCACGCGCTTCTCGAAACAGTTCGTAATCGTCTCCGACCAGACACGCTCCGCCCTGGCCAGGGACAGGTCGATCCGGACCCGTCCGCCGACCATGATCCGTAGCAGGTTGCCGCCCGTCTGGCCGATCACCCGGGCAGGCACCTGCGCCGCCGCCGCCCGTGCCAGCACTTCGGCGACATCGTCGGGCGTTGCCGACACGACCGCGCGCGACGCCGACTCGCCGAACAGCGCGGCCGCGTCGTTCATGCGGGCATCGCGCGACACGTTCACGCCGTCGATCGCCGCTTCCACGCCAACGCCGCCGGCGCCGAAACAACACTCGGCCAGCGTCACCGCGAGGCCGCCGTCGGCGCAGTCGTGCGCCGATCGAATCAGGCGCTCGCCGGCCAGCGTCACCAGCACATCCTGCAGCGCCCGCTCCGCGTCGAGATCGAGAGTCGGAGGAAGGCCGCGGACGAGGCCGTGCGCGACCTTCAGGTATTCACTGCCCCCGAGCTCGCCGCGCCCTTCGCCGAGCAGGATGACGACCTCTCCCGACCCGCGAAAACGGCGCGACAGCGAACGGTCCGCGTGCTCCAGCAGCCCGACGACGCCGATGACGGGCGTCGGGTAGATGGCCCGGCCGTCGGTCTCGTTATAGAGACTCACGTTGCCGCCCGTGATGGGCACGCCAAGCGCGCGGCACGCGGCGCCGATTCCGGCGACGGCCTCGGCGAACTGCCACATGATCGCCGGCCGCTCGGGGTTCCCGAAGTTGAGGCAGTTGGTGGCGGCGAGCGGCCGCGCGCCGGCGCAGGCCACGTTCCTGGCGGCCTCGGCCACGGCGAGCATCGCCCCTCCGCGCGGATCGAGGTAGCAGTAACGGCCGTTGCCGTCCACCGCCATGGCGAGCGCGCGATCGGTGCCCTTGATCCGCACCACGCCGGCCCCGAGTCCCGGCAGATTGACCGTGTTGGTCTGCACCATGTGGTCGTACTGCCGGTAGGCCCACTGCTTGCTGGCGATGGTCGGGGAACCGAGCAGCGCGAGCAGCCCCTCGTTGGCCGGCGGACCGGATCCGAGGGCATTCACATCGAGCCGGCGGACCTCCGCCAGATAGGCGGGTTCTTCGGTGGGCCGGCGATAGAGGGGCGCCCCGTCGGTGAGCGCGGGATTGGGGATCTCGGCCACGATCTCCCCGCGATGTCGCACCCGCAGCATGCCATCGGCCGTCACGTCGCCGATATGGACGGCGTGGAGGTCCCACTTGTCGAAGATCCGCTCCACCTCCGCCTCCCGGCCCTTCTTCACGACGAGCAGCATGCGCTCCTGCGATTCCGAGAGCATGATCTCGTACGGCGTCATGCCGGTCTCGCGCTGCGGGACGTGCGCCACATCAATCTCGACGCCCGCGCCGCCGCGCGACCCCATCTCGGTGGTCGAACAGGTCAGTCCCGCCGCGCCCATGTCCTGGATGCCCACCAGCGCGTCGGTCCGCATCACCTCGAGGCAGGCTTCCAGGAGGAGCTTCTCCATGAAGGGATCGCCGACCTGCACGGCGGGACGCTTGTCCGCCGACTTGTCGTCGAACTCGGCCGACGCCATGGTGGCCCCGTGAATGCCGTCGCGCCCCGTCTTCGCGCCGACGTAGTACACGGCGTTGCCGACGCCGGACGCGACGCCCTTGACGATGTCGGAGGCTCGCGCGATGCCGAGGCAGAACACGTTGACCAGCGGGTTGCCGGCATACGAGGGCTCGAACGCAATCTCGCCGCCCACGGTCGGGATGCCGATGCTGTTGCCGTATCCGGCGATGCCGGCGACAACGCCCTCCGCGATGCGGCGCGTTCCCGGGTCGTCCAGGGCGCCGAATCGCAGAGAATTCATCAGCGCGATCGGACGCGCGCCCATCGTGAAGATGTCGCGGATGATCCCGCCGACGCCGGTCGCCGCCCCCTGATACGGCTCGATGAAGGAGGGGTGGTTGTGCGACTCGATCTTGAAGACAGCCGCCAGTCCCTCCCCGATGTCGACCGCCCCCGCGTTTTCGCCCGGTCCCTGCAGGACCTGGGGGCCGTCGGTCGGCAGCGTCTTCAGATGCACGCGCGAGCTCTTGTAGCTGCAGTGCTCGGACCACATCACGGAGAAGATCCCGAGCTCGGTGAGATTCGGGTCGCGGCCGAGGAAGGCGACGATGCGATCGTACTCGGCCGGCTTGAGGCCATGACGTTCGAGCGTCTGTGCATCAATCATCGGGTGCCCGCCGCCACTACGCGCGCCGCCCGGCGGCCGACGCGACGAGCTGGCCTCCGGCCAACGCCTTCACCACCGAGTCGAGAATGACCCGGCCGTCTTCGCCGCCGAGCGCGGGCTCGCAGGCGCGCTCCGGATGCGGCATCATGCCGACGACGTTGCGTCCCTCGCTGCACAGTCCGGCGATGGCGTGCAGCGACCCGTTCGGATTCGCCTCGTCGTCGGTCCGCCCGTCGGGCGTGGTGTAGCGAAGGATGACCTGCCGGTTCGCTTCGATCCGCTCCAGCACGTCGGCCGGCGCGTAGTAGTTGCCTTCGCCGTGGCCGATCGGAATGCGCAAGACCTGGCCGGGCCGCGCCGCGCAGGTGAACGGGGTGTCGGTCTGGTCGACCCGGACGTGGACGTGCTCGCAGCGGTACTTCAACCCGCGGTTCCGGAGCATCGCGCCGGGAAGCAGGCCGGCCTCGAGCAGGATCTGGAAGCCGTTGCAGATGCCGAGCACCGGACCGCCGCGCTCCGCGAACGCCCGCACCGCGGGCATGATCGGCGAGAAGCGGGCCATGGCGCCGGTGCGCAGGTAGTCGCCGTGGGCGAAGCCGCCGGGGAGGATGACGACGTCGGCGCCCTTCAGCTCCGTCTCCTTGTGCCACACGAGCTCGGCGGACTGCCCGAGCACGTCGGTCGCGGCGTGATAGGCGTCGTGGTCGCAGTTGGAGCCGGGAAACACGATGACGGCAAACTTCATGACACGCCTTTTCCGCTCAGTCGATCTCGATGCGATAGCTCTCGATGACCGGGTTCGCCAGCAGCGTGTCGGCGACCTCCGCGGCCAGCGCCCTGGCTTCGGTGGCCTCTCCGGTCGCCAGGTCGAGCTCGAAGTACTTTCCCTGGCGCACATCCTGTACGCCGAGGTAGCCGAGCGAATGCAGCGCTTCGGCGATGGTCCGCCCCTGCGGATCGAACACGGACGGCTTCAACGTGACGAACACTCGGGCACGCATGCCGATCAGCTCTCCCTTGACGCGCGGGGCCCCGCCCCCACGCGTTCCGAGGCCGCGCGCTCGAGCACTGACTCCGGCGCCCGTGGATCGCGACTGAACACCCGGTCGAAGATATCATCCACGTGTTTGAACTGTTCGTCGAGATCAAAGGCGCGCCCGATCTCGGCGGCGGGCAGCACGCCCGCCACCTCGGGGTCGGCGAGCAACAGCTCCTTGAAGTCGCGTCGCTCGGCGAAGGAGCGCATCGCGTTCCGCTGCACCCATTCGTACGCCTGTTCGCGGGAGACGCCCTTCTTCGCGAGCTCGAGGAGCACGGTCCCCGAGAACACCACTCCCCGCGACCGCTCGAGGTTCTCCCGCATCCGGTCTGCGTGCACGACCATCCCACGGACAATCCGCGTGAAGCGGCGCAGCATGTGGTCGAGCGCGATGAAGCTGTCGGGCAGGATGACGCGCTCGACCGACGAGTGCGAAATGTCGCGCTCGTGCCACAACGCGACGTTTTCGAAGGCCGCCTGGCAGTGGCCGCGGATCAGGCGGGCGAGGCCGACGACCTGCTCGCATCCGATCGGATTGCGCTTGTGCGGCATCGCCGACGACCCTTTCTGGCCCTTCGCGAACGGCTCCTCCACCTCGCCGATCTCCGTCTTCTGAAGCCCGCGGATCTCCAGCGCGAACTTCTCCAGCGACGCCGCCGTGATGGCCAGCGCCGCGAGCAGCTCCGCGTGGCGATCGCGCTGAATGACCTGCGAGGCGACCGCCGCCGGTTCGAGCCCGAGGCGGCGACAGACGTCGGCCTCAATCGAAGGCGGCAGATGAGCGAAGGTCCCGACCGCCCCCGACAGCTTCCCGACGCTGATGGTCGCGCGGGCCCGGCGGACGCGCTCGATGGCGCGTCCGACCTCGGCGTGCCACAAGGCGAGCTTCAGGCCGAACGTCAGCGGCTCGGCGTGGACGCCGTGGGTCCGTCCGATCATCGCGGTGCGCCGGTGCTCGAAGGCGCGATCGCGAATCGCCGCCCCCAGCCCGGCCAGGTCGGTCAGGAGGAGGTCGCACGCCTCGCGCATCTGCAGCGCCTGCGCGGTGTCGATCACGTCCGAAGAGGTCAGGCCGAAGTGCAGCCACCGCGCCGAGGGTCCGACTCGTTCGGCGACCGCCGTCGTGAACGCAATCACGTCGTGCTGCGTCACCTCCTCGATGTCGGCGATGCGCGACACGTCGAACCCGCCGCGCTCCCGGATGTCGCGCGCCGCCTCCGGCGGAACGATCCCCGCGGCAGCCATCGCTTCCGCGGCGGCCACTTCGACGAGCAGCCACGTCTCGTAGCGGCGCTGATCGCTCCAGATCCGGCCCATCTCCGGGTGGGTGTAGCGTGCAATCACGAATGCTCTCCGCCACGCGGGCCGCGAATGCCGCCGGGCGACACGCCGGACAGGACCCTGCGGGCCCCCGAAAGGGGCGCCCGGGGGGTCGATCCTCCGCGCGCGCTGCCTGCTGTGGGGTGTATAGGTGCCTCTACTCGAGATTCAGCCGTTCGCGGGGAACCTGCAGCCCGTTCACCTTCCCGAGCACCGTCGCCGCCAGCGAACCGTCCCTGAACAGATCGGCGGCCACTCGCTGCACGTCGGTGGGGGTGACGCGCTCGATCCCCTGCAGCGTCTCGTCGAGCCCGAATTGCCGGTCGAAGTAGATTTCCTGACGCGCCAGGTGCGACATGCGGCTCGCGGTGTTCTCGAGACTCAGCATGAGGCTGCCCTTCAGATGATCCTTCGCCCGCTGCAGCTCGGCCGAAGGCACCGGCGCCTGCTTGATCGTGCGCAGCTCCTCGACGACCAGATCGATGACTTCGCCGACCGCTTCGTTCGCGCAGCCGGCGTAGATCGTGAACGAGCCGGCGTCTCGATAGGCGCTCAGGCCGCTGAACACCGCGTAGGCCAGCCCGCGCTTCTCGCGCACGTTCTGGAACAGGCGCGAGCTCATCGAGCCCCCGAGCAGCGTGTTCAGCACGTAGCTGGCATACCGGTCGTCGTGGTTCTGCGGATAGCTGCTCGCGCCCAGACACACGTGGCTCTGTTCGAGCTCCTTGTTGCGGATCAGGATCTTCGGAACGACGCTCGGCGCCTGCTCCCCGAAGGGCTCCCCCACCGACTTCAGCGATCCGAACTTCTCCTCGACCAGCTCGCGCACTCGAGCGTGTTCGAGGTTGCCGACCGCCGACACGATCAGGTTCCGCGGCGTGTACGCATCGACGAAATACCGCTGCAGCAGGTCCGCGTCGAACGATTCGACGGTCTCGCGTGTGCCGAGGATGGGGCGCCCGAGCGGGTGGTTCTCCCAGAAGCCCTGCGTGAAGAGCTCGTGGACCAGATCGTCGGGCGTGTCCTCGACCATCTTGATCTCTTCCACCACGACCTTCTTCTCGCGCTCGACGTCTTCGGGACTGAAGGCGGGGTTCAGCACGATGTCGGACAGCACGTCGACGGCCAGAGGCAGGTGCTCGTCGAGCACCTTGATGTAGTAGCTCGCGTACTCTTTCGCGGTAAACGCGTCGAGCTGGCCGCCAATCGAATCGATGGCCTGGGCGATGTCCTCGGCCGACCGGGTCGCGGTGCCCTTGAACAGCATGTGCTCGACGAAATGAGCGATGCCCCCCCGCTCCGCCGCTTCGTGGCGCGACCCCCGCGTCAGCCACACGCCGATGCTGATCGAGCGGACCTGCGTCATCCGCTCGGTGAGAATGCGAAGCCCGTTATCGAGCGAGTCGGTGACGATCGGTGAATTCGGCAAGGTGAAGCTCGCGAGCGGGTCGCGCGGGGGCGTCAGTGCCACCGGGCCGGCCGGATGTGCCGCAAAGCATTGAAAGAAAAGGAATTGCGAGCGAATCAATACTATAACACGCGGGTCGGCGCTGGGGCAAGAGCCGAGCCGCATGCTAAGATCGAAGGCTCGCCAAGTTCTTGGGAGAGTGAGAGATATCGTGTCCACCGAGGGCCCTCTCGCCGACCTCGCCAACGTGGAGCGCCCGGCGCTCGAAGCGATCCTCGCCGAGCGGGGGCACGCGCGCTTCCGCGCCCGCCAGATTTTCGGCTGGATCTACCGGCGCGGGGTCGTCGACATCGAGTCGATGAGCGACCTGCCGCGCGACTTGCGCGCGACGCTGGCCTCCCAGTTCGCCTTCACGACACCGAGCGTCGTGACGCGCGAGCGTTCGGCCGACGGGACCGAGAAATTCCTGCTGGGGCTGGCCGACGGCTGTCGAATCGAGTCGGTGTTCATCCCCGACACCCCCGCGATGACCTTCTGCGTCTCGACGCAGGTCGGGTGCGCGATGGCGTGCGCCTTCTGCCTCACCGGCCGGATGGGGCTCGTGCGGCACCTGAACGCCGGCGAGATCGCCGGACAGGTCCGCGTGCTCGCCCATGCGCTCGACCTGCGGGACAAGGCCTTCAACATCGTGCTGATGGGCATGGGCGAGCCGCTCCACAACTACGACGAGACGATGAAGGCGCTGCGAATGCTCACCGATGCCCACGGCCTGGCGCTGCCGCCACGCCGGGTGACCCTCTCCACCGTCGGCCTGCTGCCGGCGCTCGAACGGCTGGCGCGCGAGGCGATCATGCCGAACCTGGCCATCTCGCTGCACGCCCCGACCGATGAGCAGCGCGGCGCCCTGGTGCCGCTCAATCGGAAGTACGGCGTCCACGACATCATCGAGGCCTGCAGGCGCTTCCCGCTGAAGAAGCGGAGCCGCATCACCTTCGAATATGTGCTGCTGGCGGGCGTGAACGACTCACCGGCGGACGCGCGCCGGCTGGCGAAGCTGCTCGCCGGCCTCAAGTCGAAGGTGAACCTGATCCCCCTCAACGCGGCCGCCGGGATTCCGTTCGAGCGGCCCTCGGACGAGGCGATTGATGGGTTTGCGAGGATCCTCGCCGAGCGCGGTCTGACGGTCTCGGTCCGGAAGAGTCGCGGTCGGGACATCCGGGCGGCGTGCGGTCAGCTGATTGTCGACGGACAGCAGCGGTCACCCGCCCAGAAGCTCGCCCTCATGATGTGAAGCGACGCGCACCCGCACCCATTCATTGGGCGAGCGCCCGGCAGGAATCCGCAGCTTCAGGTAATTGCCGGTCACGACGAGCGAGCCGTCCTCGAGCGTCAGCGCTCGGTGCACCGCCCCCACTTCACGGTCGCGGAACCCGGCGGTCAGCCGGGCGGAAATCTCCCGGATCCGCCTCGCACGCTGGCGAACGATCGTCCCCGGGACCGCGCCGGCCATGCTCGAGGCGGAGGTGCCGGGCCGGTCGGAGTAAGGGAACACGTGCACGTGGGTCAGCGGCGAGCGCTCGAGATACGTCGCGAGCCGCTCGAACTCCTCGTCGCTTTCTCCGGGAAATCCAACAATCACGTCCGAACCAATCGCCGCGCCGGGGATGCGGGCGCGGATGTCGTCGACCAGCGCCGCGTACGGCTCGATCGTATAGGGCCGGCGCATCGCCGCGAGCACGCGGTTGCTGGCGTGCTGAAGGGGCAGGTGAAAATGCGCGGCGAAGCAGCTGTTCGTCGCGACGAGATCGACGATGTCCGGCGTGCAATCCATCGGCTCGAGCGAGCTGACGCGGAAGAGCGCCTGCGGCCCGAGCGAGGGGCCGGAGGGCAGCGCGGCAAGGCCGCGCCCCCGAGCGAGAGCGAGCGGGGGTGGGGCCCCGCGAGCACCGGAAAAGGAATGCTCGGCCAGCCTGGCAAGCAGGGCTGCCAATGAGGTGGGTGGCGTGAGATCGCGGCCGTAGGAGCCGAGGTGTACGCCGGTGAGGACGATTTCCTTGAAACCCGCGGCAACGACCCGCTCAACTTCGCGGATCACGTCGTCGAGTGGCACGCTTCTCGGCGCGCCACGGGTGGCTGGGATGATGCAGTACGCGCAGGGCTCGGCGCACCCGGTCTGGACGCGCAGGGTGAAAGCGGTCCGACCCGCCACGCCCGGTTCGATCGCCGCCCCGCAGCTCCCCTCTCCATCGCCGAAACGCTCGGCGGTCGTGAGCGCGCGAATCACGGGAAGCAGCCGCAGCTTCTCGTCGTTCGGCACGACCTGTACGACGCCGGGCAGGCTGGCCACCTCTCCCGGCCGCCGCGTCGCATAGCAGCCGGTCACCACGACCCTGGCGGAGGGATTGGACCGAGCGACCCGGCGAATCGCCTGGCGCGCGCCCTGGTCGGCCGACGCCGTCACCGAACAGGTATTGACCACCACCACGTCCGCATCCTCGGGCGAGGCGGCGGAAGCGCCGTGCGCGCGCAGCGTCTCCTCGATGGCAAGGGAGTCGGCCTGGTTGACCCGGCAGCCGAATGTGATGATGGAGTATTTCATCCTCGCGCGATCGCCTTCTGCCCGATATCCCGCCGGTAGTGCATGCCGTCGAACGAGACGTGCCGGACGCCCGCGTACGCGCGAGCCGCCGCTTCCGGGAAATCGTCGGCGCGCCCGACCACGGTGAGCACCCGGCCGCCGGCCGTCACGATTCGGCCGGCGCGCCGTGCGGTGCCCGCGTGATACACGGTCACGCCCGGCTCGCGCTCGGCGTCCTCGAGACCGGAAATCGGCGATCCGGACTCGGCCGACTCGGGATAACCGCGCGAGGCAAGCACGACGCCGACCAGCTTGTCCGCCGATCGCCGGCAGCTCGACTGCCGGAGCTCGCCGGCCGCCGCGGCAACCAGCACCGGCAGAAGCGGCTCGGCAATGAGCGGCAGGATCACCTGGGCCTCGGGGTCGCCGAGGCGCGCGTTGAACTCGATCACCCGGGGTCCGGCCGGGGTGAGCATCAGGCCCACGTACAGGAATCCGCGGAAGGGGTGCCCCTCCGCCGCCATGCCCGCGATGACCGGATCGACAATCCGTTCCATGATGCGCGCGTGCAGCGCGTCGTCGACCAGCAGGCTGGGCGCGAACGCGCCCATGCCGCCGGTGTTCGGGCCCCGGTCGCCGTCGAAGATGCGCTTGTGATCTTGCGCGGCGCCGATCGGCAGGGCGCGGGTGCCGTCGCTCACGACGAAGAACGAGACCTCGGGGCCGTTGAGGCACTCCTCGAGCACCAGGCGGGAGCCGGCGCCGCCGTAGCGCCGCTCTTCCATGAACGCCCGGACCGCGGACTCCGCCTCGGCGCGATCCGCGGCGATGATCACCCCCTTGCCGGCGGCGAGGCCATCGGCCTTGAGGACGAGCGGCCACCCGAACTCGGCGGCTCGGACGCAGCCGATCGCCTCCTCCAGCGTGTCGCACGTGCGGAAGCGAGCGGTCGGGACACGATGCCGCGCCATGAAGGCTTTCGCGAAGGCCTTGCTCGACTCGAGACGCGCGGCCGACGCGGTCGGGCCGAGCAGCAGGCGATGCTCGTCGGCGAAACGGTCGGCGATGCCGACGGTGAGCGGCAGTTCGGGTCCGACGACCGTGAAGTCGATGTGCTCGCGCTCGGCGAGCGCGAGCAGCGCCTCGGGTTCTGCGACGTCGGCGGCGACCGTACGCGCGACGGTGGCGATGCCGGGATTGCCCGGCGCGCACACGACTTCCGTGACGTCGCGCTCGGCGGCCAGCCGTGAGGCGAGGGCATGCTCGCGCGCGCCGCTGCCGATCACGAGAACTCTCATTGGATGAACGAGTTAGAGCCTGCGCCGGAGCTGCACGGCGGCGCGGCGAACCGGGGACTATTTCGTTGACGTTGACCGGCTTTGCGCCTAGAATCCGCGGTTACCGCGTTCCTATGATAGCCTAGCACGTTTGGTGCAATGGTCATTTGGACAACGAGCGTCGATTGATCGTGACCACCCGCGAAAGGGGTGTGATTCTACGTGGCTGAAGTCAAGATTCAGGAGGGCGAGTCGATCGAGAGCGCTCTCCGCCGGTTCAAGCGGAAGGTGCAGCAGGAAGACATCATCAAGGATATCAAGAAGCACTCCTTCTATCTAAAACCTGGCGACAAGCGGCGGGCGAAGCAGGCGTTGGCGCGCAAGCGGAACCGGAAGAAGCTCCGGCGCGAGCTGGAGTAAGACCGACCCGACGAGGTAGCGACCGATGGAGTTCCAAGACCGGATCCTCAGGTGCGTGGACTGCAGCGCGGAGTTCGTCTGGACGGCGGGAGAGCAGCAGTTCTTCGCCGACAAGAACTTCAAGAACGAGCCGAAGCGGTGCAAGGCCTGCAAGAACAAACGTGCCAGCCGTCCGGTGGGCGGCGGTCCGGTCGCCCGCGAGCGGGTCGAGACGATGACGACCTGCTCGGCCTGCGGCAAGGAGACGACGGTGCCCTTCAAACCGACGCAGGGGCGCCCCGTTTTCTGCAAGGAGTGCTTTCAGTCCCGCAAGTTTGCGGGCGCCGGCGGCGTCTAGTCTAGGAGCCTGTCCGAGTAATAGCATGGGTCGCGGTTCGCCCCCCCGGACGCTCGCTGACGGGCGGGCGGCGGCGGCGAATGGGCGGGCCGGGCTTCAACCGGGCCGACACCGACCGGGCGCGAAGGCGGTTGTGTTAAGCTCGCACGCACGAATTCATTCGGGAGCGTTTCCAATGCAGATCGAGGAACGAGCCGTCGGCGACGTGATAGTGCTCGACTTGAAGGGCAGAGTGACCATGGGCGAAGGTGACGAGCTGCTCAAGGATAAGGTCAACAGCCTCGTGAACCAGGGCCACCGGAAGATCGTGCTCAACCTCGCCGACGTCCCGTATGTGGACAGCGCGGGCCTCGGCGAAATCGTGCGGACCTACACGACGGTCAGTCGGCAGGGCGGCAGCCTCAAGCTGTTCAACCTGACCAATCGCATCACCGATCTTTTGTCGATCACGAAGCTTTTGACCGTGTTCGAGACCTTCGAGTCGGAGAACGACGCGGTCCGGAGTTTTTCGGCATCGGCCAAGGTCTAGGTCGCCACCCGCGCTAGATGGCGCGCAGCACCTCCCCGAATCTGGCGCTGCCCGACGCTTCGGTGAACGATCTCACCGAAGGGTCGGAGCGCCGCCCGGCCGCCCTCAGCCTGCTCATCTCGCTGCGACCCCGTCAGTGGACGAAGAATCTTCTGGTCTTCGCGGCGCTGGTCTTCGCCGAGAAGCTCTTCGACGTGGCGGCCGTCGTGGCGGCCGTCGAAGCCTTCGTGATTTTCTGCGCCCTCTCGGGCGTCGTCTATCTGATCAACGACGTGGCGGACCGCGACACCGACCGTCGCCATCCGCTCAAGCGCTGCCGGCCGATTGCCGCGGGAGCGCTGTCGGCGCGCACCGCGCTCTGGGCCGCGGCTCTGCTCGGGGCCGCCGCGCTGGCGGCGGCCTTCGCGTTGAACGTCCGGTTCGGCCTCGTCGCGATCGGCTATCTCGGGCTGCTGGGACTGTACTCGGGACCGCTGAAGCACATCGTCATCATCGACGCGCTGACGATCGCGATCGGGTTCGTGCTGCGGGCCGCCGCCGGCGCGGCGGCCATCGACGTCCTCATCAGCCATTGGCTCTTCGTCTGCACGATCCTGCTGGCGCTCCTCATCGCCCTCGCCAAGCGCCGTCACGAACTGGTGATGCTGGCCGACGATGCGACGAGCCACCGGCCGATTCTCGGCGATTACAGCCCGTATCTGCTGGATCAGATGATCGCGGTCGTGTCCGCATCGACCCTGATCGCGTACGTCTTCTACACCATCAGCCCAGAGACCTCCGAGAAGTTCGGAACGCCCCTGCTCGGCCTGACGATTCCGTTTCCCCTGTACGGGATCTTCCGTTACCTCTACCTCGTGCACCAGCGCGAAGGAGGCGGAAGCCCGGCCGACCTGTTGGTCACCGATCGGCCGCTGCTCGCCTGCGTCGCCTTGTGGCTGGCCGCCGTCGTGCTGATCATCTATCAACCGTTTCCACTGTAGTTATGACTGACTTCAGCGTGCGCTCCGACTCGGTGAACGTCGAGCAGATCATGGAGCAGATTCGCGCCCGCATTCGCGAGAAACGGGGCGTCGACTATACGGAGCAGCAGGTCCGCGAGCTCGCGGCCGTGAAGCTCGAGAAGTTCCTCGATCCCCGCGGCGTGCGTTCCGACCTCCTCGATCAGTTCCGCCGGAGGCAGGCGGAACAGGCTCCGCCGGCCCCGCCCAATTACGCCTTCGAGGAGCAGACGCTCTACGAGTCGCATCGGGCGCCGCTGCGCTGGGTGCGACGCCTGCTGCACCCGATCCTGAAGCTGTTCTTCAACCCCAACCCGCTCATTCAGGCGCTCCACATCCAGGCGCAGCTCAACACCACGAACGCGGAGCGGGAGACCGCGCGCCGGGGCCTCGACCAGCTGCAGTACGAGGTGTTGCACAACCTCGTCATCGAGACGACCCGGATCGGCATCGACGTCAAGAACCTGAAGATGCGCGTCGAGTCGCTGGCCAGCCGCCTCGAGTTCAACGAACGGCGGGCGCGTGCGCTCGAAAGCGTGGTCGTCTACAAGCCGGCCGACGAGAGCCGCCGCGAGGCGGCGCCGCCGCCGCTCCCCGCGCCCGTTCCGGAAGCCGGCGTGCGGGAGGCCGCCAAGGCCTCGGTGGGCGCCCCCCAGATTGGGGCCGCCGCGCCGCAGGGCGCTCCCATCGCCGGACCAGCGGCCACGGAGGGACCCGGACAACGCAGCCGGCGCCGGAGACGCCGGCGTGGGCGTCGGAGCGGAGGCTCCGCGGCCGGGCTCATGGGCGCGCCGGGCGGAGGCGCCGGTCCCGGCTCGGGCGCGGGCCCTGGCCTCGACGA
>Ga0326597_10009108_pt1 | contig 13340 bp, 13 predicted proteins | sample RVTome_12_FD_203789 | JGI IMG/M metagenome (GOLD analysis project Ga0326597, IMG submission 203789) | Soil microbial communities from uranium-contaminated site in the Upper Colorado River Basin, Wyoming, United States - RVT100D185 | ecosystem: Environmental > Terrestrial > Soil > Contaminated >... | reverse complement strand
CCACGACGGTGGCGATGATGATCCGAAGCTGCTGGGCGCCAACGCCGACAAGAGCTTCCAGGGTAGCATCATTCTCGGCATGGGGTTCACGTTCGATGACGACGACAAGAAAGGCATCGCGAACCCGATCAACCTGATGGAACAATTGATCGCCAAAGACCCGCGTAACGCGGAACGCATCTTCCCTTACATAGCAGGAGAGGAGGTGAACGATAGTCCGACGCACGCCTATCATCGATATGCAATCGAGTTCTTTGACCGGCCGCTGGAACGTGACCCTACGCTGCCTCTCTGGCCTTCGATGAGCGAACAAGAAAGACGGCGATGTTTGGTAAGCGGAATCGTACCCAGCGATTATCCCGGTGAAGTTGCACGAGATTGGCCAGATCTCATCGCTATCGTTGAGGAGCGCGTGAAGCCAGATCGCATTCACCAGAACAGAGATGCACTGCGGGTCAGGTGGTGGCAGTACGCAGAAAAGAGGCCTGGGCTCTACCGGACCATCAACGGGCTCGACCGCGTTTTGGTCACTTCGAGGGTAAGCGAAAATCTGGCTTTCTGCTTTCTTCCCTCAGGTATGATATATGCGGATCGCTTGGCAGTAATCGCGTCTGCCGACGCCAGCATATTCGCTACGCTTCAATCATCGCTTCATGAGGTCTGGGCGCGCTTTTTCGGCTCTACGCTCGAAGATCGGCTGATGTATGCGCCTGTTGATTGCTTCGAGACCTTTGCGCTCCCTACGGGCTTCGAGACCGATCGGCGCCTCGAAGGCATCGGGCGCGAATACTACGAGTTCCGCGCCGCGCTGATGGTCGAGTACGACGAAGGGCTGACGAAAATCTACAACCGTTTCCACGATCCCGAGGAGCGGTCGAATGCGATCGGCGAGTTGCGACGGCTGCACGACGCGATGGACCGCGCCGTGCTCGATGCCTATGGGTGGACCGACATCCGGCCGACCTGCGACTTTGAACTCGAATGGGAGGATGACGAGGCCGAGACCGGCCGCCGGCGCAGAAAGCCCTGGCGCTACCGCTGGCCCGGGCCGGTCCGCGACGAGGTGCTGGCGCGCCTCCTCGCGCTCAACGCCGCGCGCGCCGAGGAAGAACGCCTCGCTCTCGGCGACCGATAAAGCGATCGCTGCGTTGACAGACCTCTTGCGAATGATGTCCACTCGCGCGGGGGTTGCGGCAGAGATGCACGAAAGCGCCTCGATGCGCTCAAAGGGCGGGCACGGCGACCACGAGATGAGCAGGATTTGCGACATGCAGGTCGCCGGCGCGGGGCTCGTGTCTGTGTGGGTCAACAGCCGCGATCATTGCGACCCTCACGTTCATTGCGCTGACAAAGCTGGAAAGTGGGAAGGCCGCATCAGATTTTCCTTCCTCAACAATCTTGCCACATTTTGGGACTGCCTTACGCCGGGCGCGGACCCGGGAAGCGGCGTGTTCAACGAAATCTCAAGAAATCTGGTCCAGCATTTGCGTCGATGCCGGGCCGAGTGGTGGCGCCTGCACGGCGGGACTGTCGGATGCTGCCTGGCAAACAGCACGCAACACGACGCAGTCGGCCAACTCCGGCGGGTGTCCCAGGCCGTGTATGACGCGGCAACCGATGTGACAGAGTTGACGTTTGCAAACGGTTTCAAGCGGAGGATGAATCCATGAGCAGCCTCCCTTCAGGTGCCGCTCCGGCAGCGCTGACAGCCGACGATGTGGAACGTCTCGTCGGGAAGCTCGCCGGCGGCAGGATGGTCGAGCAGGTCCTCTACTTTGAAGACCGCGATGTCGTCGCTGTGCAAAGCGCGCATTTCGCCGTGCTTATCGATCGCGGCTTCATCGACGAGTTGAGGGGTCTTTCCCCAAAAAAAATGAAAGACCTGAAGGTATCGGCTGCCGGGACCACGATCGAGCTTGAAGGGTCCGATATCCACATCGAGGCGGCCGGATTGCTGGTGGACTACCTCAACCACCTGCGCGCAGCGCGCGCCGGCGGTCCGATGTTGGAGCTGCTCGAAGGCCGAATAGCGGCGGGTTAGCTCTTTTCTGCTACTGCTTTTCCATCTGCCGAAAACGCGCCCGATAGGGCGCTTGCCGCTTGGCCGTGAGCCGAGCATGATCTCGACCAAGCCCTATATTGGCCAGCTTGCCGGGCAGGTAGGCAGCGAAGTGCGCCTTGGGCTTGTAAGAATAATCCTTAGGGGGAGGCATGGCGAGCAGCGCCGAGATCCGCGAAAGGCTCGCGACCGAGTTGCGGCTCGACCTCATTGGACCGGGTCCGTCGGACGGCGTTCTCGTCGATGAGGTGTTGCCCGATCCGCCGTCGCGCTGGTACCTGACCGGCTTCCTCGTGCCGCTGGGCGCGCCGCCGCGCCAGAAATCCCGCGACGCACAGGAGGAAATGGATACGGCCGAGGAAGGCGGTGCCGATGACGGCGACACGCCGGATCGCGGCCCGGCGCGGCCACGCTACCTGCCGTCCTCGATGGGGTTGAGCCTCCTCGTCGAGCCCGAGGCAGAGGTTCTTCGCGTCACGGCGCGCTGGGGTGATTACCGGCTCGAAGAACCAGTCGAGGAGAATGGCGCATGCAACTCGGGCGGGCGCAAAGATCCTCGCTGGCGCCGCGAGCAGCGGCAGGTTACCTGCGACGTGCCGTTAGAGCCCGGCCCGCCGATCCGGCTGCCCGACACCGACGGTCTCGAAATCGCCCGTCACGTCCGCGAGACACAGGTGCGGGAGGAGAGCGGTGATCGCAGGGTGGTTGCGGTTTCGCTGTTCCTCGTCAATCGCCGCGCGGCATTGCTTGAGCCACGCGAAGATGAGGCGACCGCCTTTCAGGCGGAAATAGAGGTCGAGAGTTCGACGCCGATCGTCGCCCGCATCGATCTCTCAGGTCGCGACGGCGACGATATCGACGCCCGCATCGCCGATCTGCATTACCGCGACATCGTCGATTGGGCGGTCGGGCACAACGTCTCGGTCTCCGCCGAGGTTAATCCGGACAATGGCACCTGCCATATCGTCCGCACCTGTTGGCTGCCCATGGCGTTTGTGCCGCGTTTCATTCCCGGAGAAATCGCCGACGTCGAGTTGGGTATGGACGCACTCGCCTCCCTGGCCGATGGCGCCGCCGCATGGGTGGCGCTGGGAAATCTGCCGGCCCGCTACCGCGAATGGATCGATCTGCAACAGCCTCGGCTGGCAGGGCTGTCACAGCCGCGGCGTGAGATGGCCGAGGCATTGTTGGCTGATGCCCGCCGCGCGCTCGGCCGAATCGAGGATGGGATCGGGCTGCTCGCTGACGCTCGCGTACTCGACGCTTTCCGCCTGATGAACCAAGCCATCGCCGCCGCAGCGAGGAGGCGGCGACCCGGCGAAGATCCGCGCTGGTACCCGTTCCAGCTCGCTTTCATCCTGTTGAACCTTCGTGGCCTCGTGACGCCCGAACACGACGATCGCGAGACAGTCGATCTGCTGTTCTTCCCGACGGGCGGCGGCAAGACCGAGGCTTATCTCGGCCTCGCCGCCTTTGTGCTGGTTTGGCGCCGTCTGTCGCATCCCGGTCTCGGCGGCTGCGGGCTCGCCGTCTTGATGCGCTACACGTTGCGGTTGCTGACAATCGATCAGCTCGGGCGCGCTGCCGCCGTCGTCTGCGCGCTTGAACGCGCCCGCCGCGCCGATCCCGAGAAGCTCGGCGATTGGCCATTCGAGATCGGGCTTTGGGTAGGGCGCGGCGCCACGCCGAACCGGATGGGCGCCCAGGGCGACAGGGACGAATACACCGCGCGCGCCCAGGGGCTGCGCTACAAGCGCGACAGTTCGAGCTTTCCGCCGATCCGGATCGATTCATGCCCCTGGTGCGGCGAGAAGCTGAAGCCGGATGCGTTCCGGCTTGAGCCGGACACGAAGCGACCGACAAACCTCCTGCTGGTCTGCTCGAACCGCAAATGCGATTTCTCGAGAGCGCCCGGCCTGCCGGTACTGACGGTGGACGAGCCGTCTACCGCCGCCTGCCGGCGTTTCTGATCGCCACGATTGACAAGTTTGCGGCGATGCCGTGGGTCGGGTCTGTGGCTTCGTTCTTTGGTCGGGTCGAGCGCGGCGATGCCGATGGTTTCTATGGCCCATCAGAGCCGGGACGCGGCGCGTCGTTAGCGTCGTCGTTGCCGCCGCCTGACCTGATCATTCAGGACGAACTGCATTTGATCTCGGGGCCGCTGGGCTCGATGGCCGGGCTTTACGAGACGGCGCTGGAGACGCTCTGCGTCCGCATCATCGAGGGCAAGAAGATCCGGCCGAAGCTCGTCGCCTCGACCGCGACCGTGCGGCGCGCTCAGACGCAGATCCAGGCTTTGTTCGATCGCTGGCGAACCGCGATTTTCCCGCCGCCCGGGCCGGACCGCGGCGACTCCTTCTTTGCCAGGACCGATACCACCCCGGAGCGCTCACGCCTCTACCTCGGGCTTGCAGCGCCGGGGCGCAGCCCGAAGGTGCTGTTCCTGCGGGCCGCGACAACGCTCGGTGCCGCCGCAAAGACGGCATGGGACGACGAAGGTGGTGCTGCCGCCTATGCACCGCGGACGGTGAACCCCGCCGATCCCTACATGACGATCGTGGCCTATTTCAACGCCTTGCGCGAGTTGGGCAGTGCCCGGCGGATCGTCGAGGATGAGGTCCGGCTGCGTGCATCGCGTTACGGCACGCGCCAGCGTGTCGGCGAGACGCCGGCGCGATTTACCGACCGCACGATGCATGACCCCCTGGAGCTGACATCGCGCGTTGCTACGGCCCAGGTGGCAGAAGCGAAGAGCCGTCTCGGCAGCACCTTCGACAAAAAGGACGCGGTCGACGTTGCATTGGCTACGAACATGATCTCGGTCGGTCTCGACGTGATGCGGCTTGGACTGATGCTGGTTTCGGGACAGCCGAAGACCGTCGGCGAATACATCCAGGCGACCAGCCGGGTCGGCCGCGATAGTCGGCACCCGGGTTTGATCATCGCGCTGCTTAACGTGCACAAGCCGCGCGACCGCTCGCATTACGAGCGGTTCGCTTATTGGCATGCAGGGTTTTATCGGGCTGTCGAGGCGACCAGTGTAACACCGTTTGCGCCACGCGCCCTCGATCGCGGCCTCGCTCCGGTGGTCGTGGCGATGGCGCGGCTCGGCGAGGGCGCGCTCACGCCGAAATGCCGCTGCCGCGATGGCGGACCAGATGCGGTCGCAGCTCGATCCGATCGCGGACGCGATCCGAGACCGTGCCTTGGGTCACCGCAGCGGGACGTTGGCGTCCGTCGCGGCAAATGTGCGGGCGCGCGCGGTGAGCCTGCTCGACGATTGGGCCTCCCTCGCGCATGAACGGAACAGCGAGGGCACGACCTTCGGCTATGTTGCCGAGGGTGTCAGCAAGACATTGTTGCATGAGGTGCTGGAGCGGGGGCTCGACCTGGCGGATGAGCGCGAGCGCCGGTTCCGGGCGCCACGATCTTTGCGCGATGTTGAGCCCGCCGTATTGCTGCGCAAGGTGGCGCCCAACGGCGCCGAGATCGACTAAAGGGCGACGCATGAGGGAGTTCCTGCGACAAAGCCAAGTCCTGACGACGTTTGGCCCTGGGGCCATGGTAGACCTCCCCGATCGCGCTGTCCTTATCGAGGGCCTGCAAGGCTGGCGGTTCAGCGGCGGCAGGGATGAGGTGCAGGAGCCACGTCTCGTCAGCAAGCTGCGGGAGAAGCTCCAGCTCCCGTCGGTGCGGCTGGTCAAGCCGCCGGCGTTCGACGAACGCCCCGGCGTTCGGACCTCGACGATCGGTGCCCGCATCTTTCCGACGTGGTTCCTCGTCCAGGAGGCAAAACCAACGGGACCGGGACAGCAATGGCGCAGGCGCCGCCTCGTTCGCTGGAGCGATCTCACCAGCACCGGCGATTTCCGCGACGACGAGGACAAGTCACGGCGGAAGAAAGTGGTGCCGGTGCGCTTCGTCTGTGGCTGCCCGGCCGGCCACCTCGACGATATAGACTGGCGCGTTTTCGCCCACCAGCATCAAGGCCCGAGCTGCGGCCGGCGCATGTGGATCGAAGAGCGGGGTACCAGTGGCGATATCGCGGAAACCGTGATCGGCTGCGAGTGCGGCATTGCTCCGCGGTCGCTCTATGATGCGCTCGGGATCGAAAGCCGTGCCCTCGGTACGTGCCAAGGAAAGCGGCCGTGGCTCGGGCCGAATACGGAGGAGAACTGCAAGCAGCCCTATCGTTTGCTGGTCCGCAGCGCCAGCAACGCCTATTTCCCGCAGGTTTTCAGCGTGCTCTCCCTGCCGGAAGAGGACCCTGGCCTGACAGCCCGGCTTGACGCTGTGTGGCACATCTTAGGTTCATCGACCGCCGATACATTGCCGGCGTTCCGTACGATCCCGGATGTTGCACAGGCGCTCGAAGGGCTGAGTGACATTGAAGCGTTGGCATTGATCGAGCGCCGTCGCGCAGCGGGTGGCGGCGGAGCCGGCGACGTCTCGGTCAAGCAGGCCGAGTTCGAGGTACTCGACGTGCGAACGGGCACGCGCGGGCGCGATGAGGCCGATAGCCAGTTCTTCGCCGAAGCCTTGCCGCGCGCCGCCTGGGATTCAGGCGGCAAGCCAGCGCTGCGCCGCGTCGAGCGAGTGGTGCTTGTGCCTCGGTTGCGCGAGGTGATGGCTCTCGTCGGCTTTACTCGCTTCGAGCCGGCCGGCACCGACGAGAAAGGCGAACTCGATCTCGACGGCATCGCGCCCGCGGCGCTGTCCCCCGAGCCGGAGTGGTTTCCGGCAATCGAAAACCGCGGCGAGGGCGTCTTCATCGTGCTCTCGGCTGATGCGATCTCGTCTTGGCGCGATAGCGACGGGGTCCGTCGCCGCGGAACTCAGTTCATCGCCGGCACAATGGCCTGGAACGATGAGCATCCGGGCTCCGACCGGAAATTTCTCGGCGCCGCATACATCATGCTGCACTCGCTGTCGCACCTGTTGCTGACGCGCATCGCGCTCGATTGCGGTTACCCGGCGGCGGCATTGCGGGAGCGGATCTACGCGCTGCCCGATGTCGGCATGTATGGCATCCTGATCCATACGGGGACCTCAGGTTCGGAGGGCACGCTAGGGCGGTCTTGTCGAGGCTGGCCGGCGCATCGGCGAACATCTTCTAGCGGCGCTCGATGAGGCCCGGTTGTGCTCGAACGACCCGGTATGCGCCGAGCACGATCCGAGCGCCGAGCACGACCCGATGCATCTGCACGGCGCCGCTTGCCACGGCTGTCTTCTGATCGCCGAGACGAGCTGCGAGCAGCGCAATGATTGGCTCGATCGCGCCCTCGTCGTCCCGACGCTCGCCCTTCCAGACGCCGCGTTCTTCGCGTGACCACCGGGCCGATACCGGCGATCCGAGCGCTGCCGGCTCGGGTGCTGACTGATCTGGCGCAGGCGCTGCGTTCCGGTAGGCTCGCGGCGAGGGCATCCTCTTCGATGATCCGCTTTGTGGTGCCGGCAGTCGGCGATATCGCCTCGGCGGAGGCGTCCTCGCTCTCTCATCAGGCATGGCGGCCGAGCATGCCGCGCTGCTATTCCAGGCCATAGCCGCCGACCGCGCGGTAGAGGCTCGGTCCGGCGATATTGAGGTGGTCAGCAGCGGTCCAGACAGCGCCGGCACGACCCGCGATACGAGTGTTGTGCTGCGCGAACTATTCGCCGCAGCCGATCAGCGGGTGCTGATCGTCGGGTTCGCGGTGCATCAGGGGCGCAATGTCTTCGCCGTCCTTGCCGAGCGCATGCGGCAACAAGCGGACCTGCTGGTTCGCCTATGCCTCGATGTCCGCCGCGCACCCGGGGACACGACAAGGTCTGACGCGCTGTTGCGGCGGTTCGCCGAACGGTTCCTTAAACAGGAATGGCCTGGCCCGCGAATACCCGAGGTCTTCTATGATCCCCGCAGCCTCAACGAGGGTGACGAGTCGCGCGCCAGCCTCCATGCGAAGTGCGTCGTCGTCGACGGCGAGAAGGCATTCATCGGTTCGGCCAATTTCACCGAGGCGGCGCAGCTTCGGAATATCGAGATCGGAGTGGTCACACATAGACCGGATGTCGCCTCCGCCGTCGAGCGCCATTTCGACGGGCTGATCCAGCACGGGCACCTGCGCGGGGTACCCCTTAGCGGGTTACTGTAGCGTCGCAACCTTGTTTTCGCTCCCGCCGGCCGAGCATGTTGCGCGCGATACCGCCGTCCTCGGCCGCGCAGGGCGCTTGCCTGCTCGATCTCGGGCCGTGAGGTTTATTCTGTCAGCGGCCGCACCGCCAGATAGCCGCTCGAGATCTCGCTCGCCTTGTATTCGGCGACGGTGCTATCGATGGCCTCGCGCTTCGCGCTCGGGACCATAGCTCTCGGCTTCGGCCTGGGTTATGCCGTCCCCGGCGTGCTCAACGCCTGCCTTCCGGCGGCAGCACCCCAAGCTGCTCCAGGGAGCACTTTGGATTTCGACGACGCTCACGCGCTCCACCTGCGATAAGGGGAGTCATCGAACGAGATGGGGACGTGCCACCGCCGTCTCGTCGATAAGCTCTCGATCCGTCTTCAGAAGTCGCGTGTACGCGTGATCGCGCGGTTCTCCGATCCCGTAAGATCGATACCCACGACGCGGAGCGGCTCAACCCGATGAGCGCCGATCAGATCATGATACCTGGTCTTGGAACCGATATTGCCCTGAACCCGAGGCATTCGAAAATTGTTCTGCTTACGACAAGGACCTGACGCGATCCCGCTAAAGAAAATCAGTGTCCGCCAAACCGACAATGGCCATCCGCCTCGAATATCCGATCGACCCGCTTATCGAAGATGAATTTCATCGCTTCTACATCGTCGAAATTATATTCGACACGTTTATTCTTAGACTCTATGTCTCCTCGAAGAGTACTGATACCAGAGAAGTGGTGCCGTTCGTCGACGCCATGCTCCGCTCGCCCGGCGGCTTCGGCGGCGGCAGCATTTCCGGCCGTACGGCCGGCGGGTCGAGCTTCGCCTGCGACAAAGCCCCGCTCGGCGCGATCCGGGCGGGGCTTTGCTTACTGGCAACCGTCGCGCGCCGTCATCCGGTGGGGCGGCGGGCAACCAAAGTGGCGCAGGAGAACACGCCGTTTTTCCCGTCGCATTGCCCTTGGGCGGTACGTCTAGAGCAGAATCTGATCAGGTTGCATAACCAGCGTGGTTAAAGAAGTTGCGGCATTCGCGGGGCGGGAAGAGGTCGAGGCGGCGTCCGATGGCCTGCCAGAGGCCGTTACGGGTGCGCTCGCCGGCTTTTCTGAGCCCGGCCTTGAGCTTGGCAAAGGCTTGTTCGATCGGGTTGAGATCGGGGCTATAGGGCGGCAGGTAGAGGATCTGCGCCTGGCGGGCTTCGATGGCCTCGCGGATGCCGGCGATCTTGTGGCTGCTCAGATTGTCGAGGATGACGATGTCGCCCGGCCACAAGGTCGGGGCCAGCATCTGTTCGACCCCGGCTTTCGCCGGGGCAGGCTCCGGCGCGGAAGCGCTCGCCATTGATGGCGCCGTCGAAGACGCAGGGCGCGGTGATCCCGGTGCTGCGCAGGCCGGCGACCAGCGTGGTCACCTTCCAGTGCCCGTGCGGCACCGGCGCCAAGAGGCGCAGCCCGCGCGCGGCTCGGCCCTTGCGGCGCGTCATGTTGGTCGTCGCCCAGGTCTCGTCGATGAAGACCAGGTGGCGCGGATCGAGCGCCGGCTGCCGACGAATGAACAGGCGCCGCGCCTTGGCTACATCGGGGCGATCCTGCTCGGCGGCGTGCAGGCTCTTTTTTGAGCGTCAGCTTGTTCGCCTCCAGAAACCGCCACACCGTGCTCACCGCGACGCCGACGCCGTGCTCGGCGCTTAATCGGTCGCGGATTTCGGCCAAGCTCAGATCCGGCTCGCGAGCCACCAGATCGAGCACCGCCGCGCGATGACCTTTCAGCCGCGAGCTGTGGCCCCACCCATCGCCCGCGCCGCGGCATGGCCCTCGGCGCGCCAGCGCTGTGCCCAGCGGATCGCTGTGCTGACGCTGACGCCGAACCAAACGGCTGCGGCACGGGCCGACTTGCCGCCCACTACGGCCCCGATCACCCGATCTCTCAAATCCTGCGAATATGGCGCCGGCATACCGCCCCCCAACGATATCTTGCGGCCATAGACTCGCCGATCCGCTACCTGTTGGGAATCCCCTTTCTTTACGATTCAACCCGCTCGGAAGCTGCTCTAAAATCTCCAGCTCAATAGCGGAGATTAACCGGCTCCCTCATCATCAGGAGGCTTGTATTCAAAAATAACAAGCTTAGCCGCCGCATCATCGTTTGTGGTGAGATCACGTCGAGCAGGTCCCCGACATCGACACGGCCGGTGATCCGGCCGAGTGTCAAACAGCGCGGAAGCGGGACCCGGAATCAGCGCCCAATCGGGACCCACACCGGCGGTTAAGGAGCGGTCGTCCCCGGAGTCCATGGAGGGACCCGCGCGCGTCGCGCAGTGCTCTCACGCGCGACGGAGCGGCGCGCGTGGGGAGGCGCTGTGGGCCCCGGGGGCGATCCGCGGGCCACGGGCGTCAGGTTCGGTTTTTGAAACGCCAGCTCTCGTTGCCGGTTTCAAGAATGTCGCAGTGGTGGGTGAGGCGGTCGAGCAGCGCCGTGGTCATCCAGGCGTCGCCAAACACGACAGAACACCACAATATCGGAACGGCTTGCATCCCGGGTCCGGGTTATCGACGCGGCGCACCCGCTGTTCGGCCAATGGCTTGCGGTCAGCGCAGGCGGAGCGAGTCGGCGGATCGGCTTGATCCGGGTCGTTCTACCCGACGGCCGACAGCGCTGGATCGCGCGGAAGGCAACGGATCTCGACGAGGCGGCTTGTGAGGCCGGGCCGAATCGTGGTCTGCCGCTGGTGTCGGTACGCACCCTGCTTCCCTTGGCGGAATACGTGCGGGCAAGGCTTTCCTCCGCGCGAGAGGAGGTCGATGGAACATCGGGCCCGGCAGCTAATCCTGCCGTTCGCACCGGCATTGCCGGATCGCTCGCTGATCCTGGCCCCCAGGGTATGGCCGATGATGAGGCGCAGCAGCAGCTGGCACAGGGATTGGCACAGCTGCTGCGGTCGGTTCTGGCCGCAGCTGACGCCGGCGCGTTGCGCGGGGGATGCCGGTATGAACATGCTGCTCAATCTGGAAAATCCGGTCACGACGTCACACCGCGCCAAGCTGGCGTACATTTACGTGCGGCAGTCGACCGCCGGCCAGGTTCGCCAGCACCAGGAGAGCACCGAGCTGCAATACCGCCTGGTCGACCGGGCGGCGGCGTTTGGTTGGCCCAAGGAACGGATTGAGGTCATTGACGACAACCTGGGAAAGTCCGGCACCTCAAGCGATGGCCGTGGCGGCTTCCAGCGGCTGATCGCCGAGATCGGCCTCGGCAAGGCGGGGTTGGTGCTGAGCCTCGATGCCTCGCGGCTCGCGCGCAACAACCGCGATTGGCATCAGCTGTTGGAATTGTGCTCGCTGTTCGGCGTGCTGATCGCCGACGGCGAGCGCCTCTATGACCCCTGCGCTTACCACGATCGCTTGCTCCTCGGCTTGTCCGGGATCATGAGCGAGGCCGAACTGCACCAGATCAAGCTGCGGCTGCACCAGGGCGAGCGACAGAAGGCGGCGCGAGGCGAGCTGAGAGTCCCCCTGCCGGCGGGTCTGGCGTACGGCCGGGATGGCCGGATCGGCTTCAATCCCGACGAAGAGGTGCAGGCGCGGCTGCATCATCTGTTTGCGAAGTTTCGCGAGCTTCGCAGCGCCAAGGCGGTCATGCGCCACTTGCAGGAAGCCAATCTGCTGTTGCCGGTGCGGCCGCTCGACGGACCGTCGCCGCACGATGTCGTCTGGCGGCCGGCGAGCAGCGCCCGCATCCTTCAGGTTCTGAAGAACCCGGCTTATGCGGGCGCGTATGTTTACGGCCGACGCCGGCGCACGCCGATCGGCCGCCGTTCCGGTTTGCCAGGATGCGCGACGGAGGCAGTGGCGATCCAGGATTGGCCGGTTTGCCTGAAGGACGCCTTTCCGGGATATATCGATTGGGAGGAGTTCATGGCGAACCAACGGCGGCTCGCGGACAACCTCAATCGCTACGACATGAACCACCACGGGGTGCCGCGGCGAGGCAACGCCTTGCTGCAAGGAGTTGCCGTCTGCGGCCGCTGCGGCCGTCGCATGGGGCTGCGGTACTCGGGGCCGCATGGGAACTACCCCGTCTACGTTTGTCAGGCCGACCAGCATCAATATGGCGGGCCGCGCTGCCAGGAGGTGCGCGCCCTGGGTATCGACGCAGCGGTCGAAAGATTGCTGCTGAAAGCGCTAACCCCGGATCGTCTCGCTCTCGCGCTTGCCGCGCTTGGCGAGCTTGAGAACGAAGCCCGGGCGCTCGAGCGTCAATGGTCATTGAAGCGCGAGCGGGCGCGCTACGAGGCGGAGCGGGCGCGCCGGCAATACGATGCCGTCGAGCCCGAGAACCGGCTGGTGGCCCGCTCGTTGGAGCGCGTCTGGGAGGACAGGCTGCGGCAAGTCGAGCAGATCGACGCCGAATACGAGAGTTGGCGTCGGCAGCAGCCGGTATCGTTGGCCGCGGCGGAGCGGGGTCAGATCCTTGCGTTGGGCGAAGATCTTCCCAAGCTGTGGGGCGCGGCAAGTGCGGTCGAGCGCAGCACATCCTCCGGCTCGTCATGAAGGAGGTGATCCTCGATCAGCGCCCCGCGAGCGGCCAGGTCTGGGTGCGCATCGTCTGGCAGACCGGCGCCGTCAGCGAGCACAAGGTTCGCCGTACGGTGAACAGCTACCGCAACTACGCCGACATCGGGACGCTCGAAACCCGGGTCCGCGATCTTGCCGCCGCGCAAAGGATCGACCGCGAAATTGCCGCGGTGCTGACCGCGGAGGGCCTGTTATCGGCGCATGGCCGCCCGTTCAGCGGCGGCGAGGTTCACCTCTTGCGCAAGCGTTGGCAGATCCCGACGGTGAAGATCAACGGCACAGCTCCCAATCCGCCGCGATGGCCTGACGGGACGTATTCTGTTCAGGGCGCAGCGGCGGCGCTCTCGGTTTCGACCCAGACGGTGTTCAAATGGCTTCAGAAAGGGCGGTTGTCGGGCCGCCAACTGGCGAAGGGCATGCCCTGGCAGATCACGCTATCAAACCCGCAGATCGCCGAGTTACGAACACCGGGACGACGAATAAACCCTTCGAAGAAAGTGGCATCATGAGCTCTTCGGCTCGCCGATGATCTCATGCCCATTTGTCGACGGGG
>Ga0326597_10009106_pt1 | contig 13341 bp, 12 predicted proteins | sample RVTome_12_FD_203789 | JGI IMG/M metagenome (GOLD analysis project Ga0326597, IMG submission 203789) | Soil microbial communities from uranium-contaminated site in the Upper Colorado River Basin, Wyoming, United States - RVT100D185 | ecosystem: Environmental > Terrestrial > Soil > Contaminated >... | reverse complement strand
CGGGCGTGAGTTCAGGTCGATTCCGAGCGCATCCACCGGCAGGCGTGCGCACGCGCCGGCGGGCAGTCCGGTCAGGAATTCACGCAGGCTCTCGCGGCCGGCGCCCCATGCCTCACTCAACGGGGCGAGAACACGCTGACGGTAGAGACCGTGCAGCGGCTCCAGCCTCCCGTCGATCTCGAACACGACCACGTCCGCCTCGGGCGCCTGTTCGGCGTGCGCGAGCAACGCCGCCAGCGCCGCCACGTCCGGCAGGAGCCTGTCTGCCGGGCAGAGGAGGATCTCGTCGCCCCAGCGCCGAAGGGCCGCGAGCAGATTCGGCAGAGGGCCCCGGCCCGCCGCTCCATCCCACCAGCGGCCGATCCCCGGCGGCGAGCCGGTGCGGTCGTCGGTGGAATCGAGGCCCAGGAAAATCGGCAGTCGCAGCGCTGCGAGCTGCGCCACCACGGCGTCGAGCAACGGCTTGCCCCCCACGTCCAGGAGGCGTTTGTCCCGGCCCAGGCGCCGCGAGCGGCCGCCGCACAGGAGGAAGATGGCCCGCTCAGTCATCCAGCGCACGGCGATCGTCGAAATAGTCCCGCTCGAACACCGTGGCGAAGTCGTAGCAGTCCTCGAAATCCTCGATGCGATCGTCCTCGGTCTTGCGGAGATGACCGGCCTCGACGAGGTCGAAGACGATCTCGCCGAAATCACGCGTCGTCGTCACGCCCCAGCTGTTGAGGACATGCTTGGCCATGGGCCCCAACTCCTGCAGCGCGTAGACGCGGATGCCCTCGGCGAGTTCGGCGCCGGTGATGTGACGCGTCTCCTTCAGGGACATGAGCGTGTGGTTCAGCGCATGCAGCACGAATTCATAGGCCGGCAGACGGTAGGGCCTTCCTTTCGCGAGTTTCATGAGATCCGACATCAGAACCCTCCTGCGGCGGCAGCGAGTCTGGTTTGCGCCGATCGCGCTGTCAACCGCCCCCGGCCTCGGCCTCCAGCGGGCGCCCCAGGAGTTCCGAATAGAGATCCAGATAGTCGGTGATCACACAGCGGATGCAGAAACGCTCCCGGCTGATGCTGCGTCCCGTCTCGCCCATGCGCGCCGCCAGCTCGGGCTCGGACAGGATGCGCGTCACGGCCGCCGCGAACGCCGGCACGTCATGGGGATCGCGCAGGAAGCCGGACTCGCCTTCGGTGATGACCTCTGGCAGGCCGCCGCGATTGCTCACGACGACGGGGACGCCGCAGCTTATCGCCTCGAGGGCGACGAGGCCGAAGCTCTCGTGCTCGCTCGGCAGGATGAGGACGTCGGCCATGGCCATGACCTCTTCCATCTCCTCCTGGACACCCAAGAAGAGCACGTCGTCATGCACGCCGAGGCGCTTGGTGAGTCGCTCGATCGTCGCGAGTTCCGGTCCATCGCCCACGAGCACGAGGCGACACTTCAGATCCTGGCGCACCATGGCGAAGATCTCGGCCACGCGATGGACATTCTTCACCGGGCGGAAGTTGCTGGCGTGGATGATCAACTTCTCGTCCCCGCGACGCAGCGGGTTCGCGGCGCGGAGATCCGGCCGCGGCCGGAAGACGTCCGTGTCCACGAAGTTCGGGATGACGCGGATCTCGCGCGTCGTCCCGAACTCGCGCACGGTCTCGTCGTGCAGCCATTGGCTCACGGCGGTCACGGCGTCGCTCTGCTCGATGGCGAAGCGGGTCAGCGGGAAGAAGCTGGGCTCGCGCCCCACCAGCGTGATGTCGGTGCCATGCAGGGTGGTGATGGTCTTCAGAGGCCGCGGCGCGAGCATCTGCTTCGCGAGATACGCACTCGCCGCGTGGGGAATCGCGTAGTGCACGTGGAGCAGGTCCAGATCGGCCGACAGCGCCACCTCCGTCATCTTGGAGGCGAGAGCCAGGCTGTAGGGCGCCGAGGGAAAGGGCGTGTAGGTGGTCATCTCCACGCGATGGAAACAGAGATTCGGCTCGAAACCGGAGAGCCGGAGCGGCAGCGCGCTCGAGATGAAATGAACTTGATGGCCGCGCATGGCCAGGTGACGCCCGAGTTCGGTCGCGAGGATTCCGCTGCCCCCGGAGGCCGCGAAGCTGGTGATGCCGATGCGCAGGGTCATGGTGCTCTCTCTCCCAGAAGGGCGAGCGGAGTAAAGACCACAGGCGCCGCCTCGAGCGCGAAGGCCTCTGCGTACTCGCAACCGGCGCGCCGCCCCCAGGCGCGACGCCGCTCTTCCTGCGAGGGCAGAAACCCAGGATCGTTGATGGGCGTGGGCGTCGTTCCCGGCGCCGCGACCAACTGATCCTCGTAGCAGGCGACTGCGTCACGCCACAGCTGCATCTGCTCCGTCACGTCGACATAGATGTGTTCCGGCGCGTCGTGGTGGGCCGCATAGAAGACGAGGCGTTCGGGACGGCGGCCGTCGAGGTCTGGATGGGAAAGAGCCTTCTTCGCGAGTTCGCCGGCCGCCACATGATCGCCGTGTCGGTCTTCGGGCCAGGGCGCGAAGAGCAGGCGACTGGGGTTGCCGCCCAGGAAGTCCACGAGGCACGCGAGCTGCGCCGCATCCTCGCCGTTCAAGCCGGCGTCGGGCAGACCCAACATCGCTCGATCGCCGCGCGCGCCGAGAATGCGCGACGCCGCGATGCTCGCCTTGCGACGCCCTTCGACGCTGCCGTTGCTTGCCTTCTCCCCCGCCGTCAGATCGACGAAGCCGATGCCGGCTCCGGCGAGCGCGAGCTTCGCCACCGTCGCGCCGCAGAAGAGTTCCACATCATCGGGATGGGCTGCGAGGAAGAGCGCATCGAACTTCATGACGCGTCCAGATCGAAATCGCTGACGAAGCAAGGAGGCCGGCCCCCAACATAGTCCTCGCCCGCCGCATCGGCGAGGGCGTCGAGCCACCGGGGCCAGTCCTCGCGAAACAGAGCGAAACCGAAGGCCGACGCCAATGCACGCTCCTGAAACTTGCCCCGCGGGAAGAGGAACTTCGGCAATTCGTCCCATCGCATCCCGGCGGTCAGGCGCGTTTCGAGTGCCAGGTCCCCCCACTCGGCGCGCAGCCGCTCCAATTCCCGCAAGATCCTGCGGCGGCTCGACGCCAACGCGTCTGCCACGGCTGGGCCCTGCTCGGCCGCCGTCCCATCGAAGCTGCCGGCGACACTCGCCTGCAGCGCCGCGAGACGCGCCGTCGCCGTCGTGTCCAGTGCATGTTCGCGCAGCAGCCGGCGCGTCGACTCCTGGCTGTCCAAGAGCGCCGCCAACCGGCCCTGGCCCGCGCCCAGCTTCAGTTCGTCCCAGAGTCCGGTCGGCAGCTGGGCCACGTGCGGTCGCGGCAGTCGTAGGGACGGCTGCACGCCGAGCCCCGCGTACAGGGGCGTGAGCTGTCGGTGATAGGCCAACTCCGAAGGACCCAGCACGGCGGCCACGGGTCCAAGGAGAGCGTCCTGCCAGATCGGTCGCAGGCTGACCGAGGCTGCGAGATCGCCGGGGCGCTCGGCCGCCAGGCGCGACAGTTCCGAGCCTGCGAGTTTGCGGCGTTGCTCGCCGTCGAGTCGGAAGAGGGCGCTGCCGAGCGCATCCTCCGCGATCGGCGCGGGCTGGCCCAGTCCCAGCAACTCGCGTCGCTTCGCCAAGAGCGCCGCGCTCAGCGCTTCGTGCGCGGCGATGTAGCGCTCGAACAGGGGCTGACCCAGCGCGCGCAGCCGCGGTGAACGAGCATCCACGACGACGAGGCCGGCGCGCTCGAAGGCCCGCAGCATGCGGGCGCAACTCCGTTCGCCGAAGTCGAGCCTGGCATCGAGTCCGTCCTGGACCCGAAGGGCTGCGCGGCGCGCGGCTTCGCCGAACAGATGCTCCAACGCGCCGCGCTCTCGCTCATCGACCATCGGGTCGTTGAGGGATCCCACGCGCCGGTCGGCCGGTAGCAGATCCTCTGGCAATTCGACGCGCACCGCGCCTTGGCGCGCCTGCCACAGCCATGCGCTCCGCACCTCGTCGAAGTCGGAGTCATCGGCCCCACACCAGAACACGGGGACGATGATCTTCCCGCTCTCTCTCGACACCGCGCGCGCGAGCCCCACGGCGCCGGCCGCCTTGTAGGCGCTGTACAGCGGGCCGCCCAGCATTCCCGGCTGTTGGCCAGTGATGACGCACCCCGCCTCGCCGGCGCTCAGGCGGCGCAGATTCTCGAGGCTTTCCGTCGACGCCCCGAGCCGTTCGTGCAGTGAGAGCATTTCCAAGGCGAAGGCCTCGTCGGTCCACGCCTTCCCACGCCGCGGCGAGGCGGCTGCGATCACATCCCCCCAAGGCGGAACAGCCCCGGCGTCGACGCCGGCAAAAGAACCGGCCTCGACGCGCCGCAGCACGAAGTCGCTCATGCTTCTCCCAGGGCGAAGACGCAGATCTGACGCGGACTCTCGTCGCGGACGAAGTCCTCTCCGGCGTACGAGCCATGACATCGCCTGAGTGCAAAACCATGGGGCTCGAAGAATTCCACGAGCTGGGAGCGCTCGAAGAGCATCACGCTTTCCTCGTATTCCTCGTCCACGACGCCACTCGCGTCGACCAGTTCCATGCGTTTGCACACCTGCGCCGGCTGCGTCTTGAGCCAGCGGATTTCGCGGAGCAGAAATCCGTCCAGCTCACGCTCGCTCCGAGGAACCAGGTTCCGCTGCAGCGCGACGGGATTCGGGATGTCGACGACGATGCGGCCACGGCTCACGCGCGCCATTTCGGCCGCGAGGAGCGCGTGTTCTGACACCGTGTCAAAATAGCCGAAGCTGGTGAACATGCTCAGGCAGTCGTCGACGGAGCCCGAGCTCAGGGGAATCTTCCGCATGTCGGCGCGCAACAGCATGGAAGATGGATCCCAACTGCGCGCCTCGGCCAGGAGGACGGGACTCAGATCCAGTCCGATCGGCGTGGCGCCGCGCCGCCGCAGCGCGCGGCCGTAACGTCCGGCGCCACACGCGAGGTCCAGGACGAGCCGCGCGGACCATCCGCTGGACGGTTCGAGCAAGGCGAGCGTCCGCTCTGCCTCCGCCTCGTCGCGATGGGAATACAGCTGGCGATAGCGGGCCCCGAAACTCTTCACGAACCAGCTCACGCGGCTTCCGCCCCCGTGGCGGCGGCCGCGAGATAGCCCACGACATCGTCCGTGTCGCCGGAGACGTCGCCGCTGTCGCGCAGATCCAGGAGCTCCATCCTCGCCCCCACCTGGCGGGCAAACGCGAGCAGGCTGAGCACGGGACCCACGCCGCAAGCCTCGCTTCGCCGCGTGCGAAGATCCTCCCACAGCTCTTCGATCTCCAGCGCGGCGACACGCGCCGCGAACTGCTCGTCCAGACGGCGCGCCGCCGGCCGTGCGTGAAAATGCGATAGATCGCTGCTCGCCAACACGAAGACACGCTCCCGCGACGCCAGATCATGCAGCGCCTCGCCCAGGCGCCACGCCAGTTCCAGCTCGGGGGATCCGAAGGCCACGGCGACCACCTGGCTCTTCGGCGCCACCCGCCGCAGGAACGGCAGCTGGACCTCGAGGGAATGCTCCGAGAATGCGCCGCGGAGCTCGAGCCCGTCGACGGCACGGCTCAATTCCCCGGCCAACGCGGCGTTGGATGCCACCGGCCCGAGGGGGGTTTCGAAGGCCTCGAGATCGAACACGACGGCGCCGTCGACGGCGACGCGGTGACTGGGACCCATGAGGACCACGGTCTGCGGCGGGTCCTTCGCCAGCCGGCAGTAGAGATGGGCGGCGCAGAGCCCGGAGTAGATGTAGCCCGCGTGCGGCACGATGCCGCCGCACGGCGACGGTGCAGTCGAAGCCGCCCCCGTCGCAGTCGCGGTCGCAAGATACCCATCGACTTGCAGCAGGAGTTCCTCCGGTCGACCGGGATAGAAACTGCCCGCGAAACCCGCCGCCAGTCTCACCGCTTTCCCTCCTGGGCGGCATCGGCTCGCCATGGACTGAGCCTCGGCGCTTCGCCGATGCGGAGATGGCTGTCCCCGCCCCAGTTCACGTCGTCACGCCGCGGAAAGTCCGCGCGCGTGTGCAGACCCCGACTCTCCTCGCGCGCCAGCGCGCAGAGGGCCTGCAGCTCACCCAGCAGCGTGACGTTGCGAAGTTCGAGCGCATCGACATCGGGCCGATGATGGGAGAGCCACCGCTCGCATTCCACGCGCATCACGTGCATGCGCTCGTGGGCGATCGTCAGTCGTTCGGCATCGCGCACGATGCCGACATAGTCCCACATGGTGCGGCGAGCGCTCTCCCAGTCGTGGCGCAGTGCCGTGCGCGGCATGGGCGACTCTCCGAAGCGGGGCAGCGACGGAATCGACCTCGGCTCGAGCCGCGGCAGATCGGCCAGGATGCGCGCCGACGCCTCATGGGCGAAGAACACTGCCTCGAGGAGACTGTTGCTCGCCAGACGGTTCGCCCCGTGCAGCCCCGTGCAGGCCGCCTCGCCGATGACATAGAGCCCTTCGAGATCGCTGGCCCCGTCGCCGTCGACCAGGACGCCGCCGCATTGATAGTGCGCCGCGGGCACCACGGGCAGGGCCTCTTTCGTGGCGTCGAGCCCGTGTCCCAGGCATCGCTCGTAGATGTTTGGAAAGCGCGCGCGGAACTGACCCGCCTCGATCACCGTGGTGTCGAGCAGGACATGATCATCGCCGCGCGATTTCATCTCGGCATCGATGGCGCGGGCCACGACATCGCGCGGCGCCAACTCGGCGCGCGCGTCGTACTTGCTCAGGAAAGCCTCGCCGTCGAGATTGCGCAGCACGGCGCCCTCGCCGCGGACCGCCTCGCTGACGAGGAAGTTCTTGGCGTCGGGATGAAAGAGACAGGTCGGGTGGAACTGAAAGAACTCGAGATTGGCAACCGTCGCCCCGGCCCGGTAGGCCATGGCCAGGCCATCACCGGTCGCGATGTCGGGGTTGCTGGTGTAGCGGTAGACCTTGCCGCTGCCGCCGCTGGCGAGCAGCAGCGCCCGCGCCGGCATGGCGATGGGAACTTCGGCCTCGGGGGAAAGCACCCAGACCCCGACGACCCGGCCCTCTTCGCATGCGAGATCCACGGCGAAGTGTTCCTCGCGGATCTCGATCCGCGGATGCTCCCGCACGCGCTCGACCAAAGAGCGCTCCATCTCGCGCCCGGTGAAATCGCCGGCGTGGACGATGCGCCGATGGCTGTGGCCGCCCTCGCGCCCGAGGGCAAAGCGTCCTGCCGCGCCGCCGCCGCTGAAGCGGATCCCACAGGCTTGCAGATCGGCGATGAGGCGCGGGCCCGCCTCGACCACGCGCCGCACGACGTCCGGATGGCACAGCCCCGCCCCCGCCTGCAGCGTGTCTTCGACATGGGATTCGAAGCTATCCCCGACGTCCAGGACCGACGCGATGCCACCCTGGGCATAGTTCGTATTGCTCTCCGAGATGCTCTTCTTGGTGATCAGGCAGATCTCGCGATGTTCGGCCAACAGGAGCGCACTGCGCAGCCCGGCGATGCCGCTGCCGATGATCAGGATGTCCGCCATGGCCCCCACCTTCGTCCCGCGGGCGGGATGCGTTCTTCCACTGTAGGCCCATGTTAGGGCAAAGAACCCCCCGGCGCGACGCGACTTCCGCCCTGCTTGCACTTTGCCCTGACCCGCGTCGCGCTGGGCGCAGCTTGCCGGTTGGGCGATTCGACAGAGACGGAGCAATCCTCCCTAGCACGCTGCGATGCGGTGACTTAGGACCTCATCGCCCATGGCATGTGGCTTGCGTCTGAGGGCGCTGACGGTGTGTTGCGCCCGATACCCAATTCCGTGCTGCGGCCAACACCGATGCAGGAGGATCTATAGTGAAAAGCTGGGGGCTCATTCTTCTCGCGCTCGCCCTGACGCTGGCCATGGCCAGCTGTAGCCAGACGAATGAGCGCAACCGAAATTCGATCGAGGTCGTCAGCGTGGCGGGCAACGGCATCTTCGTGGCTGGCATCCTGGACCCGGGCGCAGACAACGACGCGTGCATCACGGCGGACAACGAGACGCCCGCGGGGCATGTCACCGTCGTTCTCCACAATCGGCCCGCCAACGACTTCGTGACGGCCCAGGCCGGGGATCCGTACGGCCAGTTCCACATCACCGAGGTCGCGGTGGCTTGGGTGGACGTCCATGCGGACGATCCGTTCGACGCCCAGACCGCGTTCAACGTCCTGCAGAACTTCAACTACGCGACCGGCTACGACGTGGCGATCCCCATGGCGGAAGACGTCGCGTTCAACGTGCTGCTCGTGCCCTTCCACATGAAGGTGAACGACTTCTTCCAGGGTCTCCTGCCCCCCTGCGCCCGCCCCGCCGGCCTGGCCGACACGCTGCCCTTCGCCGCCACGGCGCTGATCACGTTGACCGGGCACGACTCGGGAAGCGAAGTCGACGTGGACGTCGAGGCTCATGTCATCGTCGAATTCATCGGACTGGTCGACGCAGAGTAATCCGACGGTCGCTACACGGCGATCCAGACGCGGCGCCTCCGAGGGGGCGCCGCGTCACTTTTTGCCCGAGAGTCGCTCTTCGAGCCAGTCGAACGGTGCGTGGAGCCATTCGATCTCCGAGCGCAGCGTCCACGCCGGCAGATCGGGCGCGACCCGCAGGAGCCTCTGTCGGTTCTTCTCCGGCATCACGATCGCCGTGGCCGCGTGGCTTTCGATCGCCGCTCGCAGGCTCGCCAATTCCGGTGCGCCGAACTGTGTGTGATCGGCCAGGCGCAGCGCCGCGCGCACACCGGGAAGCAACGCCGAGATCTCGCGCTCGAAACTCTCGGGCCGGGCCAGACCGCTGAGTACGAGCGTCGCCGCCCGCAGCGGCGGTGGGATCGGCGCGAGCGGGCTCTCGTTTCCTCCGGCGTCCACCCACGCGGCTGGGGCCAGGCGGAACGCAAACCAGGGCAGCCCGCCGTGCGCGGCGGCGAAGCTCCCGATCGCCTCGAGGCGCTTCCCCGACGGCGGCCACGCAGCCTCCACGCGCACGCACAGCGCGTCGGCGCGCCGCAGCCCTCGCAGGCCCTCACGGGCCCGGCCGGCCGGCAGCGGGCGCGGCGGGCGGGCGAGATCCTCTTCGAGCAGCAGGACGAGCTGCAGCGAGGGCCGCCATCGGCTCTGGAGGCTGTCGTCGAGCAAGAGCAGTTCGGCACCGTCGGCCGCAGCTTCGTCGCGGCTGCGGGAGCGATCGGCGCCGAGGCTGACGCCCAGGCCCCGATCACGCAGCCAATCGGCCTCGTCACCGCCGCCGAGCGAGCCGTAGCCCCGCGCCAGCACGCGGATGCGCAGGCCGTTCCGTCCGAGGCGCCGGGCGAGATCCTCGACGACGGGGGTCTTGCCGCTGCCCCCCACCCGGAGATTGCCGACGCCGATGCTGGGCGGTCGCGGCGGGAGGGCGCGCGGGGCGCGCAGCCGTCGGTCGATGCCGGCGGCCCCCAGATACAACCACGCCAGCGGCATGAGGAGGACGCCCCAGCGCGAGGCGTCGATGCGATCGAGAGCCCGCGCCGGCCAGGGACGCCGCTCGATGATCCTCATCTCAGAGGCGGCTCCAGCCAGGCGCCGCCCCGAGTTCGGGCGCGGACTCGCGCCCAAGGCGGCCCAGCACGGCGCGGCCGGCGAGTTCATCCTCCAGGGCGGCCTGCATCGCGACGAGAGCGGTGTCGCCTGCGGACAACAGGCGCGGCGGACCGGCGACGACGCGCAATCGCCGACCGGGAAGGGGGAGTTCGAAACGATCCCAACTGCCCGGGGCTTCCCAGCGGCTGTCGCCTTCGACGCGCAGTCCGACCACAGCAACTCCACTGCGTCGAGCGATACGAAGCACGCTCTCGTGCACCGATCCCAGAGGTCCCCTCGGGCCATCGGCGGCGAGGCCGACGGAGACACCCGCGGCCAGCGTTCGGTACACGGCGCGCCCGGCAGATACGCCCTCGCCGCTGCTGCTGCCCCGAACGAGCTCGAACTTCCGGGCGAGGAGGAGGCGCGCCAACAACTCGCCATCGCCGCTTCGGCTCACGAGAATGCGCAGGGGGATCCCTTCGATGGCCCACAGCAACGGCAGGAGTTGCCCGTGCCGGCAGAGGAAGAGGCGCGGCGTTCCCTCGCGCGCGCCGGCGAGACTACCATGGGGGTCTTCCACCTGCCAGCGCACCGAGCGGCGCAACGTCCCATACAGGAACGACGCGGCGGGAGCCAGGAATCGCGGTGGGAAGTTGAGATGCATTGTTACCTTGGCGCTTCGATGGGCCCGGGAGTATAGCCATCCAGCATCGCCAGGGCGAGATCGCTCACACGCTCGATGGCACCGGGCCCTCCGAGCTTTCCTCTCAGCTCACGGCTCGCCTCGGCCTGCGCCGCGCGCGCCGTCGCATCGCGGGACAGCTCGTCCAGCTTCGCAGCCACGTTCTGCTGCGTGCACGCGCCCTGCAGGAATTCCGGATAGGCACGCCGTCCGAGCACGATGTTCGCCATGCCGATATGCTCGACCGTGGCCAACCGGCGCGCCAACCAGTAGCTGAGCGCGCTGGTTCGATACAGGATCAGATGGGGCGTCGCGCTGAGCGCCGCCTCCAAAGTTGCGGTGCCGCTGGTCACCAGCGCAAGGCCGGCGCGGCGCAGGGCGGGCAGCAGGGCGCCCGTCTCGATTTCCGCATCCGGGCAGGCGTTCAGAATCGGCCGCAGCCATTCCAGTTGCACGCCCGGAGCCCGAGACACACGAATCAAGGTCCCGTGCCGCGCGGCGTGCGCCGCGGCGACCGTTCCCATGAACGGCGCCAGCAATCGGAGCTCCTGCCATCGGCTCCCCGGGACCAGGAGCAGCGACGTCTCGCGCTCGCGCGTCGCCGCTTCCGGCGCGTCGAGCAGTGGATGCCCCACGAAGTGCGCGTCGATCCCCGCGCTCCGGTAGTGCTCCTGTTCGAAAGGAAAAATGACCGCGCAGCGATCGACCGAGGCGCGCAGCGAGCGCAGCCTCCATCTGCCCCAGGACCAGGTCTTCGGCGGGATGAAGTGGAGCACGCGCACGCCGCGCTCGCGCAACTTTTGCGCGAGCGAGACGTGGAAGCCGGGAAAATCGATGGGCAGGAAGAGATCGACGCCTTCGGCAGTCGCGCGGCGGACGAGTTCGCGGCGCAGCGACCACAGCCGCGGCAGATGGCGCAACACCTCGGTGAAACCCATCATCGCGAGTTCATCGGAACTCGCCCAGAGTTCCACCCCTGCCGCGCGCAGCGATTCGCCGCCGATGCCCACCAGACGGAGTTCGGGTCGGCGGCGACGCAGGGCGGCCGCCAGCGCCACGGCGTAGCGCTCGCCGCTCGCCTCGCCACAGCTCAACAGGATGGTGGAGCCGGACACGGTCGCTCAGCGCACGAGGCCGCGTTCGCTGCGTTCGAAGAAGTCGGCGAAACAGCGAGCGATCGTGTCCTCACCCTCGCTCATTATCTCGGCCAGGGCCTCTTCGCGCCGCAGGCCCCTGCGGTAGATGTAGCGATACGCGCTCTTCACGCGCTGCAGCTCCTGTGCGGCGAAACCCCGCCGCTCCAGACCGACGCTGTTGATCCCCATGGGGCGGGGTGGGTTCCCGGCCACCTTGACATAGGGTGGGACGTCCAGCCTCACGCCCGTCAGCCCGCCGATGAAGGAGTGCGCGCCGAGCAACACGAACTGATGCACGGCGGACATGCCACCCATGACAACGAAGTCGTCGACCCGCACATGCCCCGCCAGATTCACCGAGTTCGCCAGCACGATGTTGTTCGCGAGCTCGCAATTGTGGGCGACGTGGGAATAGGCCATGAGGAGACAGTCGTTGCCGATGCGCGTGACCTCGCCTTCGGCCGTCGCGATGTTGATGGTCACGTACTCGCGCACGGTGTTCCGGTCGCCGAGCTCCACCCTCGAGTCGGCGCCGGCGTACTTCAGATCCTGCGGAGTGGACCCGATGACCGAACCATGGAAGATCTGATTGTCGCGCCCCATGCGCACGCGGTTCTCGATGACCACATGCGATCCGATCTCGGAGCCTTCGCCGATCTCCACGTCCGGTCCAATGATGCTGTAGGCGCCGATCCGCACGCCCCTGCCGATCTTCGCCTCGGGATGCACGAGCGCGGAAGCATGGATCTCGTTGAGCGGAATCGCCCCACTCGAAAACTGTTCTCGATCGTCCACGCCTGCCCCCTCAGCGATCCACGACCGCGGCGATCAGCTCGGCTTCGGCGACCTTCTGATCGTCGACCATCGCGATCGCTCTCATCTTGCATGTGTTGCGGCGTGAACGCATCATCGTCAGCTCGAAGACGAGTTGATCTCCGGGCAGAACGGGCCGGCGGAACTTCGCCTTGTCGATGTTGGTGAAGTACACGAGCTTCGTCTCCGGCTGCTCGATCATGCTCATGAGCAGAACGCCACCCATCTGCCCCATCGCCTCCAGGATCAGCACGCCGGGCATGATGGGATGTCCGGGGAAATGCCCCTGGAAGAACGGCTCGTTGATGGAGACATTCTTGAGCCCTCTGGCGCGCTCACCGGGCTTCACCTCGAGAATGCGATCGATCAACAGGAACGGATAGCGATGTGGCAGGAGATCCATGATGTCCCGGATGTCCCAGTGCGTCGGCTTCCGTTTGTTGTAGATGCGATTCTTGTCCGCATCCGAGAGCCTCATCTTGTTCACGAACTGGACGTTCGCGTGATGGCCCGTCTTCAGGCTGATCACATGGCCCTTGATGGGCATGCCGACCAGGCTGAGATCTCCCAGCAGATCCAGGATCTTGTGGCGGACGAATTCGTCGGGAAAACGAAGGGGCGTCTCGTTCAGGATCCTGTCCTCGTCGACGACCACCGCATTGTCCAGCGTGCCACCCTGGATGAGACCCTGGCCACGTAGATGATCGACATCGCGCTTGAGGGCGAAGGTCCTGGCCGGGGCGATGTCGCTGGCGAAGGTCTCGGGCGAGATCTCGAAGCTCGCGTACTGCGTCCCGATGACCTGGTTGTCGTACTGAATCGTGAAGCTGACGCGGAAGCCATCGTAAGGCAGCGCCGTGAGGCCGATGCCCTCCTTCTGCCACTGCACCGGTTTGTTGACTTCGTAGTACGGGGCAGGAACGCCCTGGTCGACAATCCCCGCCTTCAGGATGGCCTCCACGAAGGCGCGGCAACTTCCGTCTGCGGGCTCGGGCGGCTCGATGCCGTCGAGTTCGAGGATGCAGTTGTCGATGCTGAGGCCGTAGAGCGTCGCGAGGATGTGCTCGACCGTGTGGACGACCATCCCGTTGCCGCCGATGCTCGTGCAGCGTTGGAAGGGGTCGTCGCCGGAGAC
>Ga0326597_10009105_pt1 | contig 13342 bp, 11 predicted proteins | sample RVTome_12_FD_203789 | JGI IMG/M metagenome (GOLD analysis project Ga0326597, IMG submission 203789) | Soil microbial communities from uranium-contaminated site in the Upper Colorado River Basin, Wyoming, United States - RVT100D185 | ecosystem: Environmental > Terrestrial > Soil > Contaminated >... | reverse complement strand
GTCGGTAAACAGTTCGTCATCCAACAGCATCACGCCACCGCCCTCCATCACGACGTCCGGTTGGAGATGATGAACGAGGACACCCCGGTGCTGGTCTCCTGGGCGGTCCCCAAGGGCCTGCCCCGGCACAGGGGAGTGCGCCACCTGGCCATCCACGTCGAGGATCACCCGATGGCATATGCCACCTTCTCCGGCTCCATCCCGGAGGGGGAATACGGTGGGGGAGACGTACGGATCTTCGATCATGGCACCTACGAGCTGATCGATCGGAACGACGAGCGGCTCACCTTCCGCCTGGAGGGTGAGCGTCTCGCCGGCACATGGCACCTGGTGCACACCGGCGCCAAGGACGGAAAGGACCAGTGGCTGGCCATCATGTCCGAGGACCGGCGCCAACCGGGCGACGACCCGCCACCGGCCGAGCCGATGCTGGCCACCCTGACCGCCGAGGCCTTCGACGACCCCGAGTGGGTCTTCGAGCCGAAATGGGACGGGATCCGGGCCATCGCCGTATGTGGCGAGGACACCCGTCTCATCTCACGCCGGAACCACGACATCACCGTCGCCTATCCCGAGCTCCACCGGCTCGGTGATCAGGTGGTGGCCCTCGATGCAATGCTCGACGGCGAGATCGTGGCCCTCGACGCGGGGGTCCCCTCGTTCCAGCTCCTCCAGCAGCGCATGCACCTCAGGGACGAGCGCCGTATCGAGCAGATCGCGAGACGGATCCCGGTGACGTTCATCGTCTTCGACCTGCTCTACCTCGACGGTGAGGACCTCACCGGCCAACCTCTCGAGCAGCGTCGTCGGGTGCTGGAGGAGGCCATCGTCCCCTCGGAGAGGATCCAGCTCTCCCCGGTCACGGAAGGCGACGGGGTGGCACTGTTCCGGGCCGCCGCCGAGCAGGGCCTGGAGGGGATCATGGCGAAGCGGCTCTCCTCCCGGTATCGGCCGGGAGCCCGCTCCCGCGACTGGCTCAAGGTGAAGATCAAATTCGATGCCGACGTAGTGATCGTGGGATGGACCGAAGGTGAGGGGCAACGGGCAGGGAGCCTGGGATCGTTGATGATGGCGGTTTACGACGATGGGGAGCTGCGTTATGTGGGCAATGTCGGCACCGGCTTCGACCGCGACGCGTTGCGCGACGCAATGGCTCGTTTGCACGATCTCGAAGAGACCGCGCCGCCGTTTCCTCCCGAGGTGCTGGCGTCACGCCCCGAGCTACGCAAGGCACACTGGGTGACGCCCACGCTGGTGGCCAAGGTCGAGCACCGTCAGCTCACCACGGCTGGTCGTCTCAGGTCACCGTCCTTCCTGGGTTTCCGTGAGGATAAGGCTCCCGAGGAGTGCACCTTTGCCCAGCTGGTCGCCGAGGCCGCCCCGTAAGCTTTCGCCTCATGTGCTTCGATCATGACTCTGAGCCGCCGGTAGCCGCCGGCGACCGGGCGGTCACCACCCGCGACCTCACCCTGACCGCAGACGACGGGAATGTGTTCATGGCCTTCCAGGCAGTTGGCGAGGTGCCCTCCGACGCCGCGGTGGTCGTGCTGCCCGACGTGCGCGGTCTGTTCCAGTTCTACAAAGACCTCGCCACCAGGTTGGCCCAGGCGGGTTATGACTCCGTCGCCATCGACTACTTCGGGCGCACCGCCGGCATCGGGGACCGCCCCAACGACTGGGACTACATGCCCCACGTCGCCGTCACCACCGTCGACGGGATCCGTGACGACACCGCTGCCGCCATCGCCCTGCTCCGCAGCAATGACCCCGACCGGGCGGTGTTCACCGTCGGGTTCTGTTTCGGGGGGTCCAACTCCTGGCATCAGGCGGCCAACGGGCTCCAGCTCTCCGGAGCTGTCGGCTTCTACGGTCGGCCCCGTCGCAACGACACCGACGCTGTCATCGACCGGGTCGTCGAGATGACATGTCCCATCCTCGCCCTGATGGGAGGCGACGACCCTGGGATCCCTCAGGAGGCCGTCGACGAGTACGAGAAGGCCCTCGAGGCCGCCGGAGTGGCTCACGAGGTGGTCGTCTATCCAGGTGCCCCGCACTCGTTCTTCGACCGAAAGTACGAGGACTTCGCCGACGAGTCGGCCGACGCGTGGAGACGTGTCCTCGATTTCATCGCGGCCAACAGCTAGCCCAAAGTCGACCGCCTGTCCCAAGTTGGACCTGGTTGACCGGCGAATGACATCACTCGAATCCACCGGATCGACATGTGCGAATCCAGCGGTGTCGGTCATCCAGGCGTTGACCCGAATCTGATTCGATCACAACGCTCTTGATTTCGGCCGAGTCCTCTGTGGGCTCGATCGGCTCGAGGTGATATCGGTCGAATGACTTCCGGCCCTTCGCGTTACGTACCGAGTAGCCAGAACGCTCAGTGCTACCGGAACCAGGCCGATCAGCAGCACTTCGTCGAATGAGAGGCCGTCGATGTTCGGCTGAAGCTCCTCCTGCGTCGCCCACCCAAACCAGACCTCGCTGATGAACAGGCCGCCGACGAAGTACGCAGCCGAGACGATGGCCCACAGCCAGCGCGTCGTCGCCCTCCCCATCACAAGTTGGGCAATGACGCCGAAGCCGAGCGACATGAGGATGAGGAGCCCCAGTCCTTGCAGTCCCAGATCCCATTGCATGGCGCCCACCTCCTTTCTGCGGACTGTCCGCAGACCGTCCGCCTCGCCATCGTCGCGACCGGTCGAAGCTGGCGGTAGAGCCGGATGGCCCTATTTGCGGTCACCCTCGCCTCAGGCCGCCCGTCTTGACGTCTGTGGCTGAGCCACAGCGGTAGACCCGCACCCCCACACCCAGGCCCACGCGCGATAATCAGCCCATGGCAAGGCGAAGGCGCGCCACCGGCGGCCTGATCGCCGGATCAATCCTGCTCGCGGGGTTCATCGCCCCGGTGCTGGCCCGGACCGCGTCGGAGGTGCTGGTCACCGCTGTCGACGGCCCGATCACACCTGTGATCGCCGACCACTTGGCGGCGGCGGTGGAACAGGCACTAGAGGACGACGCCGTCCTTGTCGTCACTGTGGACACCCCGGGCGGTCTCGACACCTCGATGCGTGACATCGTCCAGACCTTCCTCAACGCCCCGGTCCCGGTGGTGGTCTACGTCGAGCCGGAGGGGGCCCGGGCCGCCTCCGCAGGCACCTTCATCACCATGGCCGCACACGTGGCGGCGATGGCTCCGGCGACCTCGATCGGCGCCGCCACCCCGGTGGATCTTCAGGGCGGGGAGATCAGCGACAAGATCATCAACGACGCATCTGCGTTCGCCGTTTCGGTTGCCCAACGCCGAGGCCGCAGCGTCGAGTTCGCCGAGTCGTCGGTCCGTGACGGCACATCGATCACCGCCAACCAGGCCGTGGAAGATGGGGTGGTCGACCTGGTGGCGGATGACCTCGACGACCTTCTCACCGTCATCGACGGGATGACGGTGGAGGTGCTCGGTGAGGATGTGACCCTCGCCACTGCCGGGGCCATCCCCGAGTTCTACGACATGTCGACCTTCCGACGCATCCTGGCCCAGATCGCCGACCCCAACCTGGCCCTTCTCTTCCTGTCCATAGGGACCCTGGCCGTGATCTACGAGGCGGCAAACCCGGGCTTGGGATTCGCCGGGATCGCCGGGGTCATCCTCTTGGTGCTCGGTTTCTTCGCTCTCAGCGTGCTCCCGGTCACAACGGCCGGTCTCGCCCTCCTCATCCTGGCCATCGCCCTCTTCATCGGGGAGATCTTCGTCCCGGGGGTGGGCGTGCTCGCCGCCGGGGGGACCATCGCCCTGCTCCTGGCCGGAGTCTTCCTCTTCGAAGGCGAGCTTCAGGTCAGCCCACCGGTGCTGTGGCCGACCGCCCTGGTGGTGGGGGCCGCCACCACCATCGCCGGGCGAGCTGCGATAAAGGCCCGACTCCAGCCGTCGACCACCGGCACCGGCACCCTCATCGGGAAAGCCGGTACGGTTGTCAATGCGGAAGCCCGGAGCGGGTCCGTCTTCGTGGATGGCGCCTGGTGGTCCGTCCGGTCCTCAACCGGCGACCTGGAGACAGGTGCACAAGTCCGTATAGTCGGTATCGAGGGTCTCGAACTGATAGTCGAGCCGATTGGAGCTGACCATGACCACTGAGACTGCCATTGGCCTAGCCATCGCGGCCATTCTCCTCATCACCATTCTTCGGGCATCGATCAAGATCCTCCCCGAATACCAGCGGGGTGTCCTGTTCCGTCTGGGCCGGGTGACCGGGGAGCCGAGAGGCCCGGGTCTGATCTTCATCATTCCCATTGTGGACCGGCTGCTCCGGGTGAGTCTGCGCACGGTGACCCAGGACATCCCGCCACAGGACATCATCACCAGGGACAACGTGACGGTTCGTGTGAACGCGGTCACCTATTTTCGGGTGGTCGACCCCAACAGGGCGATCCTCGAGATCGAGGACTTCCGATTCGGGACCTCCCAGGTGGCCCAGACCACCTTGCGTTCCATCATCGGCCAGGCCGACCTAGATGAGCTGTTGATCAACCGTGACGAGATCAACCGCCAGCTGCAGCAGATAATCGACAGTCTGACCGACGCCTGGGGGGTGAAAGTGAGTCTGGTCGAGGTCAAGGACGTCGAGCTGCCCGACGCGATGAGACGGGCCATGGCCCGTCAAGCCGAGGCGGAGCGGGAACGACGGGCCAAGGTGATCCACGCACTGGGAGAGAAAGAGGCGGCCGCGAACCTGGCCGACGCCGCCCGTCTGCTCGAGGACCGCCCGGCGGCTATGCAGCTTCGGATCCTGCAGGCCATGACCGAGGTCGCCGCCGAACAGAATTCCACCCTGGTCTTCCCCCTGCCCATGGAGATCCTGCGGGTGCTCGACACCATGCGCACCTCAGGCGAAAGCTGAGACGGTCGTCATCATTGGGTGGGACGACTCGATCGTGCCGCTCCGCCAAAGCTGGCCTACGACCTGCGGGGCGACGTCGTCAACACGGTAAGCCGGATGGAATCAGGGGGTGTGCCCGGGTCGATCCAGGTGAGCGCGGCGACCAACGAGCTACGCGGCAAGTTCATCTGCAACCGGCGAGGCGTCATCTCTATCAAGGGCAAAGGGGGGACATGGGGACATATCCTCGTCTCGCGACGTCCGGCCGCCGTGCAGAGACTTGTTGACTCATGGGAGTTGACACCGTCGTCAACGCCGGGTGTGGCACGACCTTGGCCCGCTAGGTCTGTAGAGCTATCCCCCTATTCGCCACGTTTGCCGATCCATGAGATTGTCATGCAGGCCGGCAGGTCATTTGCGTTGGCGGCGCTGCCGGGGGCGGCGGCGATCGCCGTGTGGGGCGCGTATCGACATACGGTGAATGAGCTCAGCATCCGATGGGCGGTACCTCTTCATCTCCCCGGTGAGGTGCGGACCCTGCCCACGGCGTGGGGTCGGCTGTCCTACCGGCTCGTAACGGGCACCGACCCGGCACCGCCGCTGGTCCTGGTCCACGGCTGGGGCAGCTCGGCCGACTCGATGTGGTGGCAGCTGATCGGGAAAACCGACCGCACCACTCTGGTCGTTGACCTCCCCGGCCATGGTCGCTCCCTCCTCGAGGCACCTTTCAGCTTCGACCTCGCCGCCGAAGCGGTAACTGCTGCTATCGCCGACGCCGGGCTGACCCGCCCCATTCTGGTGGGCCACTCCATGGGCGGCCCGGTATCTCTGACTGTCCTCCGCCAGTCAGGAGAGCACGACCTCGCCGGTTTCGTGGCCATTGCCACCTCCGCCTACTGGGTGCGTCCCCGTCTCCAGATCATGGCCGCGGCAGCTCCCTACCTGCTGGCACCAGCCTCTCCCATCACCGTTGGCGCCCAGAGGGCCCGACTGAGACGCGATTCCGAACCGGCAGCGAGGACCGCCGAGGCGGACTTGCGACCCAGCCGACGGGTGCTGGAGGAGTCCGCCATCGAGCTGAAACGCTTCGACGCTCGGGGATGGAGGGGGTTCAGGATCCCGTCCGGCGTCTGGATCGTCACCCTCAACGACGGGGTGATAGCCCCAGACGACCAACGATCCTCGGCCTCCCACTTCGGAATCCCCGTGGTGGAGCTCCCCTCCGACCACCCCGTGGTGATGAGAGACCCCGAGGCGGTGGCAGGCATCATTGAACGCTCGGCCCACACCTGGGCCGACACTGCTCCAACCGAACTCCTCGCCGACAGGTTGGGCGAAGCGGTTGACTTTCAACGCCTAGCTAAAGCGATTCGATCCGTTCTCTGGAATCACCCATGAGAACGTCCTCGAGTTCATCGCCGAGAACAGCTAGCCCCCGGTCGACCCTTCCTGGCCCGATTCGGCCCTGGCTTGACCCCGCCTCGCCGCCAAAATCACCAACGATTCATGCGCGGAGCGTTCCCGACACTCTCAGCATGCCGGGCCCCCTCATGACTCGTTGACCATTCGACTTCACGTCTCGTCATCGGCCTCGTCGATCGCCTTCTCAGGGTTGTAGAAGTCGAGACGATCGACGGGCATGACGATTGATGACAAGATGTTTGAGAGGTGGCCACTGAGCCTCTTTATGTATCGATAGAAGAGAGCGCGTGGGGCTGCGTGCCGGCTGACCATGTCCGACATAACAAATTCCGCCACATGACTGTCGTAGTGCGCCGCGTCCTCGTTGATAGCCGGAATCAGACGATGCACACGCTCCGCGTCACCGTGGGAGAAGGTGTCCAGGGTCTCTGTGATCAGATCGGCGACATGAGCACTGTGCTTCTTCAGCTCGTCAGCATCCTCACCCTCACTCAGATTGGCGCCGAGATCAGCAAGCTCCCAGATGTCCTTGCACTTGTCACCTATTCGCTCGATGTCTTTGGCCACCGACATGTAGGTCAACATCAGTCCTTGGTCGACTTCGACTCCACGTACGGTCCCGTGAACGAGAAGCTCGCGTCGAATGGCCCGCTCCGTCTTGTTGATCCCCTTGTCCAAGGCGCGCAACGTCTCTCCGGACTCGGCAACGTCCTTCTCGCCGAACAGGGCACCCGTGGCGAGTCGGAAACTCTCCTGGCATGCGCCGAGCATCTCGATCAGCTGACGCTCGATCGCTTCGAGCTGATCTGCATCTCTGAAGAAAGAGAACATGAGCTACATCTCCTATGCCATCAACAGTATGGACAGAGGGACGACGATGAAAGTACCAATCACATAGACGGCCACGATCGACTTGCGTTGCACGACGGCGCGCCCGGTTCGTCTGGCCAGCTCGATCGGGATCCGTCTCAAGGTCGGATACGGATAGAAGATCAGGATTCCCAGGACATTGAACGTGACGTGGGCGAGTGCGATCACGAGGGCGTCAGGGGATTCGGTTGCCATGGATGCGAGAAGTGCGGTGACCGTAGTGCCCACGTTCGCACCGAGGGTGATCGGGAAGGCGTTGTCCAGGGTGAGGACCCCGGCGGCGACCAACGGGACGAGGATCGAGGTGGTGATGCTCGAGCTCTGAACTGCAACGGTCATCACGAGGCCGGCGAGAAGGGCTGCGGCACCCGCACCCCTGGCGAGGATCCCGTTGATCGCAGATTCGATGCGCCCCGACATCACGATCTTCATCTGGCGGGTCATACCCCACAACGACATGAAGATCAGCAGGATCCCACCAGTCAGGAGGATCGCGCCTTCGGCAGACTGCCAGCCGAGGTCACCGACCACATCCATGAGCGCCTCGACCGGAGCCTTGACCGCAGTCTTGATCGGACTATCGCCGGTCCCGGCCGAGGGGATGAGGCCACCAACGATTCCGGCCAGACCACGGGCGATCCTCGAGACAAGACCAAAGACGATCTCGAGTGGGAGAAGAACGGCGACAGCGAGAAGATTGAAGTAGTCATGCACCGTCGCCGCCGCGAAGGCTCTCTCGAAATAGGCTCCCTGCCGGACATGGCCCAGCGAGGCCAAGGTGTTGGTAATGGTCGTTCCGATGTTGGCTCCCATCACCATTGGCACCGCAGTCTCCACCGGGAGGACCCCAGCCCCGACCAGGCCGACGATGGTGGATGTGGTCACCGATGACGACTGGACTAGGACCGTCGCCAGAACGCCGGCAGCCAGTCCGGCGACCGGATTGGTGACCGAGGAGAAGACCTGGTCCACGAAGTCATCCCCAAACGTGCTGATCCCGCTCTCCAGCGCTTTGACGCCCACGAGGAACAGCCAGAGGAAAGCGAGGGCGGCGCCAAGGCGCGTGGCGGTTTCGGCAGAGCCCGAAAATGGTCGCCGCGAGCGCGGATCGTCACGGATGCCGGACTCTCCCATGCGTTGCGCACACTAGGTAGGCGCCGAACAGTGGGAGGCTCCGGAGCCAGTCGGGTTGGGCCGTGGGCAGCGCGAAGACTGGCAGGACTCTCGAGAGTCATTCTGCATAGGCCTGATCGCGCTCACCGCGGCGCGACAATCACCTTCAAACCACCCCGGGGCTTCAATGTCACCGCCAGTGCAGATTTCCGCGGCAACGAGACGGCCGGCCGGAACGTGAAGTTGCGGACCATCATCGCCAGCAACAGCGTCCCCTCCATCATGGCGAAGTTGTTTCCGATACAGAGATGGGGCCCGGCTCCAAAGGGCGTCCACGCATATCGATGACGGTTCGACCTGGCCTCGGTGCTGAAGTGATCGGGGTAGAACTCCTCCGGCCTCTCCCAGAAGTCGGGATGCCGATGGATGTTGTTGACGATGAGCAACGCCACCGCACCCGGCGACACCTCGTAACCTCCCAGCGTGCCAGCAACACGAGCAACCCGGCCGTTGATGGGCACCGGCGGGCGGAATCGCAAGATCTCCTCGAAGACCATCCGCGTGTAGACGAGCCGGCCGGGATCATCGAGAGGCTCGGCGTCGACCTCGGCCTGAAGCCGCGACAACACTTCGTCGGACTGCATCAGCTCATGCCAGACCCAGGTGAGGGCATTGGCCGTGGTCTCATGCCCCGCCCCGTAGACGGTGGCGATCTCGTTGCGGATCTGGTCGTCGCTGAGCTTGTGTCCGGTCTCCTCGTCGACGGCTTCGAGGAGCATGCCGAGGAGGTCGTCGTGGTTCGAGCCTTGCCGGCGTCTCTCGGCGATGCTCCGGTAGATGGCCTGGTCCAGCTCTGTCATCGCACGGGCGAATCGGCGTGATGCCGGGGTGGGCCAGTCGAGCGGGATGCTGACCAGAGCTCGGGACCTTCGGGCCACATATTGCAGAGCCTCATCCACGGCATCACCTATGAGGTCGACGTTCTCAGCGATGTCGGTGGAGAACATGGTCCGGCTGATGATGTCCTGGGTGACCCGTTTCATCTCCAGCATGAGGTCGACGGTATGACCGGCATCCGCCGCTCTTTGGAGACGGTCGAGCATCTTCTCTCCCGACCGGATCATCGTTCCGGCCATCGCCTCGATGCGCTGTCGATGAAACGCAGGGTTGACGATGCGGCGGCGCCAATGCCAGTCCTCGCCATCGGTGGTCAGCAGTCCGTCGCCCAGTGCCATCTTCAGACCAAACGGCCGACCGACGGGCAGCTCGTTGATCCGACTCCAGTTGTCCCGGCCCCGCACCAGGACGTCTTGCACCAGGTCCGGGTGGGAACAGACCCAGATGTCGCGCCAGCCGAGCTCGACGTGATAGAGGTCTCCGTGCTTGCCCCATCCATATCGGAAACCCGCCAGCTCGCTGCCGCGGAAACGCGGGATTCTGGCCAATGCCGCAACTGTGCTCGGTCCCGAAGCGGTCACCTCATCGAACGGTAATCCGGCATCGGGGTCTTGTTCGAGTGCAGTAGGCACCCCGGGCCTCCTCGGCTTCTAGACGTGCGGTGAGACCTCCTCGGCGAGCTGTTGCATCAGCTCGACCTGGTCTTCGTGATCGAGGGTGGGGAAGTAGCTCCGGGCCACGAATTCGACATCCATCCCGGCGATCTCTCGGATGCTCATCAGATGATCGACGATCTGTTCACTGGTGCCCGCCACAGTGGCCCTGGCATACAGACTGTGTCGTTGTCCGTCTTGCAGTGGAGGCGCCTCCGGCGGCGGCCCCGATCTCGTCGCCGAGGCTCCCATGTCGGAGTACTTCCACATCATCTGCCAAAGATGATCGGTGTAGCGCTCGGTGGCTGCCTGCTCGGATATACCGGGCAGCATCACCGAGTAGTGCATGATCCGGAGTTCTGAGGGATCACGGTCGATCCTGTCGCATTCGTCACGTATCCAGTCGAGTTGTCGGAGGAAGGCCTCCTTGGGGACGTTGGCGAAGATCCCGTCGGCCAGCCTGGCCGCTCTGCGGACCGCCGCCTCCGCACCCCCGCCGATCAGGACAGGAATGGTGGCTGGGGGAGTGGGACGCACCGCGATCTCGGGGAGGTGATAGACACGTCCGTCATGACGGAAGGGCTCCCCGCTCCAGGCCCGGCGAAGAATCGAGAGGATCTCCTCCATGGCCGCGCCCCGGAGACGGCGGTCAGCTCCGAGTCCTGAGAACTCCACCTCACTCCAACCGAGCCCGAGACCGAGGATGAAGCGGCCACCGCTCAGCAGCTGCACCGTTGCGGCATCCTCGGCCAATCGCAGCGGGTGGTGGAGTGGGGCGAGTATGACCCCGGTGCCGATTTCGATCACCGACGTGGCCGCCGCGATAGCCGCACTCACGACCGCGAGTGAGGGCATGTAACCGTCGTCAACGAAGTGGTGCTCGGTGGTCCACACCGAGCTGAAACCGATGCGCTCGGCTTCGACGGCGAGATCGACGGTCTCTGTGTATGCGCCGGACCAGTCGGTCTCGCCGGGCCGAAGCTGTGCGCTCAACAATCCGAATCCAAGACTCATGGGCCCCGAGTATGGCGGACCGTGGTGATAGCGGCGCCGCGTTCGTGATTGCATTGAGGGACGCGTATGAGACTGATCTTGACCTCGATTTGAGCCGGGGGGACGAGCACCGCGGGTCGAAGCCCCGCTTCCATCGTGACCGTCACCTTCGGGGCGTTTTGCATCTAGCAAGTCTCCCGGTCTGGTTCTTCGCGAGGTCAGATCAGGCGTCGGGTGGGCCAGTAAGCACAAACATTGAGCGAGCCATGCCTGTGCGTTGGGGAGCCAACGGGCAACCGCCGGAGCTCACTCGACGAGCCGTCAGGCGCGGATCGGGATCGAGACAGGTCTCACGAACCAGCGTTCTCGGGCACTCCCGCGTCCCGCAAACCCTGCAGATACTTGGAGAGATATTCGTTGTCGGTGTAGAGATGGTTGCGGCGAACGAACTCGATTGAGAAGTCGGGCCGCTGCCGCCGAGTTTCGTGCAGCGCTTCGGCTGCCTCTTCGGATCGGCCCAGAGCACCGAGTGCCGACAGAAGTGCCGCGTAGCGGGACCACTGGAAGCTTGGCTGCTGTAGGGCTTTCCTTGCCCAGCGAACAGCCTGTTCGGGGTCATCCATGAGAAGGGTCGCCTCGGCCATACGGATCAGAAACGAGCCCATGCTGGCGTCCCGCGGGCTGAGGCGGATCGCCGTCTCGACGTGGGGCAAGCCCTCCCCGGCCCGACCGGAGAAGATGAGCGCTGCACCCAGCCCGTAGTGGGCGAGGGCATAGCTCGGGTTCAGCTCCAGGGCGGTCTCGAGCTCGAGGATGGCCTCTTCGTGCTCGCCCCTCATGTAGTGGACCCTGCCCAGCGTGCCGCGGGCGCCGGGATCGTCGGGGTCGAGCGCTACGGCGCGGCGGGCGGCTTGGAGAGCCCGTTCCTCGTTGACGTCCTTGGACTCGGCGAACCCGTAGACGACTTCGTAGTAATAGGCCTCTGCCAGCCCGGAGTGGGTGGGCGCCAAATCGGGATCGATGGCCAAGGCCTGCTCGAACAACCTCTGTGCTTCGGAGAGCTCGGCGGCGGTGAGCTGGTAGAGATGGGCCATCCCACGCTGATACAGGTCCCAGGCGGCCAGACTGTCCGGACGCTTGCTCTTTGCCAGCTCGCGCTCCAGCCGGCTCAGTTCCGGCTCGATGGCGCCGACGATCATCTCCGTGATGTCGTCCTGGACCTCGAAGATGTCCTCGAGGTCCCGGTCGTAGCGACGTGTCCAAAGCTGATGGCCACTCGACCCGTCGATCAGCTCTGCCGTCACCCTGACCCGATTACCTGAGCGGCGCACGCTGCCTTCGAGGATGTATCGCACGCCCAGCTCGGCGGCAACGTGTCTGGCGTTCGAGTGGGTCTCCTTGTATGCAAAGCTCGTGCTGCGGGCGATGACCAAGAACCAACGGATCCTGGATAGGGCGGTGATGATGTCCTCGGTGATCCCGTCGGCGAAATAGTCCTGGTCCTTGCTGGAGCTCAAGTTGGTGAACGGCATCACAGCGATCGATGGCTTGTCCAATGCCTGTGGGTGGGGTTGGGTCGGTGCCACTGGGATCGTGCCCGGTGGGTGGAGCGTGTAGACACGAACCGGGTTGGGGATGTTCTTCAGGGTTTGAGGGCCCAGATCTGAGAACTGGGCGTTCACCTTGCCGTCTATCTGGCGGTAGACGTCCTCGGTGACCAGGATGCCACCGGTCTCAGCCATGGCCTCGAGTCGGGCTGCAAGATTCACACCCTCGCCGAACACGTCCTCGTCGTCGACTATGACGTCTCCCAAGCCGATGCCGATCCGGAATCTGAACCGATCGGCCTCCGATTCCGACTCCTCGTGCTCGACGATGCCTGACTGCCAGTCGAGGGCGCACTCGGCGGCGTCTACGACGCTGGCAAACTCACAAAGGAAGCCGTCTCCCATCACCTTCACGATCCGGCCCTGATGGCTGCAGACCATTGGATCGATGAAATCACGACGTAAGGAGTTGAGTCTGGAGTGGGTGTTGCGCTCGTCGCGGTTGACGAGGCGACTGAAGCCAACCACATCGGCCTGTAGCAGCGCGGCAAGACGTCTCTTCACCTTTAACCAACTCCAGCGGGAAGGACGGCATCCTATTCCCCCAGGTTCGCCCACCGTCCCGGCGACAAGCCCGCGTCCGGCTGATGCTGCAACCACCTCGGTAGCCGTCGGCCCAGTCGTCATCGACCGTTGCTGACCGGACAGAGGGGGTGTCTTCGTAGACTCGCGAGCCGTGCCTGCCACCCACTATGCCAAGAGCGGCGACGTGAACATCGCATACCAGGTGGTCGGGGACGGCCCCAGAGACCTCGTCTATGTGCCCGGGTTCGTCTCGAACATCGAGGTCATGTGGGAGGATCGGGGCCTGGCCGGTTTCCTCGACCGGCTCGCCGCCTTCTCCCGTCTCATCATCTTCGACAAGCGCGGCACCGGGCTGTCAGATTCGGTCCCCGTCGACCGTCTGCCG
>Ga0326597_10009104_pt1 | contig 13344 bp, 13 predicted proteins | sample RVTome_12_FD_203789 | JGI IMG/M metagenome (GOLD analysis project Ga0326597, IMG submission 203789) | Soil microbial communities from uranium-contaminated site in the Upper Colorado River Basin, Wyoming, United States - RVT100D185 | ecosystem: Environmental > Terrestrial > Soil > Contaminated >... | reverse complement strand
TTGCCGTCGGGGTGCAGCCGCACGCCCTCGGGCTCCCTACCGACGGTGACCGTCGTCCGGATCGCACCGCTCGCGATGTCCACGATGGACGCCGTCCCCGCGTCCTCGTTGGAGACGAAGAGGGTGCTGCCGTCGCGGCTGATGTCGAACGTCTCCGGATCGGAGCCGCCTGGGAGAATCCGTGTCACCGTGCGGCTCACGGCGTCCACCACCGCGATCCCGTCCTTGGACTTGTCCGCCTTCAGTTTCTCACATTCCTCGTCCGGCATCGAGGGCGGGCACTTGGGCGAGCCGCTCAGCGCCACGAAGATCGTCCTGCCGTCCGCGCTGACCCGCACCCCGCGGGGCCTCGTGCCGACGGGGATCGAGGCCACCGCGCTGTCGGTACGGGTGTCGATCACCGTCAGCTCATGCGAGTCCTCGTTGGTTGCGTAGGCGAGAAGGCCGGCCTCACCCCGCGTGCACGCGGCGAGCAGCGCGATGACGGTGGACAGGGGAAGATCATTTCGCATCGAAGATCGCCTTGTCGCGGTTGCGGGCCTGGTCGAGCCCCTCGATCCAATCGACACCGACGGCGGAGCGGAAATCCGCGCCGTCGAGGTTGGCCTTGGTGAGCTTCGCGCCGGTAAGGTCGGCCCGGGTGAGGTCGGTCTGTACCAGCTCGGCGTTGCTGAGGTCGGCGCGCACGAGACGCGCGCCGGCGAGCGTGGCGTGGGAGAAGTCGGCCTTGAAGAGGTTGGCGCCGGTGAAGTCGGCGCCGGACAGATCGGCGCTGACGAAGGCGGCGCGCATGACGCCCATCGACTGGTTCCCGGGGTCGGCGCCGATGTTGGCGTTGGCGAGCACGGCGCCCACGAGCTTGGCGCCGCGCAGGTAGCCGATGATGCGCGTGCCCGAGAGGTTGGCGCCGCTCAGGTCCGCCGCCTCGATGATGGTGGCGAAGAGGCTCGCCCCCTCGAGGTTCGCCCGGCGGAGGTCGGCCCGCCGCAGGACGCTGCCGTCGAGGTTGGCGCGGCTCAGGTCGGCGCCGGTGGCGACCGCGTCGGTCAGGTCGCACGCGAAGAGGTTGGCGCCTGCGAGCTTCGCATCGGCCAGCCGGGCGCCGGTCAGGGTGGCGCGCCTGAAGTCGAGGCCGCGAAGGTCGAGCCCGCTCAGGTCCACGCCGGAGAGGTCGGGGGGCGTATCGCCGGTGCCTGCCGCGAGGCGCGCCTTCAGCTGCTCGAGGTCCAACCGGACCGCGGGAGTATCGACCGCGACGCGGGGGTGCGGCTCCGCGGCGAGGAGAGTGGTCGTGGCCAGGAATGCGGCCACCAGAGGGGCCAGAATCATGCGCTTCCTTCGTGAAAGTGTCCGGGAGTCGCCCCAGTCCCCGAACGTGAGCGGGACCGCCAGGTCGCGGTCCCGCTCGTAATCCCGATTCGCGATCCCGGGGTGCGGGGTCAGCCTTCGCGTTTCACCGCCGGTCGTCCCGGCGCCATCTTCGCGTCGCTCCGCGCCTTCACGTAGCTGAAAATCTTGTCGATGACCGGGATCTCCAACCCGAGCGCGCACCAGGCGGGCATCCCTTTGTCGGGGCGGCCGGCGCAGACGACCTGGAGGAAGAGCTCCTTGGTGTTGATCGGGCCATCGGGCTTCAGCGACACGATCAGGTGGGGGGCGAACGACGTTCCGAGCGCGTCCTCCCCGTGACAGCGGGCGCATTGCAGGTTGTACTGCTTCCAGCCGTCGTACACGTCCTGGGCCACCGTGTCCCGCGGTGCTGTGTGGTACTGGTCGCGGAGCTCCTGGGCAACGGCTGGTGTCGTGATCGTCGACGCCGCCAGTAAGACGCCGGCGACCAGCGCGATCCGGTGGAGGACGGCGATGAGGCGCGTGCGCATGCTTGCAGACGTTCCTTTCGGACGGAAACGGGATCGGAGGGCCGCAGCCGGCCACAGCGTCGGCGGCAACCGGCGAATCAAGAAGCGGGAAAAGATCACTCGGCGGTGGGGTACGCAACCGCCATGCCGGATCCGTTTCAGCCCGATCCCGCCTTCTTCCCGGTGTCCGCGGTGGGCGCGGTCGTGGTGCCTGTCGACTTCTCCTGGCTCCCCTCCTGAATCGGGAACATCGGAACGCCGTACTCCTTCAGGATGGCCTCGATCTCCGGGCGCTTACGGTCGAGCACGGTCTGGAGGCTGTCCCGCAGCGCGCGGTCGCGACGCCGGACCCCCAGACCAATGTCGAACCGGAAGGGATAATCGCTCAGGGAATCGCGCTCGCCTAGGGGCGTCAGCTGGAGCGGGACCGGGGACTTCTTGGCGAAGTAGCCCGCCAAGGGGCCCCAGACGATGGCGATGTCCACGTCCTTGTTGACGACCCCATTGATGATGTCCTCGGGGCGTACCTGGTCGGAGAAGAAGGTGGTGTATCCCGTGAGGTTGCCCACCACGCCGTACCGGCTCAGCGCCATGACCGGCGGCGGGTTCTCGGCGTCGGAGTTGAGCAGGTTGACTCCGATCCTGAGGGTCTTGAGCCGGGGGTCGGCGAGCGAGGTGATGTCGAGCCCGCTGTCCTTCCGGGTGACGAAGAAGTAGCCGGACCGGAAGTAGGGCTTGGTGACGCCCGCCATGTCGAGGCCACTGGGTGCCTCGATGGCGACGTCGCAGTAGCGGCCGTTGAGCGCCCGGGCGAAGTAGCCGCGGCGGACCGGCCACCAGGCGTACTGCACCCTGGAATTCCATTCGTGGGCGATCAGCTCGGCGATCTTCTGCTCGAACCCTTCTTCTTTCTCATTGGAGAGCGGCATGTTGTCCGGATCGGCACAGACCCGGAGGACGCCCGGCGTCGCGAAATTGGGGCGCAGCTGCGCCCGAGCGGCGGCAGCGGGAGCACCGGATGCCAGCAGGACCAGGGCAACGAGCCGCGCGGGAGAGCTGAAGCGCATCATGGCGATCGGATCGTGCTGGGGAGCCGCCGGCCGGTGGGGGTCACCGGAGGACGACTTCCGTGAAACGAACGGCGCCGGAGCTGACCGCGCCCCGGCGCCGTGCTCGTTCTGTAATGTACCCCCGGGACGACCGGAGGGTATCCCCTCCGGCGGCCGGGAGGTCCGGCTTACTTCATCATCGTGTTCTTCAGCCCGAAGACGGTCAGGACGCCGCCTTGGGTCGAGAAGTTGCCCACGTCACCGAAGGCGCCGAGCGCGCCGAGACCGGCGGTCGGATCCTCGGCACCGATGCCGGCGGCGACGCCGATACCGGCCCAGCCGCCGATGCCCGAGAGCACGGCGACGTTCTGCGACCCGTCCGGAGCGGTGTAGGTCATCGGGTTGCCGATGATGCCCGACGGGGTCTTGTACTGCCAGAGGACCTTACCGGTCTTGGCGTCGACGCCCTTCAGCCAGCCTTCCATGGTGCCGTAGAACACGACACCACCGGCCGTGGCGAGCGCGCCGCCGTACGCCGCGAGGTTCTCCTTGATCTCCCACACGACCTTGCCCTTCATCGGATCCCAGGCGATGAACCGGCCACGGTGGCCGCCGGGGCCCGGGAACATCCGCACGATCGCGCCGACGTACGGCTGACCCACGGAGTACTTCACCTCGACGCCTTCATAGTCCATGCAGATGTGGTTCGCCGGGACGTAGAAGAGGCCGGTCTGCGGCGAGTACGCCGCCGGCTGCTGATCCTTGAAGCCAATGGCGGCCGGGCAGATGCCCTCGCCGTTCTTCTTCGAGGAGGTGCCGTACTTCGGATCCTTGACCGGGACGCCGGTCTCGACGACGCCTTCGACTGGCGTGCCGGTGCCGCCGCTCTTCGCCCAGTTGATCGGGCCGAAGGCGTTGGCGACGAGGACCTTGCCGTTGGTGCGGTCGATGGTGTAGCCGATGCCGTTCCGGTCGAAGTGCGCCAGCAGCTTCTTGCCGCCGCTCTCGAACAGGATGTCCTCGTTGATGCCGTCGTAGTCCCACTCATCGTGGGGCGTCATCTGGTAGGCCCACTTCACGTGCCCGTTGTCCGGGTTACGTGCGAAGATGGTCATCGACCACTTGTTGTCGCCCGGCCGCTGGTCGGGGTTCCAGGTCCCCGGGTTGCCGACGCTGTAGTAGAAGAGGTCGAGCTCGGGGTCGTAGGAGTACCAGCCCCAGGTGGTGCCGCCGCCCCGCTTCCACTCGTCGCCCTGCCAGGTCGAAACGCCGAGATCCTTGCCCTTGTGCGACGGATAGTTCGCGTTCGCGTCGCCGTCGATCAGGACCTCGTTGTCCGGGCCCGTGCTGTAGCCGGTCCACTGATGGGCGCCGGTGTTGGCGTCGAAGGCCGAGACGCGGCCGCGCACGCCGAACTCGCCACCCGAGATGCCCGCCACCACGATTTCCTTGCCCGACTTGGTCTTGATGTAGGCCGGGGCGTTGGTCATCGTGGCGCCCTGCTTGTAGTTATTGGCCTCGACTCCGGCGTTCGACTTGTCCGGGTGCCTGACCTTCCACAGTTCCTTGCCGGTCTTGGCGTCGAGGGCGATCAGGTCACCCTGCAGCGCCTGGATGTAGATCTTCCCGCTCGGGCTGTACGCGGTGCCACGATTCACCAGGTCGCAGCACGCGATTGGAATCGCGTCGGGCGACTGGTTCGGCACGTACTTCCAGATCTGCGGCGCGCCGGCCTTCGACAGGTCGAGCGCGTACACGATGTTCGGGAAGCTGGTGTGCACGTACATGGTGGTGCCGACCACGAGTGGGTTGCCCTCGTGACCGCGCAGCGTGCCGGTCGAGAACGACCAGATCGGCCGCAGCTCGCCGACGTTCGCCGTCGTGATCTGCTTGAGCGGGCTGAAGCGTTGCATGCCGAGATCACGGCCGGTCGCGTGCCATTCGCCCTCGGGCGCATTCAGGGTCCAAGCCCCCGATCGCGCCTGGGCGTTGGCGGAGACGGCGACGGCTACGCTCAGCCCCGCCGCGATCCCGCCGGACAGCACCTTCTGTGTAAAGCGGTTCATAACTGACCTCAGGATGAAGGGTGGTTCTACTGCTCTACTGCATTCGATTGCCACGTGCTGCTTGACGCATGCTGCGTGACGCATGCTGCGAGTGCCGGAACGGCTGCAACGGCGACTGGGCTCGAGTGCCGTATGTGGGGACCGGCCGGCGCGCCCTACAGGCTAGCAGGACGGCCGGGGCGAGGGCGGGCCACGTTCGGCCGCCGCTCGGTCCCCGCGCTCGCCGCGGGTGAGGATTCGCCCTGATGTACGCCTCGAGACGCCGCCGCGGAGCTCCGCGGGGCGCGCCACGGCGTCAGGGCACCGGGCCGTGCCGAAGCACGAGGCAAGATGGAAAGTGGGGCGGATGTGGGTGGACGGGAGGAATGGCGACGGGGACCAGCGACGCGAGTGTGTGCCGGAGCACGACGACCAGTGCGAGGTGCACGCGATCGCGGCAGCCGGAGACGAATTCGACATCGTGCCAACGGTGGAAGCGAACGGGAACGAGCCCATCTCACCCCTCAGCATCGCCGCTGAACCGCATTGTGTCAGTAAAGAACTGCAGTTGGGGAGGCGGTCATGAAAGTTGTACCGCCTGAAGAATCGTCCTGTTCCCGCCTCGGGGGTCGCTGGCGGTCCCGGGTCGGCCGACTGTTCGCGGCGCATCTTCGAACATCAGCCAAGTCGCCGACTGCGGAAGGCTTAGACGGCCAGTATACACCGTGCAAAATGAACTGTCAATCAGGGAATCCGCCCGCTTCCGCCCACCGGACCTTGGCCCCCGAACCCGCAAACCCGCCCTCGAAAACCCGGCCGCCGGAGCCCAGCAGATCGGCCGCGCGCGCGGCCAGCTCGCGACCCTCGTCCGCGCTGCCGACGAGCCCGTATACGGCCGGTCCCCAGGAGCTCTGCCCCACCCCCACCGCCCCCCACTCCGCCATCCGGCGTACCAGCATCTCCGACGGCCCCGGGGCGAACACCCCGCCCTGCTGCGACGCAAACCAGGCCCCGGTGACGCGTTGCACCTCGGTAAGCGCCGCCCCGAAGCTCGCGATGTCACCCTCGACCAGAGCGGGGAGGAGCTGCATCAGGACCAGATGGGAGACCCGCTCAACCTCCCGCTCCGGCGGGGGCGGGAGCCGCTCGAACGCCGCGGCCTCCGCCTCGCCGCTCAGCCCGGGTGCGCCCCGGGGCACCGCGACGACGCAACGCCAGTGGTCCGGGATGGCAAAGCGGGCCAGAAGTGGCGCGATGTCGTCCGCTCCCGTCCGCCGGCCTCCCTCCACGATGAAGCCGCCAAACGCGAATGTCCAGGTGCCGATCGCCGACCGCCGGCCCCGGCCCACCGCCCGCGCCAGCGCCGTCGGCTCGACCGGCAGCCCGGAGAGCTCCGCGAGGGCACGCGCGACGGCCAATCCGAGCTGGGTGCCCGAGCCGAGGCCGCTGTGCACGGGGATGTGCCGGTGCACGGTGAGACGCGCCCCGCCGCGGAGCCCGTGGTACGCCAGAAAGCGCTGCGCGAACCCGGCCGCGCGGTCGCCGTCGGGACCCTGGGCACTCAGCCGCTCGTCCGGCGCGGCCTCGAGCAGGAGGGAGGGGGCCGGGACAGCGGCGCCCAGCCCGCCGAACCGGCGGCCCAGCGCGCCGCGGAGGTCCAGCACCCCGAAGTGCAGCCGAGCCGCGGTCTCGACGAAGACGCTACCGCGACCGGACATACTCGGTCAGCATCGCCATCGCCTCCCGCTCGCGCGGGCCGGCGGTCTTGTCCACGATGATCTGCAGCCGGGCGTACGCCGCGCGGATCTCGTCGGCGGGGATGAGGTGGGTGCGGGTCGCCAGAATCGCGGCCTCGAGAACGGCGTGTCGGGCCCGGTTGAAGCCGAGGAACTCGCGCCGGAGCCCGTGATGGACCACGCGCGCCTCGATGCGCGACCTGGGCGGCGTGTCGTCGATCGAGACCACCTCCAGTTCCCGCCACGAACAGGCCGCCTCCAGCACCGCCCCGCGCACGACCGTCGCGGGCGCCCAGGGGAACTGGGGGCTCGAGATCGCCCCCTGCGCAAAGAGCATGGCGTCGTCGGTCAGGTTTACCACCGCCACTCGGGTCTCGCGCAGGTTCCGAAACGTGGTGGTCTCGAGGAACGGCTTGAGCACGATGGTGGTCTCGCCCCACTCGACGCCCATGGGCGCGAAATTGATCGCCCCGCCCGCGTCCATCGACGTGAGGATGGATTCGATGATCACCGCACCAGGTCCACCGGCGGCGGATCGGAGGCCAGGCTGCTGGTGTCCGGGCCAGCCGGGACCAGCGCGCCGTCGGCCGCGAGCGGCAGCACCCGCGGCGCGACGGGCACGCCGTGCAGGAAGTGATCGACCAGCCGGTAGCCGTGCTCGGTCAGGACCGACTCGGGATGGAACTGCACGCCGTGGACCGGATGCCGCGCGTGCTGCACCGCCATGATCTCGCCGTCTTCCGATCGCGCGATGACCTCGAGCTCGGGGGGCACCGAGGCGGGAGCGATGACGAGCGAGTGGTATCGGGTGGCGCGGAACGGGGTGGGGAGCCCGGTGAAGATGCCCGTGCCCCGATGGTGGATCATCGACGTCTTGCCGTGCATCGGCTGGCCCGCCCGCACGATCTCCCCGCCGTAGGCGGCGCCGATGCACTGATGGCCGAGGCAGACGCCCAGGATCGGGATGGTCGCCCCGAGCCGGCGGACGACGTCCGTCGAGATTCCGGCCTCGGCGGGCGAGCACGGCCCGGGCGAGATGATGATGTGGGACGGCGCCAGTCCGGCGACGTCCTCGACCGTGAGGGCGTCGTGGCGGTAGACGACCGGCGCCTCGCCCAGCTCCCGGACGTAGCGGGCCAGGTTGTAGACGAACGAGTCGTAGTTGTCGAGCAGGAGGATCATGGCCCCGCCAGCGCCCCGATCAGCGCCCTCGCCTTGTCCAGGGTTTCCCGGTATTCGAGCTCCGGGTCGGAGTCCGCGACGATGCCCCCGCCCGCCTGGAAGTATACCCGTCCCCGAAGAGCCAGATAGGTGCGGATGACGATGCTCGTGTCCATCGCGCCGGTGGTCGAGAGGTACCCGATCGAGCCGCAGTAGAGGCCCCGCTGGGACGGCTCCAGCTCGGCGATGATCTCCATCGCCCGCACCTTCGGGGCGCCGGTGATGGAGCCGCCCGGAAACGCGGCGCGCAGGAGGTCGATCGCGTCCGCGGCGGGGTCCAGCTCGCCGACGACGGTGGACACCAGATGGTGCACCGTCGGGTGCTGCTCCAGCGCGAACAGCTCGGGCACCCGGACCGTGCCCGGCCGGCAGACGCGCGACAGGTCGTTCCGCAGCAGGTCCACGATCATCACGTTCTCCGCGCGATCCTTGGCGCTCTCGGAGAGCGCCCGGCCGAGGGCCGCATCGTGCATCGGGCCCAGGCCCCGCGGGCGGGTGCCCTTGATCGGTCGGGTCTCGACGTGGCGGCGGTTCTCGTCGAGGCGGAGAAACCGCTCCGGCGAGGCGCTCAGGACGCGGACATCCCCGAAGTCGAGATACGCGGCGAAGGCGGCCGGATTGCCGCGCCGGAGCCGGGCATAGAGGTCGAACGCCGGTTCCGTCAGCGGCGCCTGGAACCGCTGTGAGAGGTTGGCCTGGAAGATGTCGCCCGCGACGATGTAGTCGCGAACGCGGGTCACGGCGTCGAGGTAGCCGCGGTGGGTGAACGTCGAGCGGAGACCGATCGCCTCCGCCCCTTCCACGCCAAGCACCGGGTAGGACGGCGCCTCCGCGGCCGGCGGTGCGATCGGGCCCGGAGCCGGACGGGGCGCGGCGCAGGCCGGCCCCCGGAGCCGCTCGCGGACCATGGCCAGCCGCGCTCCGGCCCGGTCGCTCCGCCGCGGCCCGGTTTCCGGCAGCCCGGTGGACACGATCCACGCCGTCTCGAGGAGATGGTCCCACGCGATCACCCAGTCGTAGAGGCCGAGCACCACGTCGGGGATCGCGAGATCGTCGAACCGCGTCGGCGGCAGGCGCTCCAGCACGGCCCCGTAGTCGTAGCCGAAGTACCCCGCCGCGCCGCCCTGGAACGGCGGCAGTCCGGACACCGGGTCCGCCCCGAACGGGGCCAGCAGGTCGCGCAGGGCGATGAGGGGATCGGCGCCGGCCGGCGTCCACGGCATGCCGGGGCCGCCGAGCTCGGTCACCCGGCCCTTGCTGCGGACCACGCGCGCGGGGTCCGCGGCCAGGAACGAGTAGCGTCCCAGCTGATGGCTCTCGCCCGCGAGCGCGGCCCCGGTGGCGCTGTCGAGAAACAGCAGGTAGGGCAGGTCGAGAAAGCGGCTGACGGCCTCCATCGGGTCGCCCGCCGTGCCCAGGTTGTCCACCAGCGGCGCGAAGCGCTCGCTCATCGCGTCTTGCCCCGCCGCGCCGCCGGCGCGTCGGCCCGGCGGCGGCGCTGGGTGAGCTTGACGTGCTCGGAGGGCACGTCGTCCGGCGGCGTGAGGTACCCCCACGAGAGCGCCCCTTCCTGCCGGTAGGTCTTGCCCAGCGTGATCGCGAGCTTGGCCTTGGCCAGCTCCCGGCCCAGGTAGAAGGCGTGGGTGGGCTCGTCGACGCCCAGCTGCACGAAGATCTCCTGGATGTCCGTCCCACGCACGAAGCGCTCGTCGTTGAACACGGTGATCGTGGCCCGGTCGGTGAAGATGCGGAAGTTGGGGTCCTTCACCGCCGCGTGGAGGCGGCGGAGCTCCGCCTCATCGTATTCGAGGACGACGGGGTCCTTCACCGTCAACAGGCGGTCGTCCACGTGCTTGGGCAGGATCCGGTGCCGGACGGCGTGGAACATGAGCCGCCGGGCGATGTCGATCTCGCGCACCGCGCCGCGGGCCCAGGGGATGACCTCGGTAGTGAGCACCGCCCGCACCCCGGTTTCCTGGCAGATGGCCAGCAGGAGGGCGTGCACGCCGGTGGTGTCCGCGCTGGTGAGCTCGGTGATGTTTCCCACGCCCATCAGCAGCGCCACGTCCGGATACCGCCGGTGAATCTCGCCGAAGCGCTCGAGCGAGGCGGTGAAGCCGAACCCGATGGGCTCGATGACGGGATCGATGAGGTAGCCGACGCCCCGCCGCTCGAGCTCCTCGATCGTGGCTGCCAGCGTCTCGACCCCCTCACCGAAATCGGGGATCGCCACCACCCGGGTGCCGCTCCCCCCGAGGTCCCGGATCACCACCCGGTTGGAGCCGTTGACGCTCAGCACCAGCTCCGCTCCGGCCTCGACCGCCGCGCGGATCTCGGCCGGGTCGAAGCTGTCCACGCTCACCCGCATTCCGGCCGCGCGCAGCTCCCGCACCACGTCGCCGAGGGCCGGGAACGGCACCCCCGGCGTGCATCCGACGTCGATGAGATCGGCGCCGCTCGCCTGGAAATACTCCGCCGCCGCCCGGATGGCCGCCCGCGGGAGCTTCGCCGCGTTGTTGATCTCGGCGAGGATCTCGATGTCGTAGGCGCCGTAGTCGGCGGCGGCTGCCGCCTGGCCGAAGTAGCGGGGAATCTCGCGGAGGTCCTTGGGCCCCTTCTTCACCCGTACCCCGAACCGCTCGGCCAGGATGCCGGTGTCGCCCTCGACCAGTCCGGGGAGCAGGATCAGGTCGGTTCCCGGCGGCACCTCGAGGAACCGCGCGATCCAGGGCGGCGTCATCAATGCCGCGACCGTGATCCTGAGGACCGCGACCTCCGTCTCGAACGGAGGCCGCAGCTCCTCGAGGACGTGCCGCAGCGCCGGCTCGGCGAGCCGCCCGGTGACGAACAGGACTTTGGCGGGAGCGTCCGCGGCGGGAGCTACCGTGGATCCCCCGGGCGCACCCACTTGTTGGGGGTGCCCTCGAGCGCGCCTCCGGTCGGCCGCCAGAGGACCACGTCCTCGATCTTGCGGGCGAGCTCGAAGTCCTTGTCGGTGATGCCCCCGGCGGCGTGGTTCTGCAGCTTCACCGTCAGCCGTCCCCAGGTGACCGTCAGGTCCGGGTGGTGGTACGCCGCCTCGGCGAGATAGCCGACGGCGTTCACCAGCATGAGCGTGGTGGGCCATCCGTCGGTCTTGAACACCCGCCGGATCCATCCATCCTCGTAGTACCAGCCGGGCAGCGCCTTGAGCCGCTCGGCGATCTCCGCGTCGTCGTAGGTCTTCTCTTTCGTGGCCGGCATCGTGCGCTCCTTCAGGTGTCTGATCCGCTGCTCACATCACTACTCCGCCGTTCACCATGATCATCTGCCCCGTCATGAACCGGGACTCGTCGGAGGCGAGGAAGACCGCCGCGCCCACCAGGTCCTCGGGTGTGCCCCACCGCTGGAGCGGGGTCCGGTCCACGACCGCGCGGCGCCAGGCCTCGTCCGCCAGCTCGCTGAAGGCGGTCTCGATGAAGCCCGGCGCCAGGATGTTCACCCGGATGTCGGGCGCCACGGCGCGCGCGAGCGACTTGCTGAAGCTCGCGATCCCGCCCTTCGCCGCCGAGTAGAGGATGGGGTTCTCTCCCGTCATGCCGAGGGAGACGTGATCCCAGGACATGTTGATGATGACGCCGCCGCGCTCGCGCATCAGCTCCACCGCGGTCCAGGAGGCGATGATCGTGCCGCGGAGATCCACCGCGAGCACCTGGTCCAGCTTCTGCAGCCGCGAGAGCCGGCCGCCGGCGCCGGTGAGAATGTCGGCACCGGCGTTGTTGATCCAGGCGTCCACGTGCCCGAACCGCTCGCGCGCGCTCGCGCCGAGCGCCGCGATGTCCTCGTCGCGGCTGAGGTCGACCCGCAGCACTTCGGCGCGCCGGCCCGCCGCCCGGATCCCCCGGGCCGTCTCCTCCGCGCCCTCCGCGTTTCCGCGAAAGGTGACCGCGACGTGCGCCCCGGCCCGCCCGCACCCGAGGGCGATCGCGCGGCCGATCCCGCTCGAGCCACCCGTCACCAGCACGACTTTCCCGTCCAGCCTCACGCCGCCTCCCCTCCGTGGTCCCCCGGCGCTAACTTCTCAAATCCCAACATATCAGGGCCTTAGCATCTCACAAGGGAGCGCGGATGCGGCTGTTGGTGAGCGTGCGGTCGGCGTTGGAGGTCGCTCCGGCGGTTGCGGGTGGGGCGGAGATCGTGGATGCCAAGGAGCCGTCTGCCGGCTCGCTGGGCGCGGTGAGCCTGCCCGCGCTCCGGGCCATCGCCCGGCGGCTCCCCCCGGGGATACCTCTCAGCGTGGCCCTCGGCGACCCGGTCGGTGTCGCAGCCGTCGGCGGCGCGATCGCCTCGCTCGATGAGCTCCAGCCGCGTCCCGTCGGGGTCTACGTGAAGCTGGGCTTGGCCGCGGCGCGCGACCTGGCCGGCGCCCGGGCGCTGGTCGCCGGGGCGGTCGAGGCGGCGGGCCGCTCCACGCTCCGCCCCGCCGTGATCGTCGTGGCCTACGCCGACTATGAGCGCGCCGGGACGCCCGCGCCCTCGACCGTGAGCCGGCTGGCCGCCTCCGTCGGCGCGCGGGGCGTGCTGCTCGATACCTACCTGAAGGATGGCCGCGATCTTTTTCGCCACGTCGGCGACGCGGAGCTCGCCGAGTGGATCGCCGACGCGAAGGGGGCCGGCCTGCTGGTGGCCCTCGCGGGATCGCTCTCGGTGGAGGGAGTCCGTCGCGCGGCCGAGCTGCCTGCGGACATCGTGGGGGTTCGGGGCGCGGCGTGCGACGGGGGGAGGGAGGGGCGCGTCACCGAGGAGCGCGTGCGGGCGCTCGAATCGGTGCTCCGCCGCGAGTGCTCGCCGCCCGCTTGACGCGATAGAATCCCGCCGCGCGCCCCGCGCGGCACTGGAGTCACACTATCTCGTCCAGCTCCCCGATCCGCTCCCACCCCAGCACGGTCCACGGCAGGTCCACCGGCAGCACGGACGCGAAGCACGGGTCGACGAGATCCCTGGCGGGGCCCGCGCTCGCCGGTTTGATCAACACCAGCCGCTCGGCGTCGAGCGCCCCGGCGACGAACGCCGCGACGCTGTCGCTCGTGGCGTCCCAGCTGTGCGGCAGCACGTCCGCCGCGCGGAGCCAGCGATAGGGCGCGAGCACCGCCACGCCGGAGCGGAGCAGGGCCGCGCCGACCGCCCCGGGCTCCTCCACCAGTACCGCCCCCGGAATCCGCTCCACGAGCGCGTGGGCGTACTGGTCCATCGCGAGAATCGCCATCCAGTGCGCGGCGTCGGCCGAGACCCGTTCCCGCCGATCGAACTCCCGCACCGTGTCGGCGAACGGACCGCCGCCTGGAACGACCAGCAGCCGGCGGCGCCGCCCGAGCTCGGCGAGCGCAGCACCGACGGCGTCCAGCGCGCCGGGCGCCGAGCAGAGTCCCCCACCCACCTTGACCACGATCAGCGG
>Ga0326597_10009103_pt1 | contig 13344 bp, 8 predicted proteins | sample RVTome_12_FD_203789 | JGI IMG/M metagenome (GOLD analysis project Ga0326597, IMG submission 203789) | Soil microbial communities from uranium-contaminated site in the Upper Colorado River Basin, Wyoming, United States - RVT100D185 | ecosystem: Environmental > Terrestrial > Soil > Contaminated >... | reverse complement strand
CGTGCGGCGCAACCGCAGGCCGGCCTCGAGGTCCGCGCCCGACCCGCCAACGACGGCGCACTTCCAGCGCACGATGCTGTCGTACACGGGCGAGTGCGGGAGGGAATGGCAGCCTGCGATGGCCGACATGCTGGACTCGACCATGATGACGGCCCCGCCGGACCGGACGTTGCGCACCGCGCCGGCCAGGGCGGCCGATGGGTCCGGCTGGTGCATGAGGATGAAACGGCCGACGAGCAGATCGAACGGCCCGTTGTCGAGTACGTCACTCACATTCGCGACCTGAAACGCGACGTTAGTGACCTTGCGGCTTCGCGCGCGCTCCTGCGCGGCCTCGATCGTGCCGCGTTCCCGGTCGATCCCGACCACCGTTCCGCGGGGACCGACAAGCTCCGCGGCGAGGAACGAGACATCGCCCGAACCACAACCGAGGTCGAGCACACGCATGCCTCCCCCGATGCCGCCATCCAGCATTGCGCTGCGAGTGACTTCCCGGTAGAGCACGCCCTGCAGGTCGAGCCGGTCCAGCTCACGCGAGGTGTGCCCGAGAACGTACATCCCGCCGGCAACATCTCCCGGCTGAGCCGGGGCCGGGTTCCGTTCCGCTTCGTCTCTACTCATCGGGCCTCAGCGCGCGCTGTGCGGCACAATTCCCGTTGTCGAACGAGGTCGCCTTTGCCGCTTCAACACGAGCCATCAGGTCTCGGCGCGCCGCGGCGATGGCCGGTCGGCGGTCATGATGAAGAGAGGCCGGCCGGCGAAGCTCTCGTAGCGGGGCCGCAGTCGGTCCGCCACGTAGTGCTCCTCGATGTCCACGACCTTCTTCTCGCCGATCACGCGTTCAATGGAAACGGAATCGTAGTTGCCGTTGTGAACGCTGACGAGGCGGCCGGACTGTCCAGCGAGGACGAGGTCGAGGGCGAGGTTGCCGAAGGCCATCGGCACGATCGAGTCGAGCGCGTCGGGATCGCCCGAGCGGACGAGGTAGCCGAGCCGCTGGTTGAGGATGTCGATGCGGCGGCCGTTGTTGTACCCGGGGGACAGTTCCTTGAGCGCGTCGGCAACCCTGTCGCCGATTCCGCCGAGTTTGCGGTGCCCGTACGCGTCGGTCTCCCGGCCCTCGAAGCTCATGCCATCCGTGTGCTTCATCGTGGCGCCTTCCGAGACGAGGACGACGGCGTACCGGCTGGGATGGCGGTTGCGGTCGTAGACGAGCAGCTCGGTGAGGCGTTCGGCGTCGAAGGGATGCTCGGGGATGACGCAGCGGTCGGCGGCTCCCGCCATGGTGGGCAGCAAGGCCGTGAAGCCGGCGTATCGGCCGAACACCTCGATGACGAGGAACCGTTCGTGCGAGCCTGCAGATGTGCGCAGGCGATGGGTCAGCTCGATGGTGCGCGTGACGCAGGTGCTGAAGCCGATGCAGTAGTCGGTACCGGGGACGTCGTTGTCCATCGTCTTGGGAATCGCAACGACGCGGACGCCCTCCTGGTGCAGTCGCGCGGCGTAGCTGAGCGTGTCATCGCCGCCAATCGGGATGAGGACATCGACCCCGAGGAAGTCGAGGTTGCGGAGCACATCGCGCGTGACATCGTTGCGTGGTTCGTCGTAACGGTCGGCGAGGTGTAGCGGCAGTGCGTCGCGGGAAACGGCGCTGGGTCGCGTGCGTGACGTGTGCAGAAAGGTGCCGCCCGTGCGGCCGGCCCGGTTGACGATGGGCTCGCTGAGTTCCACGACGGAGTTGCTGTTGTCGGCGCCGGGTTCGGGGAGAAAGTCCACGAGTCCGGCCCAGCCCCGGCGGATACCCAGGACGCGGTAGCCTTCGCGCGACGCACGGATCGTGATGGCGCGGATGGCCGGGTTCAGGCCCGGAACATCGCCGCCGCCGGTCAGAATCGCGATCGTTCCCTTTCCTGTCATGGTCCTCCTGCTCGACTCCGGAGATTCCCTTCTCTGCGCAACCGCGGTGCCATTCAACACCGGAACCGACGTTCCGATCCGGTCCGGCTGCGGGCCTTGCCGTGCCCCGGAGCCGGCCGAATCAGCATCCGTTGACCCTGATGTGGACGCGCCGGGCGGGACCTTCGTCGAGACCTCGGCCGGGCAATCCGATCGGCGACCGTGCGTCGTATCCCTTCCGAGAGACAGTCCGTTTCACACCACTCCAGGAGGGCAGAGCACATGCGAAGCAGACATCGAGAAGGCAGCGCCGCGCTCGTGATCGCTGCGACCGCCATTGGGACGTTCGGACTGGCGCGCTGGGCCGTGGGCGCGGATCACCGCGACAGCGCGGCATTGACGGCGGATCCCGCCGCGGACATTGCGGACGTCTATACGTTCCGCAACCCGTCGAACCCGTCCAACGTCGTGCTGGCCATGACGGTGTCCGGCCTGATACCGCCGGCCGAGGCGAGCACCGCGGCGTTCGACCGCAACATCCTGTACCAGTTCCGCATCGACAACGACGGTGACGCGGTCGAAGACCTCGTGATCCAGGCCTTCGTGACCGGCAATTCATCCAACCAGGTCATGCATTTCCGCGGCCCGGTTGCGCCATCGATGTCCGGGCTGGTCTCGAGCGTCGATCACGGGGCCGAGACCGCGACCGTGCGCGTCAGCAATGGTGCTGACGCGATCGTGGCGACCCGTGACGGCATGCAGGTGTTCGCAGGGGTCCGCGATGATCCGTTCTTCTTCGACCTCGCGCAGTTCCAGGCGATTCTCACGGGACAGGCGACCGGCTTCCGCAATCCGGGCGTCGATACGTTCGCCGGCACCAACGTTCTCGCGATCGTCGTCGAGGTCCCGGCCGCGCTGCTCGGAGGCACGCAACTGAAGATCTGGGGCACGACGAGCCGCTCGTGATCGCCGCACACAGAGAACGTCAACAAGAACATTGAAATCGGAGGATCGAGAACATGAAGGCCATACAATGGATACTCATCGCGGCGATCGCCTCGCCGGTGCTCGCCGGCTGCGATGATACGCTCGCGCCCTTCAACGGAGACGCGGAGGTGGATCGGGTTCTCAATGCGACGTTCACGCAGACGGACCGCTTCGGGCTTCCCGCGATCGCGACCGTGTTCATCCCGACGAATCAGAAGGACGCGTACAATCGCGGCCAGCCGTCGAACGATGCGGCGGAATACACCGACGAAGTCGTCACCGTGCTGATGGCGTTCGGGCAGAGTGCCGCCTCGGCCAGCGGCCTGGCCGCCGCGCTCCTGCCCGATGCGCAGCCGATCGATGTGACGCAGCCCTCCGGCTTTCTGAACGGCCGCCGGCCCCAGGATGACGTGATCACGGCGGAGCTGGGCCTGATCTTCGGCGCGAGCGCCGCGCTCAACGACGACCATGTCGATGCGAACGACAAGCCCTTCCTGGCGTCGTTCCCGTACCTCGCGGCCCCGCACCTGCAATGAGGCGGGCGCTCCTGCTCGGGACGACCGTGCTGCTCGGGATCGCCGTTGCGATCCCGGCCGGCCGGCCCCGCCCCGCGGCCGCGGCCGCGGCGGATACGGCGGTGGTTTCGAAGAGCATCGCGTTCTTCGAAGGAAAGCTCGCGGGCGATCCGACCAATACGATGGTCGCGAATCGACTCGCCGACCGTTACGCGCTGCGATTCCAGACTGGCGCGAGACTCGCTGACCTGAAGCGCGCCGAAGCGCTTGCCCGGCTGAACCTGAAACACAACCCTGACGAGGGCGCCGCGCTCGCACGGCTGTCATCGGTGCTGTTGATGCAGCACGGCTTCGTCGAGGCGTACGAGTCGGCCCGCCGGGCCGTCCGGCTGGATCCGGGGCGACAGGGCGCTGTCGCTGCGTTGTACGACGCGGCCATCGCGTCAGGCCGATACGCCGAGGCGGACGCCGCGTTCGGTTTTCTCGAGGCGGGCAGCGTGGCCTGGACGATCCGCCACGCGCAGCGCCTCGACGCGTTCGGTCGGCAGGACAGCGCGTACCGCGAGATGGCGGACGCCTGTCGTCAGCTCGAGAAGGCGGGAGCGCGACCGCCGGTCCTGGCTTGGTGCCTCACCGAGCTGGCCGCTATCGAGCACACCCGCGCCGGCGCCGGCGCCATGGACCGGTTGCTCGGTGCGGCACTCGAGGCACAACCCGGTTACCGGGGTGCGCTCGAGAAGCGAGCCGAGCTGCTCGCCGCGGGTGGACGGACCGCCGACGCCCGTGAGATCTACGACGCGATCGCGACGGATGCGCATCCCGATCTCTACCTGCGGCTGGCCGAAACGCTGCAACAGCTCGGCGACGCGCCTGCCGCGCGTCACTGGGAGGGCGAGTTCCTCCGCGTCGCGCGTGACCCGGAGGCGGAAGCCCTCTACGCACACCCGCTGGCACTGTACTACGCCGAACGCCGGCTGACACTGGACACGGCGCGCGCCATCGCGTTGCGCGACCTCGACCGCCGCAGTGCGGTCGAAGGCTGGGACATTCTGTCGTGGATCGAGTTTCGGCGAGGTGATGCGCATGCCGCACTCGCCGCATCCGATCGAGCCTTCGCGTGGGCCTCGCCCACGGCGACGAGACGCTATCACCGCGCCCGCATCCTGCAGGCGCTCGGCTGCAACGCCGAGGCGGAGCCGCTGTTGCGATCCGCTCTCGCGGACCCGACTCAGCTCGAGCCGCACGTGCGCGCGGCGATCCTGAACGGAAGGTGACCGGTACGGAAGGTGACCGGCCGCGAGCCGACCGCTACGCCGGCGCTCCGCGCGTTGTATCTTGTCCGGACCCTGATGGAGGCGGATGCCGCACCTGGTTCAAGAGAGTGACCGTACGGACGAAGTGCTGATCTCGCGCATGGCGGCCGGCGACGAGCGTGCCCTTGGTGCTCTGTACGACCGGCATGGCGGGGCCGCGTTCGCCGTGGCCCACGCCGTGACCGGCGACGCGGCCGACGCAGAAGAGGCCGTGACGGACGCGTTCATGCAGGTCTGGCGGGGCGCATCGACATTCGACGCGGCGCGCGGCACGGTTCAGGCCTGGCTCATCACGATCGCGCGCAGCCGTGCACTCGACCGTGTGCGCACCGTGTCACGACGGCGCCGCCTTCTGGAAAGCGCGGCCGCCGGCGATGCCGAAGGCCTGGCCACGCCGCTTTCGTCCCCCGGGGAGCAGCCGGACCGGGCGCCGGAACGCGCGGAGACGGCCGTGCTCGTGCGTCGCTCGCTGGAAGCCCTGCCGGCGGAACAGCGACGCGTCGTGGAGCTCGCCTACTTCGGCGGGCTCTCGCACAGCGAGATCGCGGCTGCGCTGGAAGAGCCGCTGGGGACGGTGAAGACTCGCGCGCGCAGCGCGCTGGAGAAATTGCGTGCGTGGCTCCAGCCCCTCATGACGGAGACGGGATGACCGAGCATCGCTGGCTCGACGATGCGGCCGCCTGGGCGCTCGGTACTCTGGACGAGGCAGAGCGTGCCGCGTTCGAAGCACACCTGGCCGACTGCGAGCTTTGTCGCAGCGCCGTGCAGGAGTATGGAGCGGTGACTCGATTGCTCGACAGAATGAAGCCCGCGGCGCCGCCGCCCGGCCTGCGCGAGCGCATTGTCGCGGAAGCCGCGCGCACGCGACCGGGCGCGAGTCCGTCCGCGGGGCGTCGCTGGGTGTCGCTTGCGATGGCCGCCACGCTCGCGGCCATCGTACTGGGCAGTCTCTGGGTGCGCGAGCGCCAGGCGAGGCGGCGTGGCGAGGATGCGCTGGCGGCCGCGGACCGGTCGCTGCTCGACACGCGAGCCGCGCTCGCCGAGCGGGACTCACTGCTCGCGACGTTCGCCGGACCGGATGTCCGGACCGCGACGCTCGTGACGACCGGCGCCGGACCTGCGGTGCGACTCTTCTGGAATCGATCGATGAGTCGCATCGTCATCGCGGCCTCCGGCCTGCCGACGGCGCCCGCGGGCCGGACGTACCAGCTGTGGGGCATCGCGCAGGGCAGCAATCCGGTGAGCCTCGGCACGTTCGATCCGGGAACTGACGGCCGCGCGACACTCGCGCTGAACGTGCCACCCGGCATGGATTTCGCCCTGGCGGCCGTTTCCGAGGAGCCGGCCGGCGGATCACCGCAGCCGACCACGACTCCGATATTGGCCGGCGCCTGGCGAGCCTCGGAGTAACCCTCCGACCATCGGGCGCCTCGCCGCGACGAGGCATGAGCGGCTGGCTCTGGCGCTCGCGGCCTGACTCGCGGCATGCGATGGCCGGAACGGCCTTTCTCACCCGCGCCACAGGCAAGCGTTGCCGCGACGGGCGGTGAGCGTATCGCCATCATCGGCGCCGGGCTGGCGGGGCCTGACATGCGCGTGGCGGCTGCGGCAGCAGGGCGTCGTCGCGACCGTTACGAGGCCGGTCCCCGCCTTGGCGGCCGGCGCGTGGGCCAGTACACGACGATCGAGGGCGCGGAGGGCGAGCGCTCCGCCAACTGCCATTTCGCGGCGACCGCACGTCGATCGACTTCCGGGGCTACCTCAACGGCGCCGTCGAGAGCGGCGATGGGCCATGGGCCTCAGGAACCCGGGCGGGTGAGCCTCTGGAGCGCGGCGCGGGCAGTGTCGACGAAGGGCTGCAGGACGGGGTCCGCGTCGTGCCACATGGCGAGCACGTTGCGGAACCCTGCGGATGCGGATGTGTCGTCGTCGCCGGCTCGCTGCGCGGCCTGAGCGCGCAGAAGCCTCCAGCGGATTTCCATGGGTCGGGGTCCACCGACGATAGCGGTGAGTTCGAGGCTCAGGATTGCGCGGGCTTCCGCTATGCGGTCCGCTTTCAGGAGCAGCTCTGCACGAGCGATGCGTTGGGCGTAGCAACCGGGGCAGAGCGAATCCGGGACGGCGAGGAAGAGACGGAGCGCGGCAGCGGTGTCGCCGCGTGCGAGTGCCAGCCACGCCTGTGCCGCCGAGGTATCGTGCGCCGCGCGGTCGCGCAGAACGCGGTGGGCTCGAACGTCGCGCACGCCGCCGGACTCCGCCGCCGAGAGGGCGCGGCGCGAAAATTCGGCGATATCCGATGTGTCGTGTTGCAGCGCCCACCACGGCAGGGCGCCGCGTGCCGCGTCCACGTTTCCCGCGAGAAGCCATGCGCGGAACTGCGTACGAGCCTCCGCCTCGGGGATCGCGCCAAGCCATGCGAGCTCGGCAAAGAGGGCGGGGTCGCCAGCGTTCGCGACCCTGTACGCTTCCCGGACGTGTCCGCGGAAGGCGAGCGACCGGGCATGGAGGTTGTTGTTGAAGGCCGGGTCGGCAAACGGCATGGGCGCCAGCCAGCGGCGCGACGCCAGCCAGCGCGAGATCCTGAGACAGCTTTCCGCCGAATCGGGCAGATCGGTCAAGGGCGCCCAGGCCTCGAACAGCTCGCCTGGCTCCGTTCGCGTCACGTATTCCGCGGAATCCCCGGCCGTCAGGCCTCCCCGTTCGGCAACCTGCACGAAAAGGGCGATCCCCCGCGCTGTCACGCCTCCGTGCGCTCTCCGCAGGTACTCCTTCGCATAGCGCAGTGCCCGCGCGGAATCGCCATTCGCCATGGCAAGGCTCACCGGATGCAGATAGGCGGGCGCGAACGCCGAGTCGAGCGCAATGGCGCGATCGAACGCCGCCAGCATTTCGCTGCTGCTGATTCCCATCACGGTCCGGAAATGGAATCCGGCCTCTCCCAGCGCGTTCCACATCTCCGGGTCGTCGGGATAGCGCCGGAGCGCATCCTCCAAGGTTTCCGTATGCCGCCGGGCGTGGACCCACCAGTCGGGATCTTCATCGAAGCCGAACAGCGCCGAGGCAAGCGAGTCGGCCAGCACGAGCAGGCTGTCGCGCGGTGCCAGCCCGTGGTTGTAGCGGCCAGCCCGTTCGTGGAACGCACGCGCCACCTCGCCGCCCGCGACACCCTGCCACATCAGCGCGTTGCCGATCCTGCGGATGGCGGGCGCGAACGTGCTGTCCAGCTCGGTCGCGAGCCGATAGTACACGATCGCGGAGTCCCACTGGGTCCGCCGGTAGAACCGGTCACCCTTGAGGTATGCCTTGAGAGCGGGGAGCGAGCGCGAGCCGATGGCCGCGAACCGCACGGCGCCGATCGGCCGGGTCCGGCCCATTTCGCGAAGAAGCTGGAGCGTGAGCGAATCGGTGAGGCGATCGATGCGATCGTCCGGCCCCCGGACCTCGATAGTGCCGATCGGCTCCCCACGCCTGGCATCCACCAGCATCGCGACGATTCGCACCGAATCGGCACCCGCGCCGAACACGCGTCCGGTGATCGTGGATGCTGCGTGTGTCGCGCGCCCCAGGCGGACTGCGGACTCCCTGTCGAAACCGCCGTCCCACCGGCTCATCGCCACCGTTGGCGAGACCGTGCTCAGCGGACCCGCACCGTCGAGGTTCGCGGCGAGTACGCTCATGAGCCCTTCGCCCCACACCTCGAAGCGCGCATCGAGCACCTCGAACGGCGAAATCACGACGAGGTCGCCGATGGTGTCCGCGGCCTGATCCGGCCGGGCCGACAGGATTCTCCACAGGCTCGATACCGCGATCGTCACCGCCGCCATGGCGGCGAGGATGACCCGCGGGGACGGACGCCGTGCGCGAGACGGCTGAAGTGCGTCGAGGTCGCCTCCTCGCGTCGCCCCCGCTTCTCGTTCGGGGTGAACGGGCGTGCCGGCACCCGCGTGCGTCCGTGAACGGCTCGCGGCTAGCTCGTGCAGCTCGTCGCCCACACCGGATTCCGCCTCGTTCGGGAGCAGGCCCTCGACATGCCGGATCTCGCGGACGAGCGCCCGCGTTTCGGCGGACGGCTGCAGTCCGTACTCCGTCTCGAATCGCCGCCGGAACGACTCGTAAGCGCGCAGTGCGCCCGCCCGATCGCCCCGGCGCAGCAGGAATCGGAGCAGCCGCTGGATCGCGGTCTCGTCGTCCGGCGTCAGGGCGACCGCCCGGCGGGCCCACTGGACGGCCATCTCGCTGCTCGCCGCGTCTGCCGTCTCTGCGATGCGCCACGCCGTATCCGTGGCGAGGCGGCGCAGGCGTTCCCGTTCGAGTTCGACCCAGCGCTCGAATTCCGGCGCCTCAGCAACAAAGAAGCCGAGCAGCAGATCGTTGCGGTACAGGTCGAGCGCCGCTTCGAGGCGATGCGCATCAACGGCGGCCTGGAACGCAACGGCGTCGCACCACACCGCGCCGGGCCCCACGCCGATCTCCTCGTCACCACGATTCGCGATGCTGTCCGGTCCGAGCGCGGAACGCAGGAAGTGCAGCGATTGACGAAGCGCGCTGCGGGCATGCGCCTGGTCGAGCTCCGGCCAGAAGACTCCGAGGATCGTGTCGCGACGCAGAAAGCCGGATCGTGGGGCGAGACAGAGGTAGGCGAGGAGGGCGAAACGTTTGGGTTGCTGAAGTACGGACCGCAACTCGCGCCCGTCCGCGCTCCACAGCGCCGCAGGGCCGAGCAAGTGGAGCCGGATCGCTCCGGATCGGCCCGGATCGGCGAAACCGGTGTCGTCCAAGATCGGCCTGGAATCGGTGAACCGGCGTTACGCCGGAAGTAACGGTCCGGCGAACGGCGGCGTAACTCATCCCGGATAATGTGGCCGTGCGTCGATCCAGGACGCAACGACCACTGTCGGAGGAGAAGATGATGACCAGACTCCAAATGCTCACCCGCGGCACCCTGACCGCGGTCTTCGCCATGGGCTGCCAGACCGGTGATGCGGTGGCGCCGGACCAACCCGACGTCGCGTTCACGGTCTACCGCGCGCCAACCGATCCGCCCTTCTACGCGCGGGTGGAGAGGCCGTTCACCGTCCACACGGACGAGTGGGCGGCCATCGTGTTCTATCGTCCGCCTTCCTGCGTCCGCGCGGGGTTCAACCTGCTCGATTTCTTCGATATTCCCGGTGCTTTCTTCTGCGTTCCTTTGACGGTCGAGGGCTGGGAGATGCGGAAGACGGATGACCCGTTCGCGGCGCCATTCCAGTCCGAACTGCATGGCCTGGGCGCCGTTCCCGTGTGGCTCGTCCACTGGACCGAGATGGACGCCGCCCTCGCGGACGGGATCCTCACAATGTCTGAACTCGCGGGGCTGCCTTCGCTTCTGATCGGCTCCGCCCACACTTTCAACGAAACGCTGCAACCGATACCGACTCGCCTGCCCTCGAGGCTGATCATGGACGCCCAGGGCCAACTCGCGGATGGGCGCCGGTTCCGGCTGCACTATACGTCGAAGGATACCTTCACGACGATCGATGTGCGGAGCGTCCGGATCGACGTCTGGTGACGCCCGCCCGGGCCGGGCCGCCGCGAAGTTGCGGTGCGCCCGGCCCGCAACCTGACCGACCGGCCCTTCAGTTTCACCCCGCAGCGCCATCGCCCTGCCCGGCGAAGGGACCGCCGCAATCCGCGACCGGGACGCACGGGTGAGGTCCGGGGTGTCCGGAATCCACCGGTTGCCCGGCCTTCGCCCGATTCTCAGATTGGGCCGGGCTCCAGGCCCCGACGCTTCCCTCCCGTGGCCACCCGGCGGAGAGACATCCGATGCGTTTCCGTGACGTCAGCAGGGTCGTCGTCGCATTGCTGTTCGCGGCGCTGCCCGCAGCCGCGCAGGTCCCTGCCCCGCGCGATGTTTTCGGTTTCGACGTCGGCGAGGACCGCCGGCCGGCGGACTACGACCAGATGATGGAGTATTTCCGGCGGCTGGACGCGGCCAGCCCGCGCGTGCAGATGCGCGAGATCGGGCGCACGGCCCGTGGCCGGCCGCTCTTGCTGCTGTTCATCTCGAGCGAGCAGAACCTGCGGCGCCTCGAGCAGTGGCGAGGGACGAGCGAGCGATTATCGCGCGGGCGCATCGAAGAGGCCGAGGCGCTGCGTCTGGCCCGCGATGGCCGCGCCGTCGTCTGGGTCGACGGCGGCATGGATGACCAGGAGTTCGCGACGTCGCAGATGACGCCGGAGCTGGCCTGGCGGCTGGTCACCGATGAGTCCGCCGAGATGCGCAAGATCCGCGACAACGTGATCGTGCTGCTGAATCCGGTGCTCAACCCGGACGGCGTGGACAACGATGTGGGCTGGTACCGCGAGAACGTCGGCACGCCTTTCGAGACGACGCGCCCGCCGCGGCTGGGCCAGCCGTGGGTCGGCACCGACAACAACCGCGACTGGTTCATGGCGAACCAGCCCGAGACGCGCGCGATTTCGCACGTGCTCTACCGCGAGTGGTATCCGCAGATCGTCTACAACCATCACCAGACGTCGCCGCCCTGGGCGCGCATCGCGATCCCGCCATACTCCGATCCGGTCAACCCGGACATCCACCCGGGCGTCACGACGGGAGTCAACATGGTCGGCACCGCGATGGCGAACCGCTTCGCGATGAAGCGCATGCCGGGCGCCGTAGCGCGCGTCACCTACGACATGTGGTGGAACGGCGGCATGCGGCTCACACCGTATTACCACAACCAGATCGGCATCCTCACCGAGACCGCGCACCGCACGCCCACGCCTCGCACCTACGATATGGACGAGTTCCCCGAGACGCTCGCGGTACGCAAGGGCGAAATTCCCCGCACGGACAGCACAAGCATCTTCTACCCGTATCCGTGGGCGCGCACGGAGTCGCACATCCGCGATGCCGTCGACTACATGCTGGAGGCGACATGGGCCACGCTCAACCTGGCGGCGAACTACCGCGAGGAGCTGCTCTTCAACATCTGGTGCATGGGCCGTGACGCAATCGAGAAGGGGCAGACCGAGCCGCCGTACGCGTACGTGATCCCCTCGGACCAGTGGGACGGTAGCGAGGCAAGGAATCTCGTGAACACGCTGCGCTACAGCGGCGTCGAGGTGCAACGCGCGACCTCGCCGTTCCGCGCAAACGGCGTGCAGTACGCCGCCGGCGACTACATCCTCTACGCCGCGCAGCCGTTCCGCCCGCACCTGAAGAACCTCATGGAGCCGCAGCGATACCCGAATCGCATGCGTTATCCGGGCGGCCCGCCCGAGCCGCCGTACGACCTGTCGGGCTGGACGCTGCCCATGCAGATGGGCGTGCAGGTCGATCGCATCGACCGGGCGTTCGAGGCGAACGTGGCGGAGATCGAGGATCTCGCGCCGGTGGTCGCCGGTTCGGTGAGCGGCGACGCCGGTTGGGGCTTTGCGCTGACGCCCCGCGAGAACGCGTCGGTCATCGCGGTCAACCGGCTGTTGAAGGACGGTGAGACGATTCAGCGGAGCACCACGGACGGCTCGTTCCTCATCGAACGTGGCGCCGGCACCGAACAGCGTGTGCAGGCCCTGGCCGCGGAGCTCGGGCTCGACTTCCGCGGACTGCCCGCACGGCCGACCGGCGATGTCCAGCCGGTCTCGCTGCCGCGCGTCGCCCTCTACAAACCGTGGCACAGCCGGATGGATGACCAGGGTTGGACGCTGTGGGTACTGGAGCAGCAGGGCTTCCCGGTGGACACGTTGCACGACGCTGACGTCCGGGCCGGCAGGCTTTCGAACTACGACGCGATCGTCTTCGCCGACATCGACGCGGATTTCATCCTGCGCGGCAACCCGCCGGGCACGATGCCGGACGCGTACGTGGGCGGGCTGGGCGCTCCCGGCAGCGCCGCGCTGCAGCGTTTCGTGGAGGCGGGCGGCACGGTGCTCGGCTTCGACAAGTCCACGGCCTTCCTGATCGACCAGCTCGGCATCCCCGTCCGCAACGTCGTGGAAGGCCTGCCCGACTCCGACTTCTTCATTCCGGGCTCGGTGCTGCGCATGGACGTGGACACGACCGACGCTCTCGCCCGCGGCATGCGTGCGCAGGCGGCTGCCTTCTTCTCGCGCAGCCGCGCGTTCGAGACGATCCGGCTGGCGCGCGCGGACGAGGGCGGCCGCGAGGACATCGCGCGCGCACCCGCGCCTCCGGTGGATGTCATCACGCGCTACGCGGAGCACGACATCCTGATGAGCGGCTGGGCGCTCGGCGAAGAACGGCTGGCGGGCCGGCCCGCGATGGTGCGCGCGCGCATTGGCAACGGCGATGTCGTGCTCTTCGGGTTCCGGCCGCAACACCGCGGCCAGTCGCGCGGCACATACAAACTGATCTTCAACGCGCTGTACGACAGCACAATACGACGCGCCAGCACAATACGACGCGCCACAGACGCGGACGCTCAGTCCGCGGGGGATCCGTTTCCCACAGGCTCGCCCGAATCCGCGGGCCTGTCCTCCGCCAAACTGCGCGAGGCGATGGACAGTGTGCGCAGCTGGACGCAGCACGAACTTATCATGGGCGGCATCCTTCTCGTGATCCGCAACGGCGTGATGGTATTCCATGAGGCGGCGGGCTGGAGCGACAAGGAGCGAGGAATGGCGCT
>Ga0326597_10009102_pt1 | contig 13344 bp, 10 predicted proteins | sample RVTome_12_FD_203789 | JGI IMG/M metagenome (GOLD analysis project Ga0326597, IMG submission 203789) | Soil microbial communities from uranium-contaminated site in the Upper Colorado River Basin, Wyoming, United States - RVT100D185 | ecosystem: Environmental > Terrestrial > Soil > Contaminated >... | reverse complement strand
TCATGCTCGACTTCGACGGCCGCTATCTCGGCGGCGAAAAGTCGCCGCCCTACGAGTGGCCGATTCACGCCTGCGTCATGCGCGCCCGGCCCGAGGTCATGAGCGTCTGCCATACTCACTCGAAGTGGAGCTCGCTTTTCAGCATCGTGAAAGGCGGCCTGCGCCCGCTGCACATGTACGCAAAATTTCTTCCCGCAGCGGGCCCGCCGATCTACCCGGCGTCCGGCCTCATCGGCACCGTCGAACGCGGTACGGCGCTGGCATCGGCCTTGAAAGATAGTGCAGCGGTCTTACTGCGCGCCCACGGCGACGCGGTGGTCGGGGCGAGTCTCGAACAAGCGATCCTGCGCACCATTCAACTCGCCTTTCTAGGCGAGCTTGCCCATATGGCCGTCGCCCACGGCGAGCCGCTTTCCATGAGCGAAGAGGAATTGGCGACATTTTCCGCCGAGCCGGCGTTTCCCGCGCGCCCGTGGGAGTATTACTTGCGCCGGGTGCGCGAGCGCCGCGCTCCTTGACAGCCTCGTAACCGACTAATAGATTCGCGGAGACAGGCATTCTGTTCGTTGATCCCAATCACCGAGGAGTCTTCATGGCCGCCGATCGCAAGAATGTGCCAGCAATCGATTCGTCTGATCTTAAAGAGTTGACGGAAAAGTTGATGACCGCATGTCACATCCTCGATCACGAGGGCGTCACCGATGGCTACGGTCACGTGAGCGTGCGCGTGCCCGGCGCGGATGCGTTTATAACCATCGCCAACGTCAGCCCCGGCTGCGTAACCCGCGATCGGCTGATCATGCAGGATTTCGACGGCAATTACCTCGACGGCGCGAAGACCCCGCCCAATGAATGGCCTATTCACGCGTGCATTTTCAAGGCCCGCCCCAATGTCGAGAGCATTTTCCACACGCACTCGAAGTGGAGCACGATTTTCAGTGTGCTGCCGATCAAGCTCAAGCCGATACACCACTACGGCAAGTTCCTCTCCGCCGACGGACCGCCGATCTATGAAGGTATCGGACTGGTGCGCACGGTGGAGCGCGGCAACGATTTGGCGAAAGCTTTAGGCAACGGGCCGGCGGTCTTGATGCGCGCCCACGGCGACGCGGTGGTTGGCGCGAGCATCGAGCAGGTGATTGAGCGCACGACGCGGCTCGCCATGCTCGGCGAGTGGAATCACTTGGCGCTGCTCCACGGCGAGCCGAGATACTTGACCGCGCAGGAACTCGAGGTCTACAACGCCGACCAGCGCTTCCCGATGCGCGGCTGGGAGTATTACGTGAGTCGATTGAAAGATCAGCGCTAATGCGTGTTTACAGTCTCGCGTCCATGGGTCGATCGACGGATTTTGATGGCACTTGACGCCGCAATGGGGAAACTGACTCTAGCTTTTATCTCCGCGTTCAACGAGCGCGTCGAACCGCTGATGAACGGCACGGTGCAAGCGGAAGGGATCGAATTGATCCCCACCTACTCGCATCCCGCCGAGACTTTTTGGCGTCAACTGAAGTTCGGCGAGTTCGAAGTCGCGGAGATGTCGATGTCGTCGTACCTGATCGCCCGCTCCCAGGGCGCCGACATGATCGCCCTGCCGGTCTTTCCCAGCCGCCGTTTGTTTCAAACCGAGCTTTCGTACCACGCGGATTCTAGCATCGCCAAACCGGAAGACCTCTCCGGCAAACGGCTGGGCGTGGCCGAGTATCAACAGACAGCCGCGCTCTGGATACGCGGCATCTTAGAACACGACTTCGGCGTGTCGCAATACAAGATTCACTGGTACATGGAGCGCAGCGAAGAAATGAGCCACGGCAGCGCCACCGGTTTCAAGCCGCCGCCGGGAATCTCATTTAACCGCATCGCAGCGAATAAAAGCCTGGCGTCGACACTCCTGGAAAATGAATTGGACGTCGCCCATATCGCCAGCCCCTGGGTGCTCCAGGCCAACGCTCTGGATCGTTCCGCCCGCATCACCGGCCGGGGCGATTGGGATAAAATCAAGCCGCTGTTTCCCGACCGCATGTCTGAAGGGGCACGCTTTTTTGACAAGCATGGGTTCCTTCCCGTCAACCACGCCTACATCATTCGCGGGGACATCTGCAAAAATTACCCCTGGGTCGCGTTCAATCTCTACACCGGTTTCGTCAAAGCCAAGGCGCTGGCCCGCGAGAAATTGCTCGAACGCATCCCCACGGCGCTTTTCTTCGGGCCGGAGTACCTCGCCATGACGCGGGAAATGATCGGCGACGATCCCTTTCCCTACGGCATCAAGGCGAATAAAGCGATGCTTGAAACGATCGTCGGCTACTCCCACGAGCAGGGACTCACGCCGCGCCAAATGAAGGTCGAGGAGCTGTTCGCTGAAAGCACCCTGGACTTGTAGCGGCGAATTCAACACGATTAGTTGTTTGCAGAACTCACAAGGGAGACAAGCATGCCGAAACTGAGACTGAGCTTCATTTCAGGGTTCAACGAGCGCGTTGACCCATTGATGAAGGGGATCGTTGAAGCCGAAGGTATCGAACTTTTACCGAGCTATTCGCCACCATCGGAAACATTCTGGCGCCAGCTTAGATATCAAGAGTTCGACGTTGGCGAGATGTCGATGTCCTCATATCTAATCGCCCGCGAGCGCGGCTTCGACCTGATCGCCCTGCCGGTGTTCCCGAGCCGGCGGCTCTTCCATACCGAGCTTTCCTACCATACGGACTCTGGCATTAAAAAACCGGAGGACTTGGTCGGCAAACGAATCGGCGTGGGCGAGTACCAGCAGACTGCGGCGCTTTGGCAACGCGGCATCCTGGAGCATGATTTCGGCGTGTCGCAATACAAAGTCCACTGGTACATGGAGCGCACCTTAGAGTTGAGCCATGGCGGCGCCACCGGCTTTACGCCGCCGCCGGGGATTTCGTTTCAACGCATTCCCCCGGAAAAAAGCATGATGTCGATGCTGGTCAATCATGAACTGGACGCCGCGGCCATCAACAGCCCGTGGATGAGCACGCCCAGCATTATCGGCCGGTCCCATGGTACTCCCAGCGAGGGTGGCGATTGGAGCAAAGTGAAGATTCTCTTTCCCGACCGCGTGGCTGAAGGGATGCGCTTTTTCAAGAAATGGGGCTTTCTCCCGGTGAACCACGCCTACACGATCCGCGGCGATATCTACAAAAAATACCCCTGGGTTGCCTTTAACCTCTACACCGGCTTCGTCAAGGCGAAACAGCACTTCAACGCCAAGCTGGTCGACAGCATTCCCACGGCGCTCTTCTTCGGCCGCGAGTATCTAGCCATGACCCGAGAGATGTTCGGCGACGACCCCTATCCGTACGGCGTCAAAGGCAACCGAAAGATGATCGAGACGCTCATCGACTTCTCCCACGAGCAAGGGCTTACGACGAAAAAGATGAAGGCTGAAGAACTGTTCGCGGAAAGTACGCTGGAACTGTAAGAAGGGAAAGATTAGAGAAATGGAGTCACGGCGAACCTCCTCGACTGGTGGCTTAAAGCCGGCATCCCACCGGGCACGGAAACCGCGGCGTAATCCTTTGAAGTCATACCCCGCTTTTCCAACGCCAAGTTTAAAGCGACATGGCTCGTGCCGCCCAAGCCGGAGACGCCGATCTTTTTCCGCTTGAGATCATGGATGGTCTTGTATTCCGGTTTGGCCATCAACCAATAGGTGATCCGGTTTGTCGAAGACCAGAGCGCGCGGGAATCGACACCGCTCAAAGTCGCGCTGACGCTCGCCGGTCCGATGCCGGACTGGTAATCGAGATCGCCGGAGACCAGCGCCGCCACGGCGGCCGCCGAGCGCATGAGAATGATTTCAACGTCGAGATCCTGCTCCTGGAAAAGTTTCCACTCGCGCGCCGCGATTAATGGTAGCGCCGAATAACTCAAGGTGGCGTTGGAGATGCGAATCTTGCGAGGCTCTTGCGAATAACTGTTCGTCGATGCGAGAAACACGACGACGAAAAACAACATCGCCAAACGACTCGCCATCGTCATTTGTGAAACTCCCTCGTCCCCGCGTACGCCCGCGGATTCACCAAAGCATGCTCCTCCTGCATCAGCCATGCGATCTCCGCCGCCAGCGGCACGCTCGCCGCTTCCATCGACGCGTGCGCCGCCATCTTGCAGAACTTTAGCGTCACTTTATCGAACTTGCCGATCTCATCGCCCCATTGCCACGCCGCGTCCTGCAACTGAGCGTGCGGCACCACGCGATTGATCAATCCCGCTTCCATCGATTTCTTCGCATCCCAGTTCTTCCCCGTGAGAATCAGCTCGAAGGCGAGCTTGGTCGGAATGAGAGTCTTGAACAGGGTCGCGATGATTGGATAGGGCAAAAAACCTCGCATGATCTCCGGCAGGCCGAACTGCGCTTTGTCGGAGGCGATGGCAAGGTCGTGCGGCAGCAACAGCGTGATGCCGCCGCCGAGACAGTAGCCGTTGACGACGGCGATGGTGACCTTCGGAAAGGTCCGAATCACTTCCGCCACGTGATAGGCGCGCGGTTCCTTTCGCCGATCGGTTCCTCGATTTTGGCCGCCCTCGGTCGGAAACTCGGACAAGTCGCGCCCGGCACAGTAAGCGACGTCGCCCGCACCCGTGGTCAAAACAACGGCAATGGAATCGTCGTTGCGCAGCTCCTCGAAAACCGCGAGTATCTCACGAATCGCATCGCGGCTCAGCGCATTTCTTTTCTCCGGCCGGTTGATGGTAATCTTCGCTACCGCGCCGCGGGTCTCGAGTATTGTGAACTTGCCCTCTTTGATCATGTTTAAGTCCTTTCTCTTACCGCGTGTAGGCTCGGCAATCCCTATAGGCGAATAGCACCTGGGATCAGGTCAGGTCAACCTCACGTGCCGCTTGCAACGACGCGGCCTATCGGATAATTCCAAAGACTGTGGAATCCGAGATCAAACAAATCAGCCGATCTTCCTACGCCGTCATCGGTCCGGAGGGCGCCACAAACTTTGGCATCATCAAGGGCAGCGACGGCAGCGCGGTGCTCATCGACGCCGACATTCGCCGCATCGACGAAGTCGAAGAGGCGCTGAAGCTCACCGGCTGCGCGGCAGTAAAATATCTAATCGATACCCACGAGCACTTCGATCACACCTCGGCGAATTTTTATTTCCGCCAACGCGGCGTCCCCATTGTCGGGAGCGCTGGTTGCCTCGGCGCCATGCGCGATCTCGGCGGGCCGGACTTCGAGCGCATGATGAAGCCCGTCCCGGAGTTGTACGAACGCTTCCCGGGCCTTTGCCTGACTTTGCCCGACGTTGTTTTCGCCGATGCGACCAAGCTCACGCTGCCGGGCGTGACTTTGCACCTCAAATATTGCGCCGAGAACGGCCATAGCCACAGCAAGGGCGATACGACGATTTACTTCGAAGAAGAAGAGATTCTAATCGCGGGCGATCTGCTGTACACCGAAGTCCATCCCGTGACCTTCTTCGGCAATATCCCCAACTGGCTCACCGCGCTCAAGCCGCTCTTTGACAGCCATTACAAGCAACTCGTGCCGGGACATGGGCCGGCAGTGGAGGGCGAAAAAGCGGGACGCGCCTATTGCAAAAAAATGTACGACTACCTCGAAGATTTTTACGGCCACGCCGTGGAGGTCAAAGCGGGGCGGGAGAGCGCCGAAGAAGCGGCCAAACACATGATGGCTGGGGTTTACGCGTCGTTGGGCAAGACCCGCATGGTGCAAAGAAACATCAATCATTTTCTCACCGGTAGGTGGTTTTGATGCGGCTCCGGTTTTTATTCGCCGCGGCCGCTGTGCTCTTGATTACTTTCAAGGCGGCGCATTCTGCAGAACAAATCAGAGCGGCCTACCCGGCGGTAGCCCCCGGCCTTGCACCTTCTTGGGTCACGGCGGAAAAAAGAATCTGGCAAAAATACGGCCTCGACGTTGAGACCATTCTCGTCAGCGGCGGCGCCCGCGCGGTTCCGGCGCTGATCAGCGACAGTGTGCAGTTTCTCCTGGGTTCGGACTCGGGAGTGACCACGGCGTTGCTTCAGGGATTGCCCGTGGTCAGAGTGGGCGTGACCATGAACACGCTCGGTTCTTCCCTGCTAACGCAGCCGGCGGTCCAGGCGGTTCAAGAATTGAAAGGCAAGACGCTCGGGATTTCCCGTGGACGGGACGCCAGCTACGCGCGCCTTGCCAAGCTGCTGCGCGATCACGGCCTCAACCCCGACAAGGACGTGAGGTTTTTACAAATCGGCGGCGGTGAAAGCGGGCGCTTGTCGGCGCTCAAGGCCGGCATCATTCACGGCACGATGCTTTTTCCCCCGTTGGACTTGATCGGCAGAAACGAGGGGCTGAAGGTGCTCGCTAGATTCGACGTGGCAACTCCCGCCTGCGGCATCAATACGACGACGGCGATATTGAAACAAAACCGCAAACTGGTGCTCAATTTTCTCAAAGGCTACATGGATGGAATCCATTACATGATTGGCCACAAAGACGAGTCGCTGAAGGTTTTCTATCGCTATTTTCAAAATTCCAACGAGGCCACCATGAGCTATCTCTATGACGAGACTGCGCGCCGGATCGAGAAGGATCTGCGCGCAAGTCCAGATTCGATCCGCTTTCACCTCGACATGGCCGCGTTGGACGATCCGCGCGCCGCAAAGTTGTCCGAAAAAGATTTCTGGGATTCGAGCCTTGTCGAAGAAATCCGCAGGTCGGGCTTCATAGAGAAGCTCTATAAAAAATAAGGGGTGATATGTCTATCCTTCGCGCTTGCTTCATCAACCTTGTCGTTTTCCTCAACTTGGTCCGCCCCGTCCCAATTTGGTCGGCGGAAACCCAAAAGCTGGAGAAACTGATTATCGGCTACCCCGCTCCCGTGGCCTCGCTGGGCATCATCGAGGTGATGCGCAAGGGCGGACTGTTCAAGAAGAACGGTCTCGACATCGATCTCGTTTTCATTCAAGGCAGCCCGATCCTGACCGCGGCGATGGTGTCCGGACAGGTGCCCCTGAGCTTTATCGGCGGCGCTGCGATCGTCGCCTCCGCCGTCGGCGGTGCCGATACAGTTTATCTCGCTTGCGGCATCAACACGCTCTACTGGCGCTTCTTTACGACGCCCGACGTAAAAACCATCGCCGACCTCAAAGGCAAAAAACTCGGGGTAACGACCATCGGCTCGCAGGAAGACAGCGTCATACGTTTTTTGCTAAAGGAACGCGGCCTCGAAGCCGGCCGCGATTTCGCCGTGGTCGCGGTGGGCGGCGCTCCGACTCGTCTGGCTGCCTTGAGCAAAGGTGTCGTTCATGCCTCTACTTTCATTCCGCCACAGGACATCGCCGCCGAGAAGCTCGGCCTCCATGAGCTGATCGACATGAGCAAGCTCGGCCTCTACAACCCCGGCAGTTGTTTTGCCAGCACCAAGACCTATGTGAAAAGCCACCGCGACACGGTGATGAAGGTCATGAAAACTTTTGTCGAGGGTTTGCGCTTCTACCGGGAGAATCGGGAATTCGTCTTAAAAGTAACCGCCGACTTCGCGCAAAATCGCGATCCCGACGTGCTTCGACCCACCTACGAGGTCGTCACCCGCTTCCAGGACCGCGTCCCCTACGTCAACATGAAGGGCATCGAATTCATGCTCAAGACCCTGGAGCTGCGCGACCCACGCGCGAAAACCTTCGACCCGGCCAACGTGGTGGATTCCAGCTTCATTCAAGAGTTGGACAAAAGCGGCTTCATCGACGGGGTTTGGAAAAAATAGATCGCGTCGAATACCGGCGACGTGAGGCCCCGAGGCAAAAGAGACCCCATTTCCTGCAAACTGGGGCCGCTGAAAAGAATCCAAACAGACAGTTAGAAATCATGTACTACCCGCATAGCGGGTAGTATGAGGAAACCCCCTATATAAGGGGGTTTTGGGCCTGCAACGGCGCCGCCGGTTGGGAGAATCATATTCCGCGCTCTCGACCGCCTTCGCTTTGTGGGTCATTTGAAAGCGGCGCAAGACTGTCAATCTCTCCGCTCTGCTCTTTTGCCATTAGTCGACTTACGCAGTAAATCGGCTTGATTGATCCAATAATCAGACTCTTTGTGTGCCTCTGGATCATTGTATCCCAGAAAATATTGGTTCCCCATCGCGTCCTCTTCCCCAATTTTGTCCGTCGTGATCAAATCCCCGACAACAATCAGCTGACTTGACTCCTGCACGACCCCTCGCACTTCTGTTCGCAAAGCGTCGTCCGCCCCGGTGGTTTCGACAAGCGCCCAGCAAATTATGACCCGATTGGAGATATTTACTTCTTTCCGATCTGATACCTGGCCATAAACAGCTTCCCAACCTGGCTGTGCCGCAACAATTTGAAGAATCTTCGATCTCTTAGTTACATTCATATTTCCTCGCCTGAGTTAAACGGTTTTTACGGTTCCGCAAAAATATATTGATTACGTCGAAAGTGGCGCCCCACGGGCAAGCCCGTGTCACCTTCCGGTACGCCCGTGGGGGTCGAAATGCCCCCGGCCAAGGCTGGGGCGCGCGTCGAAGGGTCGATCCTGATTGATTCGCCACTCGCGCATTCGTGAAACCACGTAGCGAGCTGTGAAGGAGATTGCGGCGAGCGACCACAGTCAATCAACTCACGAAAAAGGACGAATTACAACTACAGGCGCGACAAACTCAAGACTCGCGGAAAAACCTATCTGATTCGCCTGCAATTATAAGCCAAAGCATAGAACTTGGACCGCGCGCTATTGCAGTAATCTAACGAGCTAGGTGTCCAACTATGGCTGAGTACCGCTCATTCTTAAATGAAAACATCATTATTGGGCCCCCTCTAATCAATCCAGATGCTGAGTGATCCGGTACCCCATTCGAGCGTTCAATCGTGCGGCTGGATTTCTTTCAAGGGGCTTTTACCGGTTGTTTCCCAAGAGCAATTTTTACAGCTTGTTCCTGCTGTTTTTGCTTCAGCTTCCGGCTCTTCTCCTTATCCTTTTTCCCTTTATCTCCCATTGCAAACCTCCTGTATCCGGTTCGCCCGACCGGCTCGATGAGTTAGAGTGGATAAGAGCCACGTCTTCGCGCCGCTTGCCCCTCCGTCGTCGGGCGAGGTAGGTCGACGGACTCCGGTCGGCCAAGTTGTCCTTAACGGGCACTTTTAAAAAATCGCCCCGCAGGATCTATTACGTGCTTTCCATCAGTCGTTAGCCGCAATCCTCGGCAACCTTGCTATCAGGTTTCTACTCCCCCGGCATTGTCGCCCAGCCTTCTTCTTCTATAAATTTTTTCCCAATCCATTAGACACCTCCCTTAAATGCAAGCTTGGAATCCGCAGACTTAACGCCCCGCAATCGTGACAAATCCAGTAGTCCGAGTATTGTTGCGAAAGCGAACACTCTTCACAAATACTGCAACAACGATGGCCGCAGGAATCACAATCGGCGCTGCCCATCACGCTCGATACGCGGGCCGCTTTTGCCCATGCTACCTTCGCAGACGCGGCTTCGATCAAAAAATAGCGTTTGTTGTCTGCGCCGTTGTATTGCTGAGTCACCCGCTGGATCACCCGGTCTCGCACATCAACCGCAAAAAAAGTCATGTTACCTTCCTTCTTCCAAGTCAGCCTAGTGCGGATATTCACACATCTGGGTCTTTTCATTGTTATGCTAAGCCGACTTGACCGCGATTACTGTCTAATATTGAACAGTTCAGAAAAGAATTAACGTCCGGCCCGCAGGCCGGTTATGCGGGAAACGGTCCTGCGCCGGCTCGTAATTAGAAAACTAAGGCTTAACGTTTGGCCGCGTGGTCGTCGGGTCGGATCGTGGGATCACGTCTTTACTTTGACATTCAATTTCTTTTATCTTCCCATGCATTGCGATGGCCGAAGGCTCTGTAATATGAAGTTTGACATTCACTGAGAGCATCGTGGAAGCCATTCACTTCGTCGATACGACCATCCGCGACGGTCATCAGAGCCTGTGGGCCAAGAACATGACCACAGGCATGATGTTGCCGATCGCGAAGAACGTGGATAACGCCGGGTTCGAAGGCATCGAACTGATCGCCGGCTCGCACCTCAAAAAAACCGTGCGCGAACTGAGAGAAGACCCGTGGGAACGGGTGCGGTTGGTAACGAAGGAAATTACCAAGACTCCCCTGCGGGTCATCTCCGGCCGGTGGAGTACGATTACACACAATACCAGCATCAGGTTCCCGGCGGCATGCTCTCTAATTTGCGCCACCAGTTGCGCAAAGTGGGCCTGGAGCATAGATTCCTCGAAGCGCTGGAGGAAACCTTCCGCGTGCGCAAAGAGTTTGGCTATCTGATTATGGTGACGCCGTTGTCGCAGTTCGTCGGCAGGCAGGCGGCGATCAACGTCATCATCGGCGAGCGTTACAAAGAAGTCACCGATCAGGCGATCAAGTTTGCTTTGGCGCATGCCGGCGCGGAACGAGCGCGCAACATGGACTCGAACGTGCAGGACAAAATCCTCGACTTGCCACGGGCCAAGGAGTGGGCCAAATGGCAGCCGGACGATCCGACGGCGGACCAGATGCGCCGCAGATTGAACGCGGAGGGCAACTCCGACGAAGAGCTGCTATTGCGCTGGATCGTCGGCAAGGACGACATCGACGCGATGCGCGCGAACCCCAGCCCCCTGGAGTATTTGAATTCCGATCAGCCCCTGGTCAACCTGCTGCACGTGCAAGCGAAGCGGACCAGAAACCGCGAGATTCACGTGCAAACGCCGGGCTTTTCCGTCACGCCGGAGAAACGCGCCACACCGGCCGCAGCTTCAGATTCCTAACGCGTCCAATGAACATCGGCGAAGCCCTGCCGCGCAACGCGCAACGTACTCCCAATAAACTCGCCATCGTCGATCGCCGCCGCTCTTTGACCTTTCTGGAGTTCCACCGGCGGGTCAACCGTCTCGCCCGTTATCTGCGCCAACAGGGTCTCGACAAAGGCGATCTGGTCGCGCTTTCCTGCGGCAGCCGCGCCGAGCATTTCGAGGCGCTCTTCGCGCTCGGGAAAATCGGCGCCCTCGCCGTCCCCTTCGACTTCAGCTGGAGCGCCGGTGAATGCGCGGCTATGGTCGGCTTCTTCGAGCCCAAGGCGTTCATTCTCGAAGGCCGCGCGGAAACCCAATCGCTGTTCGATCTCGCGCGCGGGCGCGTGGACACAAGCAAGCTGCTCGCAATCGAAGGTTCCGAAAATCTTGCCGGTTCGCCCTACGAGGAGGCGCTTGACCGGAGCAGCCCGGATGATTTCGACGTCGAAGTCCAGGGAAATGATCCTTTTCTGCTGATGATCACTTCGGGAACCACCGGTTTTCCCAAGGCGTGCAGTATCGACCATGGGACCGATGCGCTGCGCTGCCTCAACTACGGCATGACCAAAGGGATGAACAAGGACGAGCGCGCGCTGATTACCCTGCCGGTTCATTTCAACGCCGGCCGCGGCTCGGTGATGAGCATCTTGTATCTCGGCGGCACGATCTTCATCCAGGAAAAGTTCGACGAACTTAGCGTCCTCGAAACCATCGAACAGGAACGCATCACCTATACCATGACGGTGCCGGTCCTATGCGAGCGGCTGCTGCGCTGCGAAGATCTCGGCAAGTTTCAAACCTCATCGCTCCGCTATCTCGGCATCACCGGCGGCCATCTTTCGCCCGAGCTGGCGCGCAACATCAGGGAAAGAATTTGTCCCGAGCTATACGAAGCCTACGCTTCCACCGACTGCGGCCAGATCACGGCCATCGGCCCCGACGACTGGGCAACCCGCGGCGACACCGTCGGCAAACCTATCTGGTGCGTTCTGCTGCGAATCGCCGGCGACGATGGGCGGGAAATGCCGCGCGGCCAAGAAGGCGAGATCTGCGTGCGCACGCCGCTGGCGATTCAAGGCTACTACCGCAATCCCGCCGCCACGGAAGAGTTTTTCAGCGGCGGCTGGTGCCACACCGGCGACATCGGCTTCATCGACGAAGAAGGCTATCTCACGGTTTCCGGGCGCAAAAAGAACATGGTCAAGAGCGGCGGCATCAGCGTCTTCCCCGAAGAGATCGAAGACGCGCTGCGCAAGCATCCGGCGGTCATGGACGTAGCGGTGATCGGTTTTAAAAACCCCGAGTGGGGCGAAGCGGTGAAAGCGTTCGTGGTTTTAAATCGCGGCGCCGAATGCGGCGCGGATGCATTGATCCAGTTCTGCAAGGAATCTCTGGCGCCGTATAAGGCGCCCAAGGTCGTGGAATTTCTCCCCGGTCTCCCGCGCACCGGCCTTGGCAAGATCGATCGGAGAAAGCTGGAAGCGATGAATCAGGCGATGTAACTCCCCTATCCGCGCGCCGATGGAAGGAAAGGAGAATCTGGACTCCTTAATCCTCCTGCACGATGGAGCGGGTAGTTTCGATCCGCCTGCCGGCTCCGGCGCACGGTAAATTCACGATACGATCTTTTTATCTCCGGTAAGCCTCCTCGCCCTTCATCCTTATGGGTTGTCGTTCCCTCAGCCCGACGGATCCCTTTGCAGCAAGAAAATCGCGGTTTTTCTTTGCCTCAAGGTACAAAAAATCGTAGAATGCAAAAATTAGTATTTAGTTCTTAAGGTTTCATACAGGATTGACGCGTTGAAACTTTTGCGTTCTTGTTTAGAATTCGGGCTACGTTTTGTCGGCGCCACGTTCGCCACGGCGATTTTGCTTCTAGGCGCGCCTCTGCTCGACACCGTATTCGAAAGGTATGAGCCGGCCACGCCCCCTCCCGTGCACGAACTTTACACCCGCGTGGGCGTTACGCTGCGACGCGGCGATACGCTGCTATCCGTGCTTACACACCACGGCTTGGAGCGATCCTTGGCGCACACACTAATCGAGCGGATCGCTCCGTTTGTTAACCCGCGAAAATTGCGCTCTGGGGATAATATCCAGCTTATTGTCGATCCTCGGGACAAATCCGTGGAGGGTATGGAGGTTGTGCTCGAAGACAATCTGTTAAGGGTCAAGTCGACATCGGAGGGGTGGTCCGCCGAGCGTCACGAGATCCCGTCCGTACGGGAAAGCGCAGTAAAGCGCGGCAGCATCACCGACAGCCTTTACGAGAATGGAATTAAAGCCGGACTCACGGCGCAGCAAATTTTGGATTTGGCGGGAGTGTTCGAATACGAAATTGATTTTTTTTCCGACTTTCAGCCCGGCGATGCGTTCGCCGCCGTCGTTGAAGAGACCCGCTATGCCGACGGACGGCGGACGCCGGGCCGCATTCTTGCAGCCGAATTGGAGGCCAACAGCAAACCCGTGTCGGCTTTCTATTTTGTCCCCCGCGACCAACGAGGCGCTTACTACGACGAGCA
>Ga0326597_10009101_pt1 | contig 13345 bp, 9 predicted proteins | sample RVTome_12_FD_203789 | JGI IMG/M metagenome (GOLD analysis project Ga0326597, IMG submission 203789) | Soil microbial communities from uranium-contaminated site in the Upper Colorado River Basin, Wyoming, United States - RVT100D185 | ecosystem: Environmental > Terrestrial > Soil > Contaminated >... | reverse complement strand
GACACTGTCCTACACGCTGGCGCACGTCGACTTCGGCCTGCTGTTCCTGGGGCTTTCGGCGGCGCGGCGCGCTGAGATCGAGCAGTCGATCGGCGGCATCCAGATCCCGCCGACGACGGTCGATCTCGCACCGCTGACCCCGCTGCTCAAGCGTCCGGTCGCCGCGATCAACGCCGGCATCGCCTGCGATCCCGCCGGCACGTTCGTGGCCCTGCGCGCGGACTTCGACGTCTACGCCTCCCCCCCCGCGGTCGACCGGCAGTTCTTCGAAGCCGGTCCGGCGGATCTGCTCGCCGGCCGGGAATGGGCGATGCTGGTCGACGCCGACTTCCTGACCCGGGACGCCGGAGAGAAGGCGAAGAGCGCGCTCGAGGCCGCTCCCAAGGTCAGGCTGCGATCCGGGCCGTCGGCCAGCTTCGACCCGAGCGGCCCGGCGCTCGGCATCATCGCCGGAGCCGAGCTGGTGGATGCCTGCCCGTTCTTCATCGACAACATCGACATGGACGTCCGGGTGACGGTTCGCACCGACTTCTCCGTGCCCACTCCCAACACGCTCAGGGCTCACTTCTACCTCCACGGCGAGCCCTCCGACCTGAGCGAGGAAATCGGCTGCGCCGTCACCGGGGCGCTGCTCTGGCCCTTCGTCGGGACGGCGCTGTTCCTGGGCGGCGACATCGACTGGGGCGTGTACATCCGCGCCGTCGCCTTCGGGCCGCTCTGGGCGTTCGGCAGCCTGCTGGCCTACATCGAGTCCCAGACCCTGTCGGACGACATCTCCGGCAGCCTGGGCAGCTCGTGCGTCAAGCAGAACGACGAGCACTACGAGTGCAACGAGGTCGTGGATCTGACCATGGCCCTGACTCCCGGGTTCAACTCGCGACTCGAACTGGAGGACGTTCACGGCGTTCCGGAGGGGCTGGTGTTCGGCGGAACGGTCAGCAACCTGCGTGACTTCCAGTTGGGCAGCCTGGAACCGATCCATGTAGCGCCCTTCAGCTGGCAGATCGTCGGCCGCTGCCGCGGCAACGGCCAGGACAACTTCTCGGTCGCCAGCCAGGCCAGGATCTCCGTCTTCGGCACGCCCCCGGCCGGTCTCTGCAAGGCCTACCTGCTTCCGGACTCGGCCGCGGATTTCCTGCTCACTGCCAGCGACGACACGGTGACCGTCACGCCCAGGTCTCCGCCGGGAGCGCTGCCCCGGGTGGAGCCCTGCCGCGTGCGGCTGGTCACCAATCGTGGCGTGCGCACGATCAGCCTGGAGCGTCCGGTGGCGATCACGAGGGCCGAGCAACGCAATCTGGAAAGCGCCCGCCTGCGCGCGGTGGCCTCCTGCTACTTCTGGGAGCGGATGGTCACTCCCATCGAGAAGCTGCGCTGGCTGCCCGACCCGCCCTTCCGCGACGGCCGAACGGTCCAGTTCTGGCAGATCGTGGTGCGGGGCCTGCTCGCGGGTGACCGGATCCGCGTCGAGGGGCGTCCGGGCGCGACGCTGATGAGCGCCCGTCCTTCCGCCGCGGGCGTGGCGCACCTGTCGCTGCTGTTCGGGGGGGAGGACGCCCCGCCCGAGTTGTCGCTGGAGCTGCGCGGGGAAAGGACGGAGGATGGGATCGTGAGCGAGAGGTCGGTTCAGCAGGTTCTCTTCGAGCACCGGGCATCCTTGCCGGTCTACGGCGAGCTGCGCGGGCTCTGGTTCGAGGAGGATGCCCGCGGCCGGGGCCTGGTGATCGAGGACGCGCGGCACCATCGGACCTGGGACGTCAACGTGCCCGTGGCCCCCACGCTGCTGCGCACCGCCGCCGGGCGCAAGCCGGCCGGCTGCGGTGAGGTGCTGGTCCAGACCGGCAAGCGCGTCGACGCCGCGCCGACGCCGCACATGCGCCGGGCGCTGGAGCGGCTGCGCGACCGGATCGGACAGCCCGCGGTGGTCGGCAGTCCACGCGTAGGCGGCTTCTTGGAGACACTGTGCGTGTCCACCGGTCGGGGCTCCACGCTGTACGACATCTCCGACCCCGACGAGCCGTGCGAGGTGCAGATCCATGAGCATCCTGCGTGGTACCAGGGCGTCGCGCTGGGGGGGCGCCTGATGGCCCGCCACGACTCCAACCGGAAGGTGGTCGATCTGTACGCCGCCGTGGCGAGCAGGAGCGAGTGAGCGGTCGGACCGCGGATTCGCTCGCCCGAAGGATAGGCACTCCAGAGCGCCTCCGCGCGGATGCCATCGGTGACGTTTGCTGTTTCGTGACAAAGTGGCGGCGCCACTCGTGGAAAGCTGGACGCCCCCCTGCCGCACTCTTCGAGAATCTCTGGCAACCACGGCGTGACGGCCCGCAGTCATCGACACCCCGATCCTCGCACGCGCCAGCCGAGCTGGCGACGTCTCGGGGACCCGCGCTCGGTCCGCTCGCACACCCGGCCGGTCCGAGATCTACGCTGGCGAGGAACGGAGATTCGCGACGCGGGACGGCGGTCGTCTCGAGGTGCGGGAATCCGGCCGGCAGCCGGATGGGGACCTGCTCCTGCGATGGCGTCGAGACTAAGGCGCGGCAGGGAATTGGTGTCTCTTCCCGATCTCCGGCCCCGACCGGTCAACGATCGAGTACGGTGTACCTCGCCCTGTCCTCCAGGAGCTGAAGTGAGAATCTGCCTTTACGATCGCCGCCTTTCGTACTCTTCGATTGCCTCTCTCAGGCCCAGGTAGAACGACTTCAGCGGGTCAATGACGCGCTTCGTCCTCCGCCATGCCGGCGCGTCGCAGGCGTGCGCCTTGCTCCGTGATCCGCGTCTCCGCATCCTTCACCCGCACTCTCGCTTCTGGGTATTCGTGTTCGGTGTCGATCATCCCTGCCCTCCGTCCTCTACTCCGTCACTGCGTCAGGCTCCCCGAGCCGGTAGCTCGTGCTCCGGCCGCCGCCGGGGTTCTGTACCAAGATGCCGCGTTTTAGCAGCTCGCGGATATCGCGCAGGGCGGTATCCGTCGAGCACTTGGCCAGCTTCGCGTACTTCGAGGTCGATAGGAACCCCTTGAATCCGTTCAGCATCCGGTTGATGACGAGACGCTGCCGGTCGTTGACCGGCCGGCGGTTGATGTGCTGCCACAGCCACGCCTTGTGGAGCACCGCGCGGAGCGTCCCGTCAGCGCCGCCGATCGCGCGATCCAGGCAGCCGAGAAACCACTCGAGCCAGCGCGTGATGTTCACGTCGCCGCGCTGCGCTGCTTCGAGCCGCAGGTAGTAGTTCTTCCGCTCCGCCTCAATCTGCGAGGACATGCTGTAGAAGCGGTCCTTCGTGCCGTCGGCGCGCGCGAGCGCCATGTCGGCGATCGCACGGGCGATGCGCCCGTTGCCATCCTCGAACGGGTGGATCGTTACGAACCAGAAATGCGCGATCCCGGCTTTCAGCACAGGGTCAATCGTCGGGGGCGCATTGAACCACTTGATGAACCGGGTCGTTTCCGCCTCGAGGCGGTCCGCCTCCGGCGCCTCAAAATGCACCTTCTCGCGCCCCATCGGCCCGGAGACGACCTGCATCGCTCCCGCTTCCTTCTTCCGCCATCCTCCGACCGTGATCCGGCTCATGCCGCTGCGGCCCGTGGGGAACAGCGAAGCGTGCCAGTCGAAGAGGCGCTTCTTCGTGAGCGGCTTCTCGAAGTTCCGCGTGCCGTCGAGCATCATTTCCACGACGCCCTCGACATCCCGGCCCGCCTTCGGCAGGCCCGCCACGTCGAGTCCCAGCCGCCGCGCGATCGAGGAGCGCACCTCGTCCGGGTTCAGCTTCTCGCCTTCGATTGCGGACGACTTGACCACGTCGCTGGTCAGGACGGCAAGGGTCGCTTCGGCCTGGAGATCGAATCCGAGGGCCTCCATCTTGCCCAGCAGCCGGCCCTGCTTGTGCCGAACGGCCGCCAAGGGGCCGGCGATCGCTTCGCCGTCCCAAGCGAACTCCGGCCAGCCGGGTTTCTCGTGGATGTATGCCTTGTTTCTTCGCATTTTTTGCGGTGATTGTACCACCCAATCGCCGCAGGGACAAGTCATTTGCCGCATGGTGTGCGGTGAATAAATCGCCTATTCGCCGCACGACCGCCCCCCGCCGCCTTCGGATCGAGACACGGTGGCCGCCTTCACCGTCGGGAGGTCCGGAAAGGCGACTGTCCGCCCGGCGATTGCTCACCCGCTGTGTTCCCGGCGGCAAGCTGGTCACTTGCCGACCCGATGATCCCTATACGGGAAGAATAGGAACTCCAAAGCAGTTTGGCGCGAATGCCTGGAGTTTGGCTGGAGGGAAGCGCGGGTGAAGACCGGACTCTGGTCGAGGTCGGAGGAGGGAATGGGATGTCCTTGGGGATCCTCGACCGGGTCAGCAGGGGCGGCAGGGATTGCGGGAGAGGGCCTGGAGACGGCATGAGGATCCGCCCCGTCGGATCACGTCAGGAGACCCGTTTTTCAGAGCCCGCGGGTTTCCGCCGCTCTGTGGATCAAAGTTGGGGGTGGGTCACGGTCATGGATGATCCCCACACTTCTCTCCTACTGGGCCACGGCCTCGATCCCGTTGGACGCCGCGAATCCGCATGGTCCCTGCGGATCCGGTAACCACGCCTGCAGGAAAACAGTAGCGCCAGGCGCGATTCCCGGCGGACTCGTCGTGCTGATCTGTAGCTCGCCAGCCGAGCCGATGGTCAGAGGGATAACCAATTCAAGGCCCGGGATCAGCAAACCGCACTTGACGCTAAGATCGACGCGCGTCGAAGAGAGAACGAGGTAGGCGGAACCATTGGGCAGACAATCCTCCAACCTCAAGAACATCGGGTCGCCTCCATTCAGCCAGCCCGATCCAGTCAATCCTGGAATCCCCGCGGATCCAACCATTCCTCCTCCGAGGTCCCGCCAGTTGAGCGAGTACGCACGCCCGTCGCCGGTGATCACGAGTTGCCGGTTACTGTTCGCTGCCACGGCTTGTGCGCCTGCAACAGTCGTGGCCATGACTACCCCATCGGACAGGCGCACCACCGCGATCCCCAAGTTCGTAGCCAGTACGCCGAGGTCGCTCCCGTCCGCCAAATGGATCAACCGATCAGCGTCGTAGCCAACGGCGGAATGAAGGCCACCGATCGCAGCCATTTGCGTCAGGCACGCACCAAACCAGAGATTATTGCTGAGGTACGACGATCCCCCAGGTGAGCCCGTTGTCACGGCAGATGATCCATCGAACGCGACCCCCCTGATATTGTCGTCCTGACTCGATCCGGTGCTCATACAGCTGTAGTTGCCTGAAGTAAGGCTCCACGTCGCAAGCTTCGCCGGGCCAGTCCCGGAATCACCCGCGGCAACGAATGTTGACGTGCCGGGGTCGTAGTCGATCCCGAGGACCCGCCCGGTCGGATTGAGCACGCCGAGCGTGTTGTATCGCATCATCTCCTGCCAGACGTTGAAGTTCCATCGGAACAGCAGAGGGTCGGTCGTGCCGGTTACGGACTTGCCTCCAATGATGGCTTGGCTGCCGTCAATGATCTTGACACCCGTAAAGTCAGTGGATCCGTAATTGATGTTCTGTGCCGCGTTCTGAATCGACCAGGCTGCCGGGTTCGTGCCGTTTGTTGGAATGTAGGTGATGCTGGCTCTGTTTCCGACGGCGACAATCCCTGCGGGACTCCAGTCCAGAGCGAAGATCTCCTGATTGTGGTTTGGTGTCAGTGAGTTAACCACTGGAAAGGACGATCCGTTCGGCAGCGACGACACGTCCTTGATCAGCACCGTTGAGTACGCGATGTACGCCAAGTAGTCCCCGCTGGGACTCAGCGCACCTCTGTGGTTGCTGAATGTCGCACCGATGTTCGCGACCTCCGGCAGGTCTGTGGCTGCTCCGACCGGGCTCGATCCGAGAAACGTCGTCACAAAAAGCGGAAACCAAGCGGCGCGGACAGTTCTGGAATTCATCGAGCCTCCTGACTCTTCCAAGAGAAGCAGTAGAATCACACTCATCCGCGACCGTCCACTGGGGCGATTCAGCGGATCTGATACACCTTGGCCCTACCCCGATTCAGTAGGCACGTGACAAGGTGCGCGGACTGCAATAGAGCACAATCACGGCGAGTGGTCAACGGGAAGAGGCCCGAACCTTGGGGACACTTCACGGTCTCTTCGCGCAACAACGCCATCATCCTGCCTTGCGAGCGAGACGCCGCGCTTGCGTGTGATGCGGGCGTGTCAGCAAGCCGATCGCAGTGCTATGAATGGCGAGCAAGGTGACTCCCACACAGAGCATCGGAAAGCCGGAGAACAAGATGCGCTGGACTTCCGGAAGATGCACCGGCACCAGACCGTAGTGCAGAGCAAGACAGGTAGTCGACAAGATCAGGGCCGCCAGACTCACACAGCGCGAACCTCGGATCATGGCCAGTAGGAGAAGGACTCCGAGAGCCAATGCCGCCAGGGACTCGGGTCCCATGAATGGCTGCCCTCCCAAGCGTGCCAGCGAATGGGGATTGGGACTGGCCAGGGCCGCACGCACCGATTCGGCTTCCGGGTCGGACGCCAATTGGCGACGCAACTTGAAGGACATACTGGAAAATGGATAGTCGCGCAATAGTGAGCCGCAGGCGAGAATGGTGGCGCTCTGGTCATTCAAGGCCGCGACGCGCTCCACGCCTGCCGCCACCCGCTGGGCAGCCTGACTTGATTCGGCGGCGTACCAGAACTGGTAGCCTAGGGCTGCGATGAGGGCTGTCAGTAGCAATACACGCCAAATCATCGTCTTCCTCCGACTGAGTCGCGCATCAGTTCTCCAAACTCGACCGCGGACGGGATGACGTCCTGTCCGCTGGCCAGCGCCTTCCGCAACCGTACGGTTCGTTCGATAGCGTCCAGGGCTGCCAGGGTCTGGTCCGGATTGGTCCCTGTTGATCGTTGGAGGCATTGGGCGGGTGTCAGGACCTCGCCGGAAGCCAAGCGGACGACGCGCAACTCCGTCATCAGGTACTTGGTGTCGGGCGCAACCAGCGCAAAGACGAGTGTCTCTACCGGGTCGTCCTCCACTGACGTTCCGCGAAGGTATGGATGGTGTCGGGTGATGTACAACCGCGCCCAGTCATTCAGGCTTGCTGTGTGACCGTCGATCGGGACCTGTACATCATTTCCAATGGTGTCGACCACCCGCTCGAGTGCCTTATCCTGGTAGGCGTCGATCCGATGCTTGACTTCCAGAGCGGCAACGACCGCATCAACGGCGCGCTTCCGATTGCTCGGGTCTCCCGCAAGAGCAACCATGCGCGTTCCGGCCTTGGAGAGTATCTGCTCGAGTTGGGGGGTGAGATACTGTTTCCGATCGGCATATACGGACGCAATACGACCAGCGGCTTCGAGTCCGAAGCGGTGCTCATAGTCTCGCAGCCGGTCAATGATCGCAGCTGCCGAACTGCTCGGGACCTCTCGAAGATATTCCTCGAATTTGTGCGCCGTCTCTTGTCGTGTGGAACGCAGCGACTCGAGCAGGCTCTGCTGTTTGGCGAGTGCTGCGGCACGCACCTTCTGGGCGGTCTTTTGCGCACGTTCCTGCGCGGTGCCGGCCTTGTTCCGCAGCCGGTCAAACCCGTTGTCGACACTGTTGCGGACACGGTTGCTCGTGGCCTCGGCGCCCGATCTCAGCGAGCGCTTGACTTCCGGCGCGAGCCGGCCAGCAGTCGCTCGAACAGAGTCGGAGGCCCGGCGGGTGGCCTCACGCGTCTTCGAAGCCGCCCGGCTCGCGTTGGAAGATAGTTTGCGTGCCGCTTCGGACGTTTTGTCCCGGGCGCCCGATAGCTTGCATCGGGTGCAGGTACGGCCGAGGAGGATGCGTTTGCCGCAGCGCTGGCAGGAGCCACGCGGCGCGGCAGCGACCAGGTGAGTGCTGGTGCTGCTGCCGGACGGAACTGGCGCGGCAGACACCTGTCCAGCAACGAGAGCGAGTAGTAGACAACAGCTGAGCTTGCCGGCGTTCAGGAGGGACTGCATTTGTAATTCTCCTTGAAGAGTCCGATCGTGCGCCGCCGTTCTTGCCGGCGCTCGCAAGTCGTGTGAGGGCTAGCGGGCGGTCATCCAGAGGAGCTCCACGGCGGAGGCCGGCTGCGCAAAGGACAATTCAAACCAGCCTCTGCCCTGCGCCGAGATCCAGTGGCGGCTTCCCACGTCGCCGCAGAAGGTGATGAACACCTGTGAAGTGGGTTCGAGGCCAGGCTCCTCGACGATGAAGGTTTCGACCCCCGCGGGCACGGCGGCCCGCCCAGAACTAGCGGCTCGCGGAGCGGAATGGGTTGTGGTCGATCCCGTCTGCGTTGCATGCTGCACATGAACAAATGCGATGATGCTCTCCGTCGCGCCGTTCCAGTTCTCGAGAGCCACACCGACGACAGGCCCGACGCCGGTGTACCTAGCTGCTACGCCCGGCGTGATCCCCAGTCCCAGAAGGTCGCCCGCGAAAATGATCCCGCTGGTTGGGTCGATGCGAACCGGCACGCGTCCCGCGAGGGCCACGGGAACGCGGTCAGTCCGGGCGTTCTCGATCTCGACCCATTGTTTGCGGAGCGCCTGGGCCATTTCTGGATTTCCCGTGCGCGCAGCGACATCCGAGGCATCCAGCAGGTCTGGGCTCACACCGCGGAGGGTCTCTCCGAGCACGATGCCCGGCGCAGTCGACACGACGCCCAGAACAACCTGTGCGATGCCTGCATGCGCCGCCACCACGTGCTCGGGTCGCGTGACGTCGACCGCGACCACCGTGCCGGGCTGCGACACCTGACCCCAGGCACTGGTCGGGTAGTATTCGGCTAGGTCAACGCCACCGCTGTAGTAGGAGCCGTCGATCTTGAGGTGACCGGATTCTTCCAATCGCATCTCTTCATCGCTGCCGTCAAAGACTCGCAGCCATTCATATGAGTTGTTGCTGTCGTCGTCCCTGTAGAACTCGATGTCGTAGTTGCTGTGGATTCGAAGGTTGTTGCTGCTGGATCCGTTCGAGTCGATGTCGCCACCATTGAGGAAGATGTCATCGCCGGAAATCAGGTCGCCGCCCGCACTGATCGAGCTACCCGCCAGGATCGCCGCGCCGGCTGTGATGCTGCCTCCCGCGCTGATGTCATCGTCGGCGAAGAGATCGTCCGTCGAGGCGATGTCGTTGGAGCTGTAGGGCGACGACGGCGATCCAGTGACGACTTTTGTCGCAATGAGAGTCGGTACCGTGACCGGCTGCGTGAAAGTCGTCGATCCGGTGACCGTACCACCGTTCCACGGCGGACCGGGAGGACCTTGCGGTCCGTCGTTTCCGCGCGGCCCCTGCGGACCCGTAGGACCTTGCGGGCCGGTAGGACCAGTCGGACCAGGCGGGCCCGTAGGACCGGCCGGACCCTGCGGTCCGTCATTTCCGCGCGGCCCCTGCGGACCCGCGGGACCTTGCGGCCCCTGAGGCCCTGGCGGACCGTTGCTCCCCGCTGGACCTTGCGGACCTGAGGGACCCTGTTGGCCCTGAGGGCCCGGCGGCCCCTGCGGACCGACTGGTCCCTCGGGACCCGGATCACCCCGATCTCCCTTGGGGCCCACGCCTGGAATCCCGACCCACTTCCCGGTAGCGGTCACAGGCGTCAGGGTGCCGATCGGTACGTGCGGCCCTTCCCCCTTGCTCGCACCGTCCACGAGGATCTCGACCGAATACCAGAGAGGGCGCTGGAAGATATCCCAGAAGCCGTCGGAGTCGATATCAGTGGTCGGCAGGGGATGATCGGGTCGTGCTCCGACAACCACGTCCATCACACCCGATCGCACGAACGAACGCGCCTCCCCATCCTCCAGACCGCCATACCAGTCGAAGTTCGCCTGGTTGATGAGAAACTGCTCCAGATGAATCGGTGAACCCGGTGAGTCGTACAGCCTGAGGTTGATTGTGAACTCGCTCGTGCTCTTGAATTGCTTGTAGCGAGCCCCCTTGACCTTGAGGAGGTCAACCCGCAGCTCCAGGGGCGCTGGCCTCTCTTGTGCGGTCAGCGAGCTGGTGGAAATCAGGCCAATCACGCACGCCTGCAAAATAACTTTCGGCACATTCATCATGTCGTCCTTCTTCGTTTTGTAGGACTGTCGGGCAGCCCTTGCTGAACATGGAACTCGAATCCTGGAGAGGCTGTGAGGCAGCAGCGCAGGATTGAGCGATCTCGATTCATGCTGTGACTCCAGTGGTCCGACCCACCTGGGGAGTTGATCAAGGACGCGAAACCGAACGCTGTTTCGGGAGATTCTCTGTGGAGTGGGGAAGGCGGCGATCGCCTCGAACCCTCTCGCGCCGCATGGTTCAAGCGCAGGAATGGGCCGAGTTCGGACCTGCTTTTTCTCTGGCACAGCCATCCGGATTGCGGTTCGGCGTCGCTCCGGCGACTTCTCAGCTGGTAGAATCCAAGGAATCGACCACCCTTTTCGGAGAAAGGTCCATGACTAAAGAGTCGTCTTCGTCGAGTCCTGGAGATACCGCTCCCCTGGTGAGACGTTGGAAGGCCGAGGGGAACGAGGCACTCGGACCGCTGTACGAACGGTTCCACTCAGATCTCGAGAAGTGCGTGCGAAGGATCGTCGGGCAGAACCCTCCCCGGGGTTTCGAGCTGAACGATCTGGTGCACGAGGTCTGGACGGCGATCTGCCGCAAGCACGGAAAGGAGCTGAAGCTCTCGAGCCCGGGCTCGTTCAGAGCCCTGCTCCAGCAAATCGCACACGACACGATCATTTCCCTCTACAGAAATCAGAAGGCAAAAAGGCGAAACGAAGGGAAAGGGGATGGCTCGCTGAACACCCAGGCGCGCCGCGAGGGGACTCCCGTGCATGGACCTTCGCGGGTCGTCACTCCGAGCAGGATCGCTGTTGCGGAGGAGGTCATCGAGCGCTTGAAGGCATCCCTGCCGAAAAACGTGTTCGATGCCTGGTACCGGGTTGAGCAGGGGTACAGTCCGAGTGAACTCGAGGATCTGCTCGGGCTTTCCGAACGGCACATTCGCCGGCTCCATCGCCAGGGATTGCAGCGGTTGGGAGAGATTCTAGGAGAGTCAGCGGGATGACATCAGGGGAAAAGGGCTCGGACCGGAGTCGCCTGGAGAACGAGATTCTGGATCGCCTGGCAAAGGACGAGCCTGTCGACATCGAGCAGTACTGCCGCGATCACCCCGAGCATGCTGAGAAACTCCGGAATCTGGTTCGTGCCCGTCGCTTTCTGGACCGGGGAGACGCTTCCGCGGAGGACGAACGAGTCGAGGAACTCGACAATCTGTTGGAGGGCTATGAGGTCGTCCGTCTGCTTGGCAGTGGGGGGATGGGCCGTGTCTACCTTGCCAGGCAGCGGTCGTTGCGCGGGCGACTCGTAGCGATCAAGGTGATGAATCCCGCGCTCATGGAGCACTCGAGTCTTCGGGAGCGGTTCAAGAGGGAGGCGGAACTAGCCTCGAAGCTCTCACACCCGGGCATTGCGAGGGTTTACGAGTCAGGGCAGGTCGGTGACGTACTCTACTATGTCATGGAGTACATCCCTGGGCGACCTCTTGATGAGGCCTTGAGGGAACTCCGAAGGGCAGTCAGCGCCGGAAAGGCTGGGGTTTCCCTCGCACCCGATACGGACCCCACGAGCTTAGACCAAGCCCTGCTCTCCGCTGGATCCGCGCGCAATCGAAGCCATGACTACGTGAACTCAGCAGCCCGAATTGCAATGCAAGCGGCGGAGGCCGTTGGTCACGCGCACCGGGCAGATCCGCCTCAGTGGCATCGAGATATCAAGCCCAGCAACATCATGCTTCGGCTGGTCGAGGAGACTGGTTGCTGCGATCATCCAGTTGTGCTGGACTTCGGGCTCGCAAGACCCGCGACCGAGAGCGGCCTGACAACGCCGGACGATGTCCTCGGAACAAGGGAGTACGTTCCCCCGGAGCAGTACGACGATCCGACCCGAGCCACATCCCGCTCCGATGTCTTCTGTCTGGGGACGGTCCTGCATGACCTGCTCAGCCTGGAGGAACCGGCGGAGAGGCCGCTAGCCCGTCGAGGACTCGAGCCGATTCGCAAGCTCAATTCCGGGGTCGACCGAAATCTCGGCGCCATCATCTCCAAGGCGACGGAGTTGGATCCGAGGTTCCGGTATGTCGATGCCAGGGACCTCGCGGATGACCTGGCCCGATTCCTGGCGAACCTGCCTGTCCAGGCGCGAGCCTACTCTCCGATTGGGTGGATTCGAGGCTGGATTCGTCGTCATCCTGCGGTGGCGACCATTACTCTCCTGGTCGGACTCCTTGGTCTTCTGGCGAGCTACTTCGCGGTTGCCATCGTCTCCAGAATGATGGAGCAGGCGGACGCCGTCCCGTACGTTTTCGAGCTGGATCGGTCCGGACGATTTGTCGAGGCGAATGCCGAAATCGATCGCTGGGCGGCCATCTCGGATGCTTGGCCTCTAGTGAAACTCCATCCGGAGCTAGAGCGCTTGCGCGGATTGTACGAGTCCGAACCGCGCAAGACGGCCGTTCGCTTGCTGGCGCCGTATCACGGGGCGGACGTCATCCGCATTGGCCGTGCTGACCGATACCAACTCCTCAACCCGCTGATTTCTCTCGGCGGCCCGTCACTCAATCTAGCCGACCCGTCACGGATCCTGTTCGGGGAGGGTACGGAGTTCCTCCGCCTGCTCGCTGACCTGTTGGCGCGGGGCGACGATGACCTGGTGAAGGACGTTGCGAATCGGGTCGCCAAGTCGCTCGACGAGTGCGCAGGCAGGCCGAATGTCGGGACTCTCCGCGCCACCGGAATCACGCCCGCGATGATCTGGGGTGGCGGTGATGGCTACCGTTGCGTCGAGGAAGCGGCTTTGGGCGTCCTTGGAGGGATCCCCATCGACGGTTCGGTGGCAGTGGAGCAGTCGCTCGTAAAGCTGCTCGGTTTCATTCCCACCCGGACGGCCTTCACCGAAGTCGGCAAGCGCCTTTGTGCGCGAAACCACGAGACGGTCCGCATGGCAATGGTCAGCATGGGCCGAATCGCTCTCTACTGGTCCGGACAGTATCGGGACCGAGCGGCCGCTCTTGCTCCAGAAATCGTGGACCTTGAGCTCATCCAATCCGGCCTTCTCGAAATGACCAAGGAATCCCTGTTGATGCAACAGGCTCCGCACCCGGACCGTATCCTATTGACTGCCGTGGAGGCGCTTGTCCTGAGTCTTGACAGGGCGCTCGGGGTGGGCGAAGAAGGGTGGCGGAGAGGGGAGATGATTCAGAAGACTCTCCAGGAGCGACTCGGTTCCCATTTCAAAGTGGGGACTCGCGCCGAGATTCTGGCCACAGCAGGGACGGACAGCGGGCTTCAGTTGG
>Ga0326597_10009100_pt1 | contig 13346 bp, 12 predicted proteins | sample RVTome_12_FD_203789 | JGI IMG/M metagenome (GOLD analysis project Ga0326597, IMG submission 203789) | Soil microbial communities from uranium-contaminated site in the Upper Colorado River Basin, Wyoming, United States - RVT100D185 | ecosystem: Environmental > Terrestrial > Soil > Contaminated >... | reverse complement strand
GCCAAGAAGGCGGAGATTAAATCCTTATCATAGACTCCAAAGCGCCAAATTTTGTCTTCAATCTTTTTTTGAAACTCTCCCCACTCCCAGGAATTTACAAAGGTCTTGTCAGAAACACTCTTAAAAAAAGAATCCCAGGTGTTTTGATCGCTGATTTGCTTAATTTCCATTAAGTTATCCTATCAAAAAAATGCTTTTTTGGCGATCTCCCCTTTAAAAAAAACGCTTCTACGCTTAGATGCGCAGAAGCGTTTTGTTTTTTTGAGCATTAGGGATGTTCAACACTCGGTGTTGAATATGGGTCGGAATCTAGCGGATGGATTGATAGCCCCCCCTAAGGCCGTTTTTGGTCAAAACGATTTGCCAGAGTTGGTTTCTGCGGGATCGGAATGAACCGGCGCAGGAGAGAAGATAATATTCCCACATTCGGTAAAATCTTTCATCATAGTTATCTTTGATCTCGTTCCAGGAGTTTTTGAAATTCTCGTACCAGGCCATCAGGGTTTTATCATAGTAGACGCCAAAATTATGCCAATCCTCCATAACAAAGAGTCCCTCCATCGCCTTGGCCAGTTGCTTGATTGAAGGCAGAGAGCTGTTGGGAAAAATGTATTTGGCAATCCAGGGGTCGATATATGGAGTGGAAGTATTCTTGCCGATGGTGTGAAGCAGAAAGATACCGTCATCTTTTAAAACTCTGTCCACCGTTTTCATAAAGGTTTTGTAATTCTTGCTTCCCACATGCTCGATCATGCCGACCGAAACCACTCGATCGTATTTGCCGGAAATATTGCGGTAATCGGCCAGCTTTGTTTCAACATCAAGGCCCTTGCTCATTTTTTTAGCCAGCTCTACTTGTTCTTTGGAAACCGTTACGCCGACCGCCTTTACCCCATACTTCTTTGAGGCATAGTTTAAAAAACTTCCCCAGCCGGAGCCGATATCTAAAACCTTCATTCCGGACTTCAGTTTTAATTTCTGGCAAATCAGATCAAGCTTGGCTTCCTGAGCTTCATCCAGAGTTTTGCCGTCCTTCCAGTAACCGCAGGTGTAGGTTAGCCGTTTGTCAAGCATTCTCTCAAACAGATCGTTGCCGATATCATAATGGGCTTTGGCGATCTTAAAAGCTCTTCTTTTGGACTGGGGATTGAGTATCTTGGACCAAAGAACAGCCATTATTAAAGAAGGGTTTTTTTTGGCGGTTTTGTCGATGCCTGACGATAAAAGCTTGTCAAAGAAATCGTCTAAACGGGGAGCATCCCACCAGCCGTCCATATAGGCCTCTCCCAGGCCTAAAGATCCGGAAGAAAAGACTCGCGCATAGAGTTTTTCGTTCTTAACAAGATAGTCCCGACCCTCCCTTAGTCCGGCAGTTTTCAATAAGTTTTGAAGCTGTTCCTTGTATTTCATAATTCAAATTTTGCCTGATCACCGACAGCTAGACTGTTAGCCGATCCGGTATTAACCTCTAAGACATATTGAGCGTGAATTTTTATCGATTGGCAATTATTGTCGCAGGGCTTGGCTTCCCTTTCAATATATACTACCTTTTTATCGGCACCAAGCCAAATAATATCCAAGGGAAATTTCATCCCTTTCATCCAAATGCTAATCTCTTTTGGGTTTTTGTAAACAAAGAGCATGCCCTGATTTTCTTCTAAACTTTTCCGGCCGGACAATCCTCTGATTTGGTCAGGAATCGCGGTTGCAGTTTCTGCATCAAAGCAATAGTCATCAAAACACACCTTAGTTTTTTGATTTTGGGTCATAAACAAAAAGATAAAAGATATGGTTAAAATTATTGCTAATACTAGGAGAACTTTCATTAAGCCATTCGGTTAATTTTTCCAACGATTAAATTAGCTATTTCTTCAGAAATGTTGATGTGAGTCGGCAGGTTTAAAGTGGTTTGAGCTAACTTTTGAGAATTTTTGGGAATATCCAGATCTTTAAAATACTCCATTTTGGTGTCACCTGGAGCAATGGGGCTGGTGTACCAGTCTCCAATTAAGATATTTTCCTTTCTCAGGTCCATTATTATTTGATGAGCTTTTTTGTGTCTGACCGGAAATCTCAGATAAATTGGATTGCTTTGCGTCGGCGCTTCCGGCAACTTGAAACCAATTAACTTTTCAGTATAAATTTTGGCAATCTTTCTCCGATGATTATTAAAATATTCCAGTTTTTTGAATTGATGTCTGGCTAAAATCGCCAGGGCGTTGGGCATTTTTTTGGGAAAATACGACGGTTTCTCTCCCCTTTTTTCTTTGTAGTGAACCGCTTTTGACAGGATACGAGAAAGCTGAAAAGCTCTCAAGATATATTTGCCGCCAAAAGAATAAATAGGCATAATCCAGGCCAGAGCCAAAGGATGAGTTACCTGTTGGTTGATCCACCAAAATCCCGGATATTCCAAGCTATGCTGGTACTTTTTTATCTTTTGAGCCAGCTCTTGATTATTGGTCGTTACCAGACCTCCGTAAACAGAGGAAATAACTTTATCTCTTGAAAAGCTAAAAAAGGAAATATCGCCAAAAGCGCCCACTTTTTGGCCCCCGTAATCGGCTCCCAAGGAATGAGCGCAGTCTTCAATCAAAAGTAAATTATTTTCTCTGCAGACTTGTTTAATTTCATCAATTCTGGCCGGCAGGCCGAAGGTATGCTGGACCATGACCGCTTTAGTATTTTTAGTAATTTTTCTTTTTAAGTCATCAACATCCATGTTGTAGTTATCATCAACATCGGCTAAAACCGGAACCGAACCGCTCCAGCGAACAGGATTAATAGTGGCATTGCAGGTAAAGGATTGCAAAATTATCTCTCCACCAATGGCATTTGATATGGCCATTAAACTGCTTCGACCGCTATTGAAAGCAAAAGCATGGGAGACCTCCAGGTACTCTCTAAAGTCGTTTTCCAGTTCTCCGATGGCTTTTCCTTTTTTCCAGGAAAAAGGAGAGAAAAGGGTTTTGAGAGCCAGGCGCCGGTCATCTTTTTCGACATTTGGCGATAAAGATATTGAAATCATAGGACTTTCTTTAATGTTTCAGAAACCCGACCTTCTAAAAGCACAATGTCTCCGTCATTGATATGCTGTTTGACCTTCTGCGGGTCTTCTATCAAAATAAATTTGTCTCGGTTATCCTTTAATTCTTTAAAGTAATCTTTGGTGGTAATAATTGCCAGGTCGCAAATACCGTCAATTTTATCCCCTATTTGTCGATGAATAATTCGCCCTTTTTTCCCCAGCTCAATCAGGCAGGGCATAATAACTACTTTGCGTCCGGGATAAGTGGCTAAATAGTTTAAGTTAGCCATTACTCCGGTCGGATTAGAGGAATAAGAAGAATCAATAATAGTCAGATGTTCTTTTTCAATAATTTTTATCCCGCCCTGGTTTGGCTTAATCTTGGAGCAACCGTGAGCTATTTCTTCTAAGGTCATCCCAAGCTTTAGAGCACAGTTTATGGCCAGCAAGACATTGGTCAGATTAAAAATGCCGGGCAGGTTAACTCTAAAGCCAACCCCGGCAATCTTAAAAGTAAAATGGTTTTGAAAGACGGATACATCGGTGGCTTGAACATCAAGATTGTCTTTTGAAATAGCAATTCCGTCAGGGGGCAAACTGTCAAACAGTTCATGTTTGGCTTTCCTGATATTTTCAATACTGTCGAAGGTGGACAGATGCTGTTCATTAAGGCCGGTTAAGATTCCGATTTTCGGCTTAATAATATCACAAACCTGTTTAATTTTCCCTCTTTCGTAAGCGCCAATTTCGGCAATAAAGATTTCCTGGTTGTCTAAATTATTCAAAATTGTTCTAGCTATTCCAATTTCGGCATTATTATTTTTTTCAGTTTTTAGAACCGAAAATTTAACCGATAAAATTTCAGAAAGTATTTCCTTAACACCGGTTTTGCCGTAACTGCCAGTGATGCCAACAACAGTCAGTCCGGAAGCGCTCTCAATCTTTTTTTTCGCTCTAGCCAGTTCTCTGTTCAAAAGATATTTAACTAAAACATTGGAAGCTAAAACCAAAGCACCGGTGTAAATCGGAACTAAAATCAAGGTCAGGATTAAGGCCGGCAAACTTGGCCCGGTCAAAAGCCAGGCAACCGCCAAAGCTATTCCTAAAACCACCAGGGCAACCATTTTTTTAGTTTCTTTGGGGTATCTGAAACCGACAAAACTGTAGAAAAACTTTCTAAGAACTTGAGTCTCAAAATGAGCCAGAAATCTTCTGTAGTGATATTCTTTTAATTGCCACAGCCAAAGCCAGAAAACGAAAAGTTTTGTAAAGATTAACAGCCAGATAATTTGGATTAAAATTGACATAAATCTTTCAGAGGTGCCTCCTCGGGCGCTTTCTTTTATTCTTTCGTCCCGATAATGATATTAGCCAGTAGTCCGGGGGCCTCTGAGTGTAGATTATGCCCTAATCGGGGAACAATTTCAAGGCGAGAGCCGGCAATCCCCTCCTGAATCATTCTGGCGTGGGAAAGAGGCGTAATATTATCTCGTTCTCCCCAAATGAGCAAAGTCTCGGTTTTAACTTCACTTAATCTGTCTCTTAAGTCAATTTTAATCACTTTCAGATATATTTTTTTCATTATCCCTTTGGCAGTTCCGTAATCACTCTTGATAATTCGATAAATAAATTTCTTCAACGGCTCTATAAATCGCAGGAAACGAAAAGTTTTGCTGGCGGCATAAACGGTTTTCTTTCGGACTGTTTCGTCTCTGATCGAGGCCGCTCCGACCAGGTAGAGCTTTACCAGATTTTCCGGGTGTTTGATGGCATAGGTAATGGCGATATTGCCGCCGAAAGAGTGGCCCAGAAGCCGGATTTTTCCCAAACCCAAAGCTTTTCTAAACTCTTCAACGAGTTTGCAATAATCATCAAAACCCCAGACAGAATCAGGAGCGTTACTGTTGCCAAATCCGGGCAGATCCGGGATGATGACCGAGAAATTATAGCCGGCCAGAAGTTTGGCAACGGTTCGCCAGCGGTCGGCAAATGATCCCCAGCCGTGCAGAATCAGAATCGGATCACCTTCCCCGACAGTTTTGTATTCAATATTTAAGCCGTTAATTTTAACCCTTTCTTCATTCATTAGATTTTGTAGAGCAGAGAGCCCGAACTCTCATGAATTTTATGAAAGTTTGGGTTCCATACTCTTGAAGCCGGTATATTTATGCAAAACCTTGGGGATTTTAACACTACCGTCTTTTTGTTGGAAGTTTTCTAAAATAGCAATGGGCATTCGGCTCATGGCAAAGACTGTCGCATCGTTCATTTGGGCATATTCAATTCCGGTCTTTCTTTTAATTCTTGCATTTAATCTCCTGGCCTGATAGTCTCCCATTAGATCAGAGGTATGGGTTTCTCTGTATTTGTCTTGACTCGGAATCCAGCACTCCAGATCAATTTGGCGGTAATCCGGGTTGCCCATATCGCCACTGCAAATGATTACTTTCTGATAAGGGAGATCTAAAGAAGAAACAAGATATTCCTGTAAAGCGATAATAAAGTTTTGCTCGGAAATTGCTTTTTCCCCGGTTGTAAATGATTCAATTTCTACTTTGTCAAACTGATGAACTCTCAAAATTCCTCTGGTGTCTTTGCCGTATGATCCGGCTTCCCGACGAAAAGAAGCGGAAAAACCGACATATCTTATTGGCAGATCTTTTTCTTCGATAATTTCGTCCATATGGAGCGGCCCCAGAGTATGTTCGGCGCTGCCAACCAAATAGAGGTCGTCTTGGGTTAAATGATACCGCTCATTTCTATCATCTTCGCTCAAGCGGGCCATTTTGGAGAAGACTTCGGGCTTAATCATCATTGGCGGAATAACCGGTATAAAAGGTTTATCAGAAACACCGTGTTTTTTTGCCAATTTAGTCAGAATCTTTTTATCGCTTAAAACATCAAAAGCGTATCTAATTAGAGCAAACTCTAAAATAGCCAGCGGACCCATTAAATAATGAAAACGGGTTCCGGCTATTTGAGAGGCCTTTTTAGTGTCTAGGATCCCTAAAATCTCTCCCAGTTCCAGATGATCCTTAATTTTAAAATTGAATTTCGGCGGCTGGCCGACTTTGGCAATTACCTTATTGCTGTTTTCATCTTTTCCGGTCGGGACATCAGCGGCCAGGAGATTGGGAACAGCCCAAAGGAGTCCGGTTAACTCGTCCTCAAGCTCAGCTAGTTGACCTTTCAACCTGTCCCCTTCTTTGTCAATTTTCTTCATCTCCGAAATTATCTTTTTCTTTTCGGAAGCGCTGACTCGGGCAATTTCTTTGCCGGCTTTGTTCTTTTTAGCCGCGATAGCTTCAAACTTGGTCTGAGCCAGTCTCTTTTTTTGATCAACCCTCAATAATTTATCCAGATCGCAGGAAACCCCTCTTTTTTGACAGGAATCCTGAACAATTTTTTTATTTTCTCTAATAAACTTAATGTCAAGCATTATTTTTTTGGTTTCATTGTCGGAAATAGAATAACCTCCCGCGCGCTATGAGAATTAGTCAAAATCATCACCAATCGCTCCACCCCCAATCCCAAACCGGCGGTTGGCGGCATTCCGTATTCCAGAGCGTCAATAAAATCTTGATCCATTCTTTGAGCTTCGTCAAAGCCGTCTTTGAAGACCTGTTCTTGGCTTTGCAATCTCTCTTTTTGCAAAATCGGATCATTAAGTTCGGAGAAAGCTTTGACTATCTCTATTCCGGCGCAAATAAATTGAAAGCTGGCCGATTTTTCTTGATCGCCGTCCAAGGGTTTGGATAAAGGAAAGGCGTCAACCGGATAATGAATAACAAAAGTGGGCGCGATTATTTTTGGCCTGATGACGATTTTGAATATCTCATCGGCTATTTGAGCTTTATCCCCTTTCAGATTTTTGACTCCGAGTTTTTTGGCTTCTTCTTTAAGGGCGGTTTCGTTAATCTCTTTTAGTTTTATTTTGGTGTGTTTGAGAAATAAATCGCCGTATTCAATTCTGGAATAAGGAGTTTTGAAACTTAATTTTTCTCCCTCATATTGAATTTCCAATTTAGAAAAAATGTTTTTGATGATCGTTGCAAACATTTTTTCAATCAGTTTCATCAAATCTTTATAGTCGGCGTAAGCCCAATAGAGCTCCAGGGAGGTAAACTCGGGATTATGAGAACGGTCAACCCCTTCGTTTCTAAATAATCGGCCGATTTCGTAAACTTTCTCAAAACCGCCAACAATCAGTCTTTTCAGATACAATTCCGGAGCAATTCGCAAATACATCTCCATATCAAAGGCGTTTATTTTGGTTTTGAAGGGTCTGGCGGTCGCTCCCCCGTAGATATTTTGCAGAATCGGAGTTTCCACTTCCAAAAATCCTTCCGCCTCCAAAAACTTCCTCATTTCAGAGACTATCTTTGATTTTAATTCAAACTTTTCTCTGATTTGGGGATTGAAGAGAAGGTCCAGGTATCTTTTCCGGAATCTCTCATCGGTGTCTTTTAAGCCGTGCCATTTTTCGGGCAAAGGCAACAGGGACTTGGCCAGCATCTTGTAGCCCGTGACATCCAGGGTCTTCTCCCCCCTTTTGGTCTTATACATCTCCCCTCTAACTTCAACAAAGTCGCCAATATCAAAGTGATCCAAAAAAAAGTTGTAACCTTTTTCTCCCAAGGATTCGTCCTTGAGTGATATTTGAATGTCTCCGGAAGAGTCTCGGAGACCCCCAAAAGTCAAAGCTCCATGAACCCTTATCGCCATTAGCCGACCGGCTAAAATAATCTCCTTTTTTGATTTGGTAAGTTTTGAAAAATCCGACAGAGCCAGCTTGACGCTATGAGTTCTTTTGCCGTCCAAGGGATAAGCCAAAAATCCGGCATCTTGAATGCTTTTGAGTTTTTTTGTTCTTATTTTTTTAATTTCGGCGGCGCTGGCCATTAAGTTATTCTAAATTAAATATTTAATTAAAACAACCCTCTGCGCTGGTCTATATTGAGTTGTATTGAAGCCTCGCTTCCAGTCTGGAAGCGAGGCTTCAATACAACTAGGCTTCAATACAACTCAATACAAAATCTGATGTCGCGCTTCGGAGTAGAATGTACCAACAAGTAATTGACAGGAGGATATATTTATTGGTTGAATTTCAATATTTTAAAAATCAAACAAAGAAAAAATCCCCTAAGTGATACGCGATCACAAAAGAGATTTAGAAAAAAAGGATTGTTTCAGAGCCAGACGCCATCTCCTCTCTCGTATTTTTCCAACGTCATACGAGCATTCCGCTCACCAGTGTTTTCGACAATCCACTCTATTCCATTCCACTCGTACCAATTTCTTTCAATTTTGAACACTGCACCAGGAGACACAATTGCCAGAATATTGTAAATTTTGTCCCCACGCGGAGTATTTACAAGAATCCGGAATTTTTCCGGCGTTATTTCGTATTCAAAATTTGATACATCCGAAAAATAAAACAGTAAGAGGCATCTATCGTCTGGATCGTCCTCGCTGTTTCGAACAAGGACTATTCCACTGTTTGTTTGAAAAACCTTGACCCGAGATCCGGTTCCGATCACAGGTATGATAACTTCGGGATGGCTCGGTTCTTTCCCGAAAATTAGGGGAACCTCTATTTCCTCAGCAGGTGTTAACCTCGGTCTTCTGTTAGATGAACAAAGATAGATTTTCATCATTTTATCCTTTCTATTTGCCCGCAGATTTTGAAAAGTATCGGAACGATTATCAAAAGAACATCATCAAATTTCTATAAGATTCTATCATACTTAAATAATTATGTCAAGTAATTGACCCACCAAATTCTTGACAAAATAATTTATTTATTATAATATTTAATAAATTGCGCACTTTTAAAGCTGTTTTTTTGAAGGGGTGTCTTATGCTTAGCGATTTATTTGCTGAATACGGTTGGCTGATAATAATTGCTCTAGTTTATCTTTCCACCAGGTATGCCTGGCTAAGCCGAAATCGATATAGAAGGAGAGAAGAATGAAAAAAGATTTCAGAAATGTAGTCGTAACGGCGGCCTTGCTAACTATGGCTGGTTGGTTCGGCTGGAACACAGTTCCGTATGTGCAGAAAGCGGCTAACTTAGCTAAGGAAGAATTAGTAGTAATCAATCCTGGCGATTATGTCGTTGACCATCAACTGGCAGACGGCCGGGTCGCTACCATAGTAGCCGATAAAAATGGCCATTTCAAAATGGTCATGACCAGAAGTGAATTTCTTCTAGGCGGCAATCCCAGGGCTATCTTCTGGGTTAATGAATGGAAAGATACCTGGGAAATGATTGAGCCGGTCCAAAAAGCCGGCGGCATGGATGCCTGGCTGAAAAAAAGAAAAGGTATTTGATTGGGCCAATAAGTTGGTCTGAATTAAAGCGTCGTTACTCGTTACTATGACAGTCTTGACGCTTTTTTATTAGGATAAATAGCTGACCAGATAACCGGCTACAATTTTAGCGGCCTCCGGTCTGGCAAAATCAAGAGCTCTTTGGCTCATTTCCTTCATTTTTTTAGGGTCATTAATTAAGTACCTCATTCTTTCTAGGATAAAGTGGGGTTTGAAATTGGGCTCCTCTATCACCAGAGCCGCTCCTCTTTCCGCATAAGTATAGGCATTTCTGACCTGATGATCCTGGGCGGAACCGGCCAGAGGTATTAAAATACCGGGCTTTCCGAGGGCGGCAATTTCAAAAATACTTCCGGCGCCGGCTCGGCTGATAACGAGGTCAGCGGTAGCGTAAGCGTCAGCCAAGTCTTTGCCGGAGAGAAAATCCTTGGGGTGATAATAGGCCTGTTCCCGCTCCCCTAAGATCACTTTGGCTTCTTTGCCAACCTGGTCCAGATTATTCCGGCCGGTTTGATGAATAACTTCAAAATCATCAATGATCTCCGGTAAATTAGCTAGGATGGTATTATTGATGCGGGCCGACCCCTGAGAACCTCCGATAATCAGTACAACCGGCTTTTCGCCGGTAATTCCATAAGTCTTTTTAGCGTCCTTTTGTGATCCATTGAGAAGTTCTGTGGAGATGGGATTGCCGACCGAAAGTTTTTTCTCCTCCGGGAAATATTCTGTTTCTTCGGCCGAAAAAGCAATAAAAACTTCCAGGGCAAACTTGCTGACAATTTTATTGGCCAGTCCGGGCACAACATCTGATTCATGCAAAAAGATGGGAACTCCAAGAATTGCTCCGGCCAGTCCGGGACCAAGGGCTCCGTAGCCCCCTTTGGAGAAGATGGCGTCGGGAGAGATAATAAAAACATAATAGATGGATTGAAGCAGTCCGACCGGAAGCTTAAAGATGTCAAAAACATTCTTAACTGAGAAATATCTTCTCACTTTTCCGGCAACAATGTTTCTGACAATAATCCCTTCTTTCTCCAGCAAATCTTTGGCGTATTTGTCTTTTGGGCCAAGATAGAAAAACTCAAAACCGTCATAAGAATAGTTTTTCTTAATCTCTCTGACAATTGCCAAAATTGGGAATATGTGGCCGGCGGTACCGCCACCGGTAAACAATAATTTCATTGAATTATCTTAACATTTAGAGGAAACATTTAAAAGCAATCCGATCGCGGCCAGCTCCATCATTATATGCGACCCACCATAACTGATGAAAGGTAGAGGAATTCCGGTCAAGGGCAGGATGCCGGTCATGGCGGAAATGTTAAAGAAGGCCTGAAAACAGATCCAGAAGCTGATTCCAACAGCCAAAAACCGGATAAAGCTGTCTTTAGAGCTTCGAAAGATGATAAAGCCCCGCCAAAGAATTAAACCGTAAAGAATAACCAAAAAAGAAGTGCCAATAAAGCCCAACTCTTCGGCGTAAATAGCGAATATGGAATCGGCCATGGTTTGAGGAATAAAGCCGAACTTCTGAACTGATTCTCCCAGGCCGAGTCCAAAAATACCTCCCGAGCCAATGGCAATCATAATCTGTTTTAGCTGATAGCCCATCCCCATCGGATCAAGGTTGGGGTTTAAAAACACCAGGAGTCTTTTAATTCGGTAAGGAGCAAATTTAACCATTAAAAAGATGGCAAAAAGGCAGATAGTAATAATGGCTCCGGTATGCCATAAAGGAGTATTGGCCGACCAATACATAACCACCGCCACGGCTAAAAAGACAATCAGGGTACTCATGTCAGACTGGGTTAAAAGCAAAAAGACAATTATGGCCAGAACCAAACCAAAGGGCAGGAGTCCCATAGCCTCGTTTTTCAACCGATCTTTTAAGCTTTTGCCTATTTGATTTCTGTCTTTGATAAACTTTTCCCTTTTGGCGGGGTTGATCAGCCAAGCGGCAAAATAGATAATGAAAGCCAGTTTTAAAAATTCTGACGGCTGAAAAGTCCCAAAACCGAGATTAATCCAGCGGGAAGCTCCCCCCGAAATTATTCCCAAGACGGGAACAAAAACCAAAAGCATTAAAAAGATGGCAAAAAGCATTAAATAGCCCGAAATCTTTTTAAAAAACTCCAAAGGCAGGCGGAAAGCGATAAATCCGAGCAAGAGACCGGGGCCAATTCCAAACAGGATTTGATGGAATAAGAAGTAGGTGGTATTGCCGAACCTTTCCTGGGAGAAGTTAGCCGAAACTCCGGCTAAAACCAGAATCCCCAAGATTAATAAGATGCCGACAACCGATAATATCCAATAATCAATTTGAGTTTTTTTCTTCATTTAAGATTAAAGACAGCTTTTTTAAACTGTTCTCCCCGGTCAAATTCATTTAAAAACAAATTAAAACTGGCGGCGCCCGGAGACAAAATAACGATATCCCCTTTCTTGGCTAATCGAGAAGCAATTTTAACCGCCTCATGCATCTTCTTGGCTTCTTTGTAGTCAAACTTCTTTAGATCCCTTTTAATGAGCTCGGAAGCGCCACCGGGCAGAAGGATCAGTTCTTTAGCCCGCCTCCCTATATGTTTGGCCAAAGAACGGTAGCTCAGATTTTTATCTTCTCCTCCGGCAATTAAGACAATTCCCTGGTTTTTGAACTTATCCAGAGCAAAACTGACCGAAGTCGGATTAGTGGCGGCTGTATCGTTGTAATACTTCACTCCGTTTTTTTCCAAAACAAATTCCTGACGATGAGAAATACCCTCGTATTCTAAAATAGCTTCCTCTATGTCTTTGGGGTGAACTGAATATAGTTTGCCGACGATTCTGGCAATGTTTTTACTACTGCCGTCAGACAAAATTAACCGACCCGGCGGTTTAATGTTGGCAATCTCCCGATTAACAATCAAAACATCATCTTTGCTCTGATACTTATAGATATTCTCTTTAGCCCCGACATATTGAGAGAAACTTTTGTATCTGTTCAGATGATCCGGAAAAAGATTGGTGATAATGGCGACATGGGGGCTTTTGGTCAGATCTTCCAAAATGAAGCTGGAAAGCTCCAAAACAACCTTAGTGTTTCTTTTAATGTCGTCAATATATTCCAAGGGAGAAACTCCAATATTGCCGGCCAAGACTACGGAGTATTTTTTCTCCAAAACTTCAGAGATTATTTTAGCCGTACTAGACTTTCCTTTGGTTCCGGTGACGGCAATAATTTCAGCATTAACCAGGTGAAAAAAAATTTCCACATCATTTTTAATCGGGATTTCTTTTTCTCTGGCAATTTCAAGATAGGGGGAAGAGGTGGGTACCGCCGGATTTTTGATAATTAAATCCGCTTTCAAAAAATCTGACTCCCTGTGTTTTCCCAAAACCAAAATTGGTTTGCCTTTTAGTTGCGCCAGCGATTCTTTAAGTTGCCCTTTGTTTTTGGTGTCGGTAATGGTAACCGAAGCCCCGACCGAATCAAAGAAATTAGCAACCGATATTCCCCCGCCATGCAGTCCCAGCCCCATAATCAAAACTTTCTTGTTTTTGAAATCGGCTATTTTCATAATAGTTTAGTTTAACATATAAGCTCATTTCTTACACAAAAGGATTGGTAATGTGCGCTTCAATTTTAGAACCGAGACAAAGCTCTGATATTTTAGCCAAATGATATGGCTGATCAGAGAAGTAGTATTCGTGATCGTTCCCCTTCTTGATTTTAATCTCTTGATGAACCTCTAGATATGTTTTTAATTGATAGGCCAAACTAATGGCCGGATCAACAATTTTAAGATCCGGTCTTAACTCCCTGACAATCTTTTTTAGGATTGGATAATGAGTGCAGGCCAAAACCAAGGTATCAATCCCCTCTAATTTATTCAGATATCGCCTAAGCACTTCTTTGGTAACCGGATCATCGGTCATGCCTTCTTCGATCAATGGTACAAGCAGAGGGCAGGCCAGGGAGCTGACTTTTAAATCAGAATTAAGATTT
>Ga0326597_10009099_pt1 | contig 13346 bp, 10 predicted proteins | sample RVTome_12_FD_203789 | JGI IMG/M metagenome (GOLD analysis project Ga0326597, IMG submission 203789) | Soil microbial communities from uranium-contaminated site in the Upper Colorado River Basin, Wyoming, United States - RVT100D185 | ecosystem: Environmental > Terrestrial > Soil > Contaminated >... | reverse complement strand
TCACCGCGCAGGTTGAGACGTCGGACTTCCAACAGGCCGATCTCAAGCCGTCCGAAGGTGCCGTGACTATCAAGCCTGATGGAGCTCATTAGAAGCATTTGTGGTCGGGTACTAGTCATCGCCCGTGACCTCCCGCGCTAATCCGATCGCGCCCCGGTACACGCCGGCCAGCGCCAGGGCCGCACCGGCCAGCGCAAAGCGCGCTCGGACGTGCTCCGCGGCGCCGGACCCCATGCGTCGAGCGGCCGGCGCGTCTTGGAGGAGGCCCACCAGCGCGGACGCCAGCGCGTTTGGATCGTCCGGTGGGACGACGAGGCCGGTCGTTCCGTGCAGGACCGCTTCGGGCAGCCCGCCGACGGATGATGCCACGAGCGGCCGCGCCAAGGCACCCGCCTCGAGCGCGACGCGCGGCAGGCCCTCGGCCCGCGACGGCATGATCACCACGTCGGCGGCCGCGAGCAGCGGCAGCGGGTTGGCCAGATGGCCGACCCAGCGGACGGCGTCGGCCACGCCCAGCGCCTCCGCGAGCGCGGCCAGCTGCGCCGCCTCCGGCCCATCGCCGACGACGACCAGGGTGGCTTCGGGCACCGCAAGGCGCACCTGGGAGAGCGCGCGCAGTGCCACGTCGACGCCCTTCTGCCGGGTCAGGCGGGCGACGATGAGCACGAGCGGTGCGCCCGCCGGCACGCGGGCGCGGGCGCGCGCCCCCGCGGCGCCGCCGTCCCTGCGCGCCGCGCGAACCACCGCGTCCGCGTCGATCGCGGTCCGGACGAGCGCGAGGCGCGAGCGGCGGAAGCCCGATGCGGCGAGCGCGGCGGCCTGCGCCTCCGACACCACCACCACCCGATCGGCGCCGCGGACGGCGGCGAGGGCGAGCCGGCCGTAGAAGCGCAGGCGCGGCGAGGTGCCGGTGTGGAGGTGGACCGTGCTGACCCACGGCAAGCGCGCCCCGCGCCGGCGCGCCAAGGCGACCAGGAGGTCGGACTTGTAGTCGTGCGTGTGGACCGCGTCGAGGTCGCTCGCTGCCAGGCGCCGGGCGAGCTCGCGCCATGCTGCCGGGTGGAGCGGGCCCGGGTCGCGCGCCGAGACGGCCTCCAGCCCGGCCGATCGCATGGCCGCGACGAGCGGGTGCTCGGGCGGGTCGTCTGGGCCGGGGCGATAGAGGGCGAGCAGCGGGACGCGCACGCGGAGGGCGTCCAGCGCCGGTGCCAGCTCGAGAAGGGTGCGCTCGGGCCCGTGGAGGCCAGGCGAGCTGCGCACCTGGAGCACGACCAGCGGCCGCGGGGTCGACGAGGGGTCGCCCCCCGCGTCAGCGGCCATCGATGACCCCGGCGCATTCGGCGAAGACCCCTACCGGGTCGCCCGCCGCCTCAGCAGCCATCGCACACCTCGCCTAGCCACCGGTCCCAGGCCGCCTGGAGCCTGACGGCCGCCCCTTGGATGGCGTGGTGCTCCGCGGCGCGGCGGCGCGCGGCGGCGCCCATGCGCGCCCGCGCCTCGGGATCGCGGAGGGCGGCGACGAGGGCGGCCGCGAGGGCCGGCGGATCGTCGGGGGGCACCAGCCAGCCCGTCTGCCCGTCCACCACCAGCTCGGGCACGCCGCCGACGGCCGTCGCGACGACCGGCCGGCCGGCCGCGGCCGCCTCGATGAGCGCGGCCGGGAGGCCCTCGACGCGGCTGGGCAGCACGACGAGCGTCGCCGCGGCGAGGAGGTCCGGCACGTCGTCGCGCTGGCCGACGAAGAGGACGGCCGACGACAGCCCTGCTGCGTCGGCCAGCGCGACGAGCCGCTCGCGCAGCGGCCCGTCGCCCGCGCAGACCACGCGCACGCCCGGGAACGCCGCGAGGACGCGCGGGAGGGCGGCCAGGAGGTCGACGTGGCGCTTCATGGCGTGGAGGCGGGCGGGGACGAGCACGAGCAGCGCCGCGTCCGGCAGCCCGAGCGCCGCGCGCCCCCGCTCGGCGCGACCGGCCGCGACGCGGTCCAGCTCGATGCCCGGCGCGACGACGGCCACGCGCGCCGGGGCGATGCCCGCAGCGAGCAGCGATCGTCGCACCGCCTCGGCGACGGCCACGTAGCGCGCATCGCGCAGCAGCTGGGCATCCGCTAGGCGTCGCGCGCGGGGCAGGTCGCCGTAGAGCGCGTGGTCGTGGACGACCAGGAGCGGCACCCGCGCCAGCCGCGCCGCCAGCGCCGCGTAGGGCACCGCGCGGCTGTAGCGGGCCACGTGGACCACGTGCGCGCCGGCGCGGCGGAGTTCGCGCGCGAGGACGAGCGGCGCGGCCGCATCCCACGGCCGCCGGAGGCGCCCAAGGGCCTGCACGGGCACGCCGGCTGCGCGCGCGACCGGGACGAGCTGCCCTTCGCCGCGCAGGCAGACGATGCGCGCCCGGTAGCGCGCCGGATCGAGGTGGCGCGCCAGCAGCAGCGTCTGGCGCTGCGCCCCGCCGTCCGCGAGGTCCAGGTGGACGAAGGCGACCGTCCGCGGGGCCGTCATCGCGCGGCCCCGCCTGCGCGCAGCAGCGCGACGCCGAGCGTGCGGGCGACGCCGAGGGCCACCGCAGCGCCGAAGGCGGCCGCAGACGCCACCCACAGGATGCCCTCGGGCAGCCCGCGGCCGGCCAGGCCGGCGGCGGCGAGGCCGAAGGTCAGGGCCACGGCCGCGCGAGGATCGAGCGGCGCGAGGCCGCGCCACGGCAGGCCGCTCATGCGCTTGAACGCCACGGCCATGGCCAGTCCTCCGGTCACAAGCCCGGCGGCCACGCCGACGGCCACGCCGCCCACGCCTCCATGCGGCGCCAACATGGCGGCGGCGCCCAGCCCGACGACCGGCGTCACCAGCGAGGCCAGCGCGACGGCGCGCGCGCGGCCGGTGGCCTGCGCGACCATGGCCGCAGGCGTGGAGAGCACGGCCACAGCCCAGCCGATGGACAGGACCAGGATGGTCCGGGCCACCGGCGCATGCCCCGGGCCGAGCCAGGCCGCCACGAACGGCGCGGCCAGCACGGCGAGAAGTCCAAAGCCGGCGACCACCGCCACGGCCATCGCGCCCGCCGCCCGGTGATAAAGGCGCGCGAGGACCTCGCGCTGTCCATCCTCCCCCGGCCCGGCAGCGGCCGCCCCGAGCGCCGCTGCCGCCGGGAAGACGGCCAGCACGGCGGAGAGGAGCAGGGCGGCCAGCTGTTGGGTGACGCGGGTGGCCAGCTCCCAGACGGCCACGCCGCCGAGCCCCGCGGAGCGCGCCAGCAGCACCTTGGCGCCCACCTCCAGCGCCACCGCGCCCAGGCTGACGGTCTGGACATGGCGCCCGAACGCCAGGAGCGCGCGGGCGGCGTCCGCGCGGGGAGCCGGCCAGCCGGCGAGGCTCGGCGCACGGCAGACGGCGAGCCGCCGGGACACCAGCCCGGCACCCGCGGCCGTGACGAGGTTCTTGGCGACCAGGCCCATCAGGCCGCCCCCGAGCGCGAGCACCAGCACGGTGCCGGCGGCGGATGCGGCGCGCTGGCCGGCGTCGATGCCGCTGGCCAGGTCCATCCGCCCGACGCCGACGAGCGCCGCCCGATAGGGCACGAGCGCGCCCTCGAGCCAAGCGACGAGCGCGCAGCCCACGATGACCAGTGCCGCCTCGGCATGCAGCCCGCCGGGCACGTCGAACACCACGTCGACGAGCGGTCCGCGCGCTGCCCAGACGGCCAGCGTGGCCAGGCCGCCCAAGCCGATTGCCAACGGCACCGCGCTCCCGACCGCATCGGCAATGCCCTGGGGCTGCCCGCGAGCGTGGGCCGTGGCCACCTGGCGCGCGACCGAGCGCTCGATCCCAAGATCGAGGAGCCGCACGGTGGCCAGGACCGCGCCCCCGATGGCCCAGAGCCCAAAGCGCTCCGCCCCGAGCACCCGCAGCGCGTACGGCGTGACGGCCAGGGCCAGGAGCGCGCTGACGACATGCCGGCTCGCCCCCGACGCGGCGTTTCGCGCGAGGCGTCCCGGTTCCGGCTCGCCGGCGGCGTTCAGCCGTTCCCCGGCCCGTCGGAGAGCCAGCGGGCCAGCGCGGCCTCGACAGGACCGGCTTCGGAGCCCGCCTGGAGCGCTGCCAGCGCCTCGCGCGCCTCGCTGGACCGGCCGGCCACGGCCAGCGCCATGGCGCGCGCGCGGGCGCGCCCGCGCGCCGGGACCGGGTCGCCGAGCGGGCCGGTGGCCGTCGGCCCTGGATCGACGACCAGCGCGACGAAGCGTTCGACCGCCTCGTCGCCCCCGCGTCCCGCGTTCGCCCAAGCCGCTTCGAGCGCCTCGGCCGCGCGCGGAACAGCCGATGGGTCCTCGCCGCCGAGCTCGGCGCGCGCCAGCGCGGCGAGCAGCGCGGGATCGGCGCGGCCGGCGTCCAGCGCGGCCCGGTAGCCGGCGGCGTCGCCGGCGCCGAGCGCCGCGCGATAGCCGGCGGCCGCGGCCGCGGCATCGCCCAGGCGCTCGAACAACGCGGCGTGCTCGGCGAGCGTCGCGGTGGCGTACGGATCGGCTCCGAGGGCTCGTTCAAACCACGCGGTCGCGCTCGTCCAGGCGCCCTGCCGTGCCTGCGCGTCGCCGGCGAGGTCGCCGTCGTCGCGGTAGAGCATGGCCAGCTGGCGCGCGTACTCGGGCGCCCGCACCCGTCGCCATGCGCCCTCGAGCGCCGCCGCCCCGGCGTCCAGGGCCGCCTCGCGCGCCGCAGCGTCCGACCCCGCGGCCAGCATCTCGTCGCGGCGCACCGCCGCCGCGTAGAGCGCGAACACCGGCTGCGCGGGCCAGAGCGCCGAGGCCCGGTCGAAGGCATGGCGCATGGCCGCGCGCTCGCCGAGCGTCGCGCGCTCCAACCCATGGCGCAGCCAGGCGTCGGCCAGGACCGGCCGAAGCCCCGCCCACCCGGCGGCCAGGAGCGCCGCCGCCAGCGCGCCAGCCAACACCGCCCAACGGACCGAGCGTTCCCCCGGCTGGGCAGGTCGCGCCCGGCGGAGGGCCATGCCGGCCACCGCCGCGGCCAGCACGGCGGCAAAGGCCACCGTCGGGCCCCCGACCCGACCCTGGAGCAGCCGGAAGGTCAACGCGAACCCCGCGAAGAGGCCCAATGCCGTCGCGTCGCGGCGCCAGGGCGGAGCCTGCATGGGCAGAAGGACCACCATCAAGACCCAGTAGAGCGCGGGCAGCATCAGGATCGCCAGGTTCGGGCCGCGCATCACGGCGGTGAGCCCGAACGGGAGGAAGAGCGGGGCAAACGCCACCGTCGCAAGCCCGAGGCCGACGGCGAGGCCGTCCGCCGCTGCATCGCCGGCTGGCGGGGCGCCGGCTTCCGGCCGGGAGGCCGTCGCGCCCAGGAGGAGGGCGAGGGCCAGCCAGAAGACGAGCTCGGCAGCGGCGTTGGGAAGGCCCAGCGCGCCTTCGACGAGACGCGCCGAGAGGACGCCGAGGACGGCGAGGACGATGCCGTCGGCGGTGGCGGCGCCCCGTGGCGCGCGGAGCCCGCGCCACGTCCCCCAGCCGACCAGGCCGGCCGCCAGCCCGAGCGCGGCGCCCGCGGCGCCCAGCGGCGCCGTGACCACGGCCGCCAGCAACAAGCCGGCGAGCGCGCCGCCGACGGCCGTGCCGGCCAGCGCGATCGCATGTCGCCGGCTGGTCAGCCAACCCAGCGCGTGATACGCGGTGCCGAACGCCGCCACGTAGACCGCCACGAGCGCGAGCACCCCGAACAGCCCGGCCGCCACCCACCATTCCCAAAGCACGTTGTGAGCGCGGTCGAACACCTGATCCGGCACGAGCTTGCGCAGCTGAGCGGGCGCGTGCGGCGCGAGGACGAGCGACGTGGTCTCCGGCCCGTGCCCGAACAGGATGCGCGCGGGATCCGCTTTGGCCGCCTCGGCCAGGCCTTCCCAGGCGAGCACGCGCTGGCGCACCGTGCGGGAGGCAGGTGAGAGCAGCTCGCCGAACCGATCGAGGCCGGGCGCGCTCGCGCGCCCGAGCCCGACGAGCGCGAGCGGCACGCCGATGCCCGCCACGAGCGCGGCCATGGCCAACCGCCGGCGGCCGGCGCGCACGGCGGCCAGCAACCCGAACGCCCCGAGCCCCGCCAGGAGGCCGAGGGCCGGTCCCCGGCTCTGCGAGGCCAGGATGCCCGCGAGGCACAGGGCCGAGGCGACAGCGTACGCGGCCGAACGGGCGCGTTCGCCCGCCCGCCACGCACGGAAGAGCCCCTCGGCGGCCAGCGGCGCCACCGCGGCGAGGTAGGCGCCGAGGAAGATGGCGTTGCCCATGGGGCCGAACGCCCTGACGGCCGCATCGTCGCCGTACTGCTGCCACGGGATGGTGTCGATCTGCAACCGCTGGAGGAGCGCGTAGGCGGCCGCGGGTGCGGCCGGGGCCACGAGGGCCGCGCGCAACCGCTCGCGCGCGGTGGTCCAGCGGGACGCGTTGGACGCCGCCGCGGCGAGCACCATCCACGCCAGCCAGACGATGGCACCATGGCCGCGGCGATAGGCACCCCAGACGCTGATCGCGGGCGCACGCGACATAACGGTCCCGAGCACCAGGGCCAGCGCGAGGACGACCAGCGCGCGGACCAACGGCCGCCGGAGGGCCCTGGCCGCGCCGCCGGGTTCGGCCAAGGCGCGCACCACGAGCCCCGCCAGCGCCACGGCCGCAAGCGCGATCAACCATGCCAGCTTGTCCGGTTCGAACACGCGCTCGGTGCGCGGGTTGAAGAACAGCGGGACGACCACCGCCGCGGCTACGGCGCACGCCTCGAGCAGCGCCGTGGCCAGCGCGGCCGGCGAGGGCCGCCCGAGCGTGCCGGTTCCCCCGCCCGCGCGGGCGCCGCGCGTCGCGTGGAGCGCGCGGGGCATGGCGCGGCGGGGGGGCTTGGCACGGGCGAGGAGCGGACGTGCGCGCCCCAGACCAGGCAGGGTCAGGTCGGCGCGGGAACGGGCGGGCATGACGCGACCGTGCTAGTCCGCGCTGGCGAAGCGATAGCCAGCCCCGGGGTCCGTCACGACGATGGTCGGCCGATCGGGATCGGCCTCGATCTTCTGGCGAAGGCGCCAGATATACTGCTTGAGCACCTCGGTGTGGCGGTCGGGAGCGGCTTCGCGGCGCCAGACCGCATCCAGGATCTGGTCGTGGGACAGCGTGGAATCGCGGTGGCGGATGAGGAACGTGAGCAGCCGGAACTCGCGCGGCGTCAGGTGCGACGGCTCGCCGCGCACCCACACCTGTCGCGATTCGAGGTTGACCCAGAGCCGACGGTCGACGTAGACGGCGGCGGGCTCGAGGTTGGCCGGCTCGCCGCTGGGCCGAACCGCGCTCCGGCGCAGCACGGCTTCGCAGCGCGCGACGAGCTCGTCGACGTGCGCGCTGTCGGCCACGCAGTCTTCAGCGCCCAGGGCAAACCCCTGCCGTAGGCTTGCAGCGCTGTCGACGACGAGGATCCGGCGCCAGCCCGCGAGCTCCTCGGCGACGGACCATCCGCCGCCGAGCGTGTCGATGACCGCCAGGTCGTGCGGCGCCTGGGCGAACGCCTCGGCCACCGACGGCGAGGGCGCGGTTGCCGCCACCGCGAAGCCCGCCGCCTCGAGCGCGGCGGACGCCGACGCGATCCAGTCGGACCGCTCCGAGACGATGAGGATGGCCCGCCGGGTGATCAACGGACCGTTTGGAAGCGGTAGCCGATGCCGCGTTCGGTCCGGACGTAGCGGGGCCGTCGTGGATCCGGCTCGATCTTGCGGCGCAGATGGTGCAGGTGGACGCGGAGCGTGGCCTCGGCATCGTTGTACGAGTCGCCCCAGACGGCGCGCAGCAGGTCGCCGCTGGGCACGGGCTGGTTGGGATGCTGGATCAGGTAGCGGAGCAGCCCGAACTCGATGGGCGTCAGCGCGATGGCGTCGCCGTCGACGAGCACCTCGCGCGTGGCCAGGTCGACGGCCAGGTGGTCGTCGGCGTAGCGCACGGGCCGTTCGAGGAACGGGCGGGAGTCGGCGCGCTTGAGCACGGCGCGCACGCGCATCTGCAGCTCGTCGATGTCCCACGGCTTGGTGACGTAGTCGTCGGCGCCGATGCCGAGGCCCCGAACGCGCGCGTCGAGGCGCGAGACGGCCGTCACCATGATGATGGGCGTGTCCCAGACCTCGCGGATGCGCTGGCACGTCAACCACCCGTCCATGAGCGGCATCTCGATGTCGAGGATGATCAGGTCGGGGCGCATCTCGTGGGCCAGCCGGAGCGCCGCGAGCCCGTCGCCGGCCTCGATCAGCTCGTAATCGGGGTCGGCCAGGGCCATGCGCATCAGGGTGCGCGCCTCCGGGTCGTCGTCGACGATGAGCACGCGGCGGCGCGGGGCGCGACCGATCGTCGCGGTCGTGCGAAGCTCCGAGATCTGGGTCTCGATCACGCGTTGCTCCCGTCACCCCCGGCCGGGAGCGAGAGGGCCATGCACGTGCCGCCGCGATGCGTGCGCGCGATCCATAGGCGGCCACCGTGGGCACGGGCGATGTTGCGGGCCAAGTAGAGCCCCAAGCCGTGGCCGGGCTTGTCGCCGACGTTGCGCCCCCGGCCGAAGGGTGCAAAGACGCGGTCCACGTCCTCCGGTCGGATTCCCGGGCCATCGTCGCAGACGTCCAGGCGCACGCCGCCATCCGAGGGCGCGACGGAGACCACGACGTGGCCGCCCGCCGCGTACTTGCTGGCGTTGTCCACCAGGTGCTCGACGACCCGCATGACCTGGCCGCGGTCGCCCCGGGCAGGCGGTGTGCCGGGCTCGATCCGCACGTCGAACGTCGTGCCAAGCTCCTTCTCGCCTGCGGCGAGCCGATACGGCTCGACGACGGCCGACGCGAGCTGGCCCAGGTCGATGGGCTCGAGCTTGAGCAGGATCCGGCCGCTGGCCGCCACGGCATCGAGCAGGGCCTCGAGGCGCTCGAGCAGGCGGCCGCTCTGGTTCTCGATGATGCGCAGCGCCTGGCGCACGCTCTCCAGATCGCCCGCCTCGAGGTTGCGCTGGGCCAGCTGGGCGCCGACGCGCACGTTTGAGAGCGGCGAGCGGAGGTCATGGCCGAGCAGCGCGAGGAACTCGTCGCGCGACTCAGCGTCGAGCCGCCCGCCGTCGGCGGCATCGAGGCCGAGGCGCACGAGCGCGCCGACGACCTCGACCAGCGCGACCTCGTCGGCCGTCGGCGCGACATCCCAGGCCACGGCCAGGGCACCCCGTGCATCGCTGGCGTTGGCGGGCAGCGGCACGCACAACCAGCGATCCACGGTGCCGACCTCGCCGGAGCGGACGACCTCGCGGATGGCCGCGGCCTCAGGCGACGCCTCGGCGACGCCCGGCTCCCGGTGCGCTGCCGCCAGCCGCATGCCCTCGTCGTCCATCCAGACCTCGCATGCCCCGGTGCCGACCATCTCCGCGGTTCGGCGCGCCACGACCGGCAGGAAGGCCGTCCGATCGACCGCCGCCGCGGCGGCGCGCACGATGTCGAGCAGCGGCGCCAACCGGGTGGTCTGCATCACGTCCATGAGGTGTCCTCCCTGCGCGCGGCGTCATAACAAGATGATAACCTGCATTTGTCGCGGGCGCAAGTGCTTTCCGCAAACGGCACGACCGGGCGCTGATCGGAGGGCGTGGGTGCCCGACGATGTATAATCCGCAACCATGATCCGCTTTCCGTTCACCGCCATCGTCGGGCAGGACGCGTTGCGACGCGCGCTGCTCCTGTGCGCCGTCCGCCCGGACATCGGGGGCGTCCTGGTCCGCGGCGAGCGCGGCACGGCCAAGAGCACGGCCGCGCGGGGTCTTGCGGACCTCCTGCCGCCCATTCGCGCCGTGATCGGTTGTCGCTTCGGCTGCGACCCCGATGCCCAGGACGCGCTCTGCGCGGCCTGCGCGGAGCGCGCCGCCGATGGACCGCTGCCCGTCGAATGGCGCCCGACGCCCTTCGTCGAGCTGCCGGTGAGCGCGACGGAGGACCGCGTGGTCGGCGCGCTGGATCTGGAACGCGTGCTGCGCTCCGGCGAGCGTGGTTTCGAGCCCGGGCTCCTTGCCGCCGCTCACCGCGGCGTGCTCTACGTCGACGAGGTAAACCTGCTCGACGACCACATCGTCGACGCGCTGCTCGATGCGGCGGCGACCGGCGTGAACGTGGTCGAGCGCGAGAGCATCTCGTATAGCCACCCCGCGCGGTTCGTGTTGATCGGCACGATGAACCCCGAGGAGGGCGAGCTCAGGCCGCAGCTCACCGATCGCTTCGGCCTCGCGGTGGACGTCGAGGCGGCGGGCAGCGTGGACGATCGCACGGAGATCGTGCGCCGCCGCCTGGCCTTCGACGCCTCGCCGGCCGCCTTCGCGGCCGTGTACGCGGCGGCCGAGGAGGCCCTGCGCGACCGGGTCATCGCCGCGCGCCAGCTGCTTCCGGACGTCACGATCGTCGATCGCGACCTCAGGGTGACGGCCGAGATCGTGCGGGCCGCCGCCATCGACGGCCACCGGGGCGAGCTAGCCATCGTGAAGGCGGCGCAAGCCAACGCCGCGCTGGAGGGCCGAATCCTCCTCACCCTGGACGACCTCTCGCTGGCCTCCCGCTTGGCGCTGCCCCACCGGCGGCGCGAGGGGCCGTTGTTCGGGCAGGCCTCCGACATGAGCGCGGTGCACGAGGTCCTGGAGCGCGCCAGCACCCCGGCGGCCGAACAGGGCTCGCGCCCCGTGCACCGGCCCTCCGCAACCGATGTCGCGGGCTCGGCCGGCGATGCCCCCAAAAGCGGACGCGCCATCCACGCCGTCTTTCCGCGCGCCTGACGACCGCCCGCCCGCGGCTGGCGTTGTCGGCTTCGATCAACGGGGGCCCGACGGCCCGCCGAGCCCCGTCGACGAGGTGTTCCGCGCCCGGCGCGTGGAGACGGCCATCGATCGCCTGACGCGTCGCGAGACGGGCCGCCGGAGCACGACGCGCACCGACACGCGCCGGGGCCGCTACGTCCGCTCGCTGCCGGCCGAGGGTCGCTGGGACGACATCGCGTTCGATGCCTCGGTCCGTGCGGCGGCCCTCCGGCACGGCCCGCTGACCGAGGACCGGCCGCTGGTGTTGAGCGTGGACGACCTCCAGCGCAAGGTCCGCGTCCGGCGCGCTGGGAACCTGATCCTCTTCCTGGTCGACGCGAGTTGGAGCATGGCCACGGCCGAGCGGATCGCCGCCGCGAAGGGCGCGGTGGTCTCGCTCCTCCTCGACGCGTACCAGCGGCGGGATCGGGTTGGGCTGGCAGTGTTCCGGCGCCGCGAGGCCACGGTCGTCCTCCCGTTCACCAGCAGCGTGACGCGGGCGGAGCACCTGCTCCGCAACATTGCCGTCGGCGGCAAGACGCCGCTGTCGCACGCCCTGTCCACAGCCATCGAGCTCTTCGAGCGGGAGCACCGGCGAAATCCGAGCGCCCGCCCGCTGCTGGTCATGCTGACCGACGGGGGTGGGAACATCTCGCTCTCCGGTCGAGCGCCGGCCGACGAGATGCGCGAGCTGGCCACCGTGCTCCGCCGGCGCGGCGTGCGCTCGCTGGTGATCGATCTCTACCCGCAGAACACGGGGACGCTGAGGACCTCGCCCGCGGCCGAGCTTGCCGAGGCGCTGGGCGGCACGCTGGTCGGCGTCGCCGAGCTGCGCGCCGAGGGGGTGGCCGCGCACGTCAAAGCCGAGCTTCGGCCAGCCGAGCCGGCAGGCGGCATTTAGCGCCAGGGTCAAGGGCGCGGCGGCAGTCGGCGGCTCAGCGGCGGACCACCGAGATCTGATCGAGCCGGGTGTCGAAGTCGTGGCCCGACGCCTTGATCTCCAGCCGGCGGAGCCGCACGGGCACGCGCCCGGGTGCAAACGGGCTCGTGCCGTCGCGCAGCTCGCCGCTGTCGAACGTGTACCACTCGCCGACCGGCACGAGCACGTCGCGCCCCTCCACCCTGGCGCCCGCGAACTCCTGCGCCGTCGGGTCGGGCGGGACGGCGTAGAAGCGTATGGCCAGGGGGAACTCGTCGCCGTTGGCATCTTCGGCGACGAGGGTGATGATGAGCGGGAACTCCTGCGCGTTGTCGCCGCCGCCTGGCAGGGACTGCAGGTCGATCCGGAGCGTCGCCTGGACGGCAAGGCTGGTCGCGTCGAACAGGTCGATCGGGAGCGCCTGGCTGAGCACGATGTCGGCCGGCGTCTTGGCTGCGCCAACGCGGCGCAGCCGGATGGCGGTCCGGCTGTCCGCGTCGACGTGCGTCAAGACGGGCGGAGCGATCGGCCGCACGTCGCCCGGCGGCACGCGCGACCACCCGTTGTCGCGCCGTGGCGGCTTGGTGAAGTCGCCGTTCCTGACCAGCTCCTCGAGCGCGTCGGTGGCCGCCGACGGGATGCGCCCGGCCGGCACGACGGTCCGCTCGCCGCGCCCGACGCGGACGGTCGCGGGCTGTCCCGCGGCGGGCGTCAGCGGTGCGGTGACCCACGCTTCGCCGACGTCGACCGCCAGCCGCAGCGCATCCGCGTCCAGGCTGAAGCGCACGCGCGCGTCGGGAGCAACCCGCACCACCCCGTGGGGCGTCGCGACCTCGACGATGGTGGTGACGGCGCCTGGCTCGGGATACGGGGTGCTGACCGTCAGCGTCGCGCCGTCGCCCACGTCGTCCAGCCGGAGATCCAGGCGCGGCGGTTGGTCGCCAAACGCAAAGCGCGGCCTGCGCATGGCGACGAGCGAGAGCCGGCCATGCCGTTCCAACATGGCCGCCGTGCCGTCGAAGAGGCGCACGAAGGCGCCGGAGCCCTCCGCGCCGAGCAGCGTCAGGCGCGCCCCTTCGTGGGCCTCGGCCAAGAGATCGCCTTCGCCCAGGATGTCGCGACGATCGCCGTGCTCGAGGCCGACGTTGCCCACGCGCACGCGCACGACGGCGCGTTCAGCGATGGTGGCGCCGCGGGCAAGGCGCCACGCGAGCACCGGACCGGCCAGGACGACGAGGAGGAAGCCCGCCAGCGACGCGAGGAGGACGGCCCAGGCGACGAGCTGGATCGGGCGCTGGCCGGCGCTCATGCCGACGCGTCGGCGCTGCGCCACCACATGGCCGGGATCAGTCGCGCGACCGGCCGGTGAGCAGCGTCACGTAGTGGAGCAGGTTGAGCACGGCGGCCGCAGCCGCGGCGACGTACGTGAGCGCCGCGGCGTTCAACACGGCGTCGACGCCCTCGCGCTCCTGCGGCGAGACCAGCCCCATCTCCGTCAGCCACTTCTTGGCGCGCCGGCTGGCGTCGAACTCGACGGGCAGCGTGACCAGCGTGAAGGCGACCATGGCGGAGAACAGGCCCACGCCGACCCAGGCGAGCGG
>Ga0326597_10009098_pt1 | contig 13348 bp, 12 predicted proteins | sample RVTome_12_FD_203789 | JGI IMG/M metagenome (GOLD analysis project Ga0326597, IMG submission 203789) | Soil microbial communities from uranium-contaminated site in the Upper Colorado River Basin, Wyoming, United States - RVT100D185 | ecosystem: Environmental > Terrestrial > Soil > Contaminated >... | reverse complement strand
TCGCCGTCGTGGCATTCAGGAGGGACGTGGAGGCTCTGGTCGCGGCATTCCGTGACCGTGGGGGCCACGTCGAGTATCAGGCGAGCTCAGCAGCTACCAGCCGCTGACGGTCCGGGCTCGTGCGGGGTGACGGGGTGTTGAGCCCCTCTAATTAATGTTGCTAACAAGAACAGCCGACCCGTCACTTGTCTCCCGAACTTCACGATCTCGACGTCTGCTGAAGACCGAGCAGGCATCAGGCCAAACACTGTTCGGGGACTTAGGATCGGAAGGCATTGGGACCGCATCCGTGCACGCCAGGGGTGTACCCTCGTAGCTGAACGCCGCCGTTAGATGGCAGGATCAGCATGCATCACGACGACCTCCATCTCTGGCAACACGGCCATACGTTTGGCCAAGACCTGAGGCGACCAGGGGAGCAGCGCACCCTCATTGTCATCGCGATCACCGCCGCCATGATGGTCGTCGAGATTGTCGCCGGCATCCTCTTCGGATCGATGGCCTTGCTGGCAGACGGCCTGCACATGGCGTCGCACGCGGCGGCACTGAGCATCAACGCCTTCGCGTATGCGTACGCGCGACGACACGCGCGCAACACTCAGTACAGTTTCGGCACCGGCAAGGTCAACGCTCTCGGGGGCTTCAGTGGCGCCATGCTCCTGGCGATGTTTGCCCTCTTGATGGCATGGGAGAGTGTCGACCGGATGTTCCACCCGGTTGACATAGTCTTCAACCAAGCCATCCTCGTTGCCGTGCTCGGGTTGGTCGTCAATGGTATCTGCGTCTTCATCCTCGGCGTAGACGACCACCATCACAGTCACGAGGACCATGGCGACGGTGATCAACACAACCAGGCCCATCACCATGACGACAACCTGAAGTCGGCCTACCTGCACGTCTTGGCCGACGCTCTGACCTCGGTGCTGGCGATTGTTGGCTTGCTCGCGGCGAAGTATCTCGGATTCATCTGGATGGATCCGGTCATGGGACTGGTGGGTGCCACCCTCGTGGCCCGCTGGTCGATTGGGTTGCTACGCGGTACCAGCGGGGTTTTGCTTGACAGGCAGGGGCCCGAGAGTATCGAGCAGACGATCAAGAAGAATATTGAACAAGACAAGGACAGCCAAGTCACGGATTTGCATCTGTGGTCTATTGGCCCCAACATCTATGCCGTCGTCCTCACGGTTGTGGCTCTTGAGCCAGAAACACCGGACCGCTACAAAGCGCGCATCCCGAAGAATCTTGGCCTTGTGCATATTTCGATCGAGGTTTGTGGACGCACGCCACCATCTCTGGATCGCAGAGCCCGATCGCGTACATGCTCGGGGCCGATGGGTTGAGCAGCCGGGAGCATACGTAACACAGCAACTGGTAACATGGGTGACTCCGGCTCTCAGGCCCGCGGCTATAGCGTTCGAGAAACGGATCGCGAGTGGACCAGAAGGCGCCGAGCGTCACCTTCAGCTCGGTAAGACTCCCGCGCGGCCGGAAGAATCGATGAAGCGCTGAAACACCTGGATGTTTTCGCGGCGCTCGATGCCATGAAAGCCGAACCCCATAGCGAAGTCGGTGTCATCCATAATGAAGCATGAAAGCCGGTTCCGGGTAGGCTGGTTGGGGCGACTGGCGTTGTTTTCGGGACTCCTCGCGAGCCTCGCGTGCTCCGCGCGAGAAGAGCCCGCCTTTTCACCCGATCGAGTACTCCATAGCGGAAAAATCGTCACGGTGGACGACGCTTTCTCCACCGCCGAGGCCCTGGCCATCGCCGGCGATCGCGTCGTGGCGGTTGGAGACAAGGCATCCGTCCAAGCTCTCGCTGGTCCCGAAACCGAGATCGTCGATCTCGAGGGCAAGACGGTCATACCGGGACTGGCGGACAATCACTTGCATGCGGTGGGCGGCGGGCCCGGCGTGGATCTCTCGAATGCCAGGACGCTCACTGAGGTCCTCGATGCGATTCGAGAACGTGCTTCCCAGTCCGCTCCTGGCGAGCTCGTCATCACCAACGCGGACTGGCACGAAGCCCAGCTTGAGGAGCAGCGACTTCCGCTGAGAAGAGACTTGGACCGATCGGTCCCCGATCATGGACACGAACCCTGAGGAGGTGCAAGACATTGTGGCAGGTTGGGGTGTCCACCCCGACGAAGGCGATCACGAGCTTCGGATTGTCGGCGTCAAGCTTCTGGTCGACGGCGGTTTCGAAGGGGCTCTGTTGCGCGAGCCCTATGCCGAGCCGTGGGGTAAGGGCGGGACGTTCCGTGGCGTTCAGACGATGCCCACGGAGAACTACCACGCCATCGTCAAGACTTTGAGCACACTGGGTTGGCGGGTGTCGACCCACGCCGTCGGGGACGCCGCCATCGACCTGGTCCTGGATGGGTACGAAGCCGCCCACGCGGAGCAGTCCATTGTCGGTCGCCGCTGGACTATCGAGCACGGGTTCTTGCCCGCAGAGGATCAAGTCTCACGAATCAAGAAACTCGGGCTTTTCGTCTCCGCGCAGCACCATCTTTACGTCGCCGGTCCCAGTCTGGCGACGTACTGGGGAGCAGAGCGCGCAAGTTGGACCACACCTATGCGGTTCTATCTCGACCAAGGTGTTCCCACGGCGGGAGGGACAGATTCTCCCGTGACCCCCTACGCGCCGATGAACGTCATCTACCACTTCGTCACTCGCGACACGATCAGTGGAGGCGTGTTCGGTGCCGACCAGCGCATCACCCGGGAGGAGGCGCTACGCGTCATGACCCTCAACAACGCGTTCCTCACCTTTGAAGAGAACGTCAAAGGTTCCATCGAGCCCGGCAAGCTCGCCGACCTCGTGGTCCTATCGGACGACATCATGACGTGCGCGGACGGGAACATCCGCTCAGTGGAAGTCGAGATGACGATGGTCGGCGGCCAGGTGGTCTACGAACGAAAGTAGGGGAGCCCGATGCCACCGCGCGGGCCCCTTCCATCGCTGCATTGACGGGTTCACACCTTTTGTTCCCGATAGAATCCGAGCGCTTGGAACACAGGCCGGTCCGATTGAGAGAACAGGACAGCTGGTTCTTTTTCTGAGTTGCTGATGCTGTATGGCACCCAGGACGGGATTGCTGTCACGTCATGGGGTTGGGTCGCAAATGTCTGGTTTCCCGGAAGATGAAAGGTCACGGAACCTTCCATCGTGATGAACATCACATTCTCCGTTCTGTGCACGGCCTCTACGGTGGACTGTTCCTTGATCAGGCGCAAGCAGGTGTTCATCGAAGGGAACGAGGGACCACACGTTTCCGGATTCACATATTCGGCGAGGACACCTTCATAGACGTTGCCGGCGCCCTGCTCGCTCAGATCCCGCAGTAGTTGTCGCGCCCTGCTGTACGGATAGTAAATCAGGTTATTGTCCGATACCGGAATATGTTCGGGGAACAGCTGCTTGCGATGGATCAGGCCAGCACCGTAGCTGTCCGTGACGGAATTCGATTCATGCAGCACAGACTGATAGCTTTCGCCGGAACTATCTCTCATTTCCTCATAGAACACGCCACCCATCCAGTAAGCCATGAGCACATCAAGGCCGTCGTACCAGATAACGTGGGAATCCCCCTCGTTGTGATGGTCATGCCAGGTCCAGTTGGGCGTCAGAATCAGATCGCCTTTCGACATCGGCAGTCTGTGCCCCTCCACGTTGGTATAGGCGCCGCCCCCCGGTGCTTCGAGAACCAAACGGAAGGCATTGGCTGAATGTCGGTGAGAGTAGGCTTGCTCGCCCGGTAAGAGCAGTTGAATTCCGCCGCGTAAGGTCGGCAATGCCGCGCCGGGCATGAAGTCCTTCAGCACCGGATTGACGAAGTTGATGTTTCTCCGCTCGGCCTCTTCGGGAGTCAGCAGCTCGCTCAGCCGCATCAGCCTGCTTTTTGCATCGGCATAGGACCATGAATACGGAACCGCGACACTGACCGGACTCGAGGTAAACCGAAAGGCCGGGTTGCTTTTTGAGTACTTGGGGTGTGTCGCAACAAAGTACGTCGTGAAGTTGCTGGCGATCAGATCTTCAATGAATTGTTCCCGGGCAGGATTAACTTTCACGTTCATGACTCACCCCTTTTGTCCACTTGGGACTACCTGACATATGTCGTGCGTTGAGTATCGTGTTCGACCGGAGTCACCAGGGCACAAATCCTCGTGATCTCGGCGCCGAGGCTGGCTGTCGCGTCGAGTGTCACGTTCCAGCCCGGCGCCGCCCGGCCGCCTGTAGACTTGCGCACAAGGCGCGAAGTAACGCTGCGCGCCGATTATCGACGGTCGCCGCGGGTGATTCAAGTCCCCCGCTTCCACTCTGCGCCCGTATTTTCCCTCCTCTCGCGAATGTCCCTCTTGTTGGCAGTTGGTTGGGAATGCGGGTCTTGAGACCCGGGATCCGCGGGGATCACGCCCGTCAGCGAGTCAGGCGGGTCGCTGGTTCGAAGATGGCAACACCCGGGCGACGACTGGGCGGCCCGATCGCCCGTCCCCTGGGGTAAACTGTCGCAGATCAGCCGTTACTCGGGACGCAGAAAAACACAAAACGCTTCGATATCGGGGGCGCTGCAAGCCTCTGTAGCAAGCGTGGTGGAGGACACATCGATGTCAGAGCAGCTTTCCGTGGATCGTCGGAACTTCCTGAAGCAGGCTGCGGCGACTGGTGCCGCCGCGCTCGTCCCGGGCGCCGGAGCGGTGAGTGCGGCGCCATCGGCCACGCCACCGGCTGCCCCACCGCAACGGACTGCGGCGCCGATCCCGCCACCGGAAGTCGATCCGGCCGGCCGCGTCGAGGTCTTGGCGAACGCTCGGCCGGGAGGCGACCTCATGGTGGACGTCATGAAGGCGCTCGACTTCGAGTACGTCGCTTCGAATCCCGGCTCGAGCTTTCGCGGCATCCAGGAGTCGATCATCAACTACGGCAACAACGAGGCGCCGGAGTTTCTCACCTGTTGCCATGAAGAGTCTTCGGTGGCGATGGCCCACGGGTATTTCAAGGCGGAAGGCAAACCCATGGCCGTGTTGTGCCACGGCACGGTCGGCCTTCAGCACGCGGCGATGGCCATCTACAACGCGTACGCCGACCGCGTGCCGGTCTACATTCTGGCTGGGAACCACCTGGATGCCACGCACCGGCGGCCCGGCGTCGAGTGGGCGCACAGCGTGCAAGACGCGGCGGCGATGGTGCGCGATTTCGTCAAGTGGGACGACCAACCTGTCTCGCTCCAGCACTTCGCCGAATCGGCCGTGCGGGCCTATAAGATCGCGATGACGCCGCCGATGATGCCCGTCTTGGTCGTCATCGACGGCCACCTGCAAGAAGAGCCGATTTCCCCCGAAGTTGCCGAGCATCTCCGGATCCCGAAACTGACGTTGGCGTCGGCGCCGCAGGGCGATTCGGGTGCGGTCGCCGAAGCGGCAAGGCTCCTCGTCGCCGCGGAGAACCCGGTGATCGTCGCCGACCGCGCTGCGCGTACGCCCGCCGGCCTTGCGCTCCTGATCGAGCTGGCCGAACTGCTGCAGGCGCCGGTGGTGGACCAGGGCGGGCGCATGAATTTCCCCACGCGTCATCCGCTGCATCAGAGTGCCAACCGCCGCCGGCTCCTGGCCAACGCCGACGTCGTGCTCGGCCTCGAGCTGACCGATTTCTGGGGAACCGTCACCACGCTCCGCGATCTGCCGGTGCGGAACCCGAGGTCGATCATCGGGCCGGAGACGAAGCTCATCAGCATCACCACACTCGATCTCTTCTCCGGCAGTAATTATCAGGACTTCCAGCGATATCCAGAGGTCGACGTCGCCATGGCGGCCGATGCGGAGGCGACGCTGCCCGCGCTCACCGGGGCGTGCCGGAAGCTGCTGACGGCCGAGCGGCGACGGGCGTTTCAGGAGCGCGGTACCAGCTTGGCCGAGGCACATGCGACGGCACTCGAGCACGCGCGCGCGGAGGCGGCGCACGCCTGGACTGCGAGTCCAATCAGTACGGCCCGGCTGACCGCCGAGCTGTGGGCGCAGATCAAGACCGAGGACTGGTCGCTGGTCACTCAAAGCGGGAACACCAGCGGGTGGGCGATGCGGCTCTGGAACTTCGACAAGCATTATCAGTACCTGGGTGGCTCGGGCGCGGCCGGCGTCGGGTACGGCGCACCCGCGTCGGTCGGTGCGGCGCTGGCCAACAGGAGGCACGGACGGCTGTCGGTCTCGATCCAAGGCGACGGCGATTTCATGTATGCCCCCGGGGTCTGGTGGACCGCGGCGCATCATCAGATTCCCCTGCTTTCCGTGATGCACAACAATCGCGCCTACCACCAAGAAGTCATGCACATCCAGAGGATGGCCAATCGCCACGACCGTGGGGTTACGAGGGCGCACATCGGTACGACGATCGATCACCCCGACATCGACTTCGCGAAGATGGCGCAATCGATGGGGGTCCATGGGGAAGGACCGATCACCGATCCCAACGACCTGGGACCCGCTATCAGGCGCGCGCTCGAAGTCGTCAAAGGCGGCGAGCCTGCGTTGGTCGACGTCGTGACGCAGCCTCGGTAGGGAGACTCAGATGAAACGATTTCAAATCTTCGCGCTGGTTCTGGTCGCCGGGTTGGTGGGAATCGGTGGTGTCGCTGGGCAGACACCGTCACCCGCTCAGCCGGGTGCTCCGGCGACCAGCGACCCTGCCGGAAACACGGAAGACGGCAGAAAGTTGTACGTCAGCTACGGCTGCTATCAGTGCCACGGCCGCGAAGGACAAGGGTCCACCGCCACAGGCCCACGGCTTGCCGGACGTCTTCTGCCGCTTGCGGGATTCTCGCGGTACGTCCGGAATCCGCCCGGCGAGATGCCTCCGTACAGAACCGCGGTTCTGTCGGAGTCTGACCTGGAACACATGTACGAGTTCCTCAGGACGCGACCGGAACCGCCGCCGGTAGAAAGTCTCCCGCAGCTCAGGTAGAGGCAGCGCCTCAAGGGCGTCGGCCCCGGATTCCTTGTCGGGGCGAGCAACGCTCCGGAACCTGCGTGAATCTCACTCGACGTCTATAGCGATTTTCGCGACCGTGTAGCGGCTCGTCCGCACTCGCAGGGTGGTGGCGCCGGTCACCGTCGCCAGCCCGGAAAGACAACGACGCGGCGCCGTCGGTGCCTGTCATGGCGCGGCCCCGGCCAGGATTGGCCGTCCGCGGAGGTGGCCGCCGCGTTGACTTTCACGCGATCGCGAGCGGGCTGGGACCTATCGCCCGTCGCCGCCACCCTGCGAGCGCGGGCAACCACCTCGCGCCGGAACGCAACCACGACACCGTCATGAACACTGCGCTACTGCTTGGTTTCGAGCCCGCTCTTGATGCCTGCGATGAACTGCTCGACGTTCTTCTTGGCCATGCGGTCGAGGAGGCCCTGGGGGCCGAATGCCGCCAGCGAGCCGGAGACGTTCAGATCGCCACGCCAATGCACGACGGTTCCTTCATTTTCTGACGTCTCGAGCGTGAAGCTCGTGGACATGTCGACAACGCTGGCGAGTCCGGAGCCCTTGCCGATCACCGTCGTGCTGATCGGAGGTTGGCGCTCGGTGATCGCCAGCTTCATGACCAACGTGCCTTTGATGTGCGAGATGCCGACGCGCGCCTTCACGGTGAAGTGATCGCGGTCCGTAATCTCGACGTCTTTGACATCTGGCACGTGCCGGCTGACCCGTCGAGGGTCCGTCAGGAAGTCGTACACTTCTTCTCTGGGAGCCTCGACGCTGAATTGCCCATCCAAACGCATCATCGTTACCTTGTCGCAGTTGTCCTGTCGTTTCGGTGCAGCTCCGGTCCGCCTGTCAGTTTCGATCGCGCTCAACGCATTGGATTAGAGGCGCAACGCCTTGACGTCGAGTCCCCGTGCTCGATCCACTGCGACCGCGAACGCTCGCCGAAACAGCACTCCGGCAAGGTGACGCTTGTACTCAACCGATCCTCGAGTGTCCTCGAAGGGGTCAGCTTGCTTCCGAACCAGGCGCATGGCTTCGTCAAGCAGTTCTGGAGACGCCGCCTGTCCTTGTAACAGCTCGCCCACCTCACGCGCCAGCGAGGGTGCGGGCCCGAGGGCGCCCAGGCTGACGGCGACGCTTCGACAGCGCGATTCCAGATCCAGCTCGAGCTGAACCGCGACGCTCGCAACCGCGAAGTCGCCAGCTCTCTTCTCGAATTTTGCGTACGCGCCGCCGCAGGGCTTCTGAGGCAGGGGGACGGACACCTCTGTCAGCATCTCCTCGGCATCCAGCTGCGTGGTGTAGGCGTCCACGATGAATTCGTCCAGCGGGACGGTACGAGCGCCGCGGACCCCCGTGATCGTGATCCGGGCGCCTAGGGCGAGCAGCGCGACGGGCCAGTCTCCGGCGGGGTCGGCGTGAGCCAGGCTGCCCCCCACCGTGCCGCGATTCCGAACCTGAACGTCCGCGGTAACGAGGGCGGCGTCCGACATGAGCGGCAGGTGCTCGCGAATCAGCGACGATTCCGCGATTTCGACGTGCCGACACAGAGCGCCGAACACAAAACGGTCGCCTTCTTGTTTGAATCCGGTGAGTGCGCCGATCCGGTTGACATCGATGAGGTAGCGAGGACTCGCAATCCTGAGCTTCATCATCGGGAGAAGGCTCTGTCCTCCAGCGAGGATCTTGGCGTCCTCGCCGTATCGGGTCAGGAGCTCCAGAACTTCGTCGACCGTCCGGGGCGTAAGATATTCGAACTCTGCAGGATACACTGGCTACACGTCGTCCCCGTCGGCGGGGCCCCGTCGAACGTTCAGACCGTGATTCCCGTTCCCAGGATTCGACCCATGAAAATCGATGTCTTCAATCACATCATTACTCCCGAGTACAACCGACGCCGGCTGAAGATCGCACCGCCCCAGATGCGCCTCCAAGACACGGAGCGAATGGTTCCGACCCTGTTCGACCGGGACGCTCGGTTCCGCGTGATGGACACCGCGGGTGGGGGGTACGTGCAGATCATCAACACGGCCAATCCGCCGGTCGAGCTGATCGCCGGGGCAGAGGACGCGCTCGAATTGTCTAGGATAGCAAACGACGAGCTGACGGCGCTGGTTGCCCGTTTTCCCGATCGTTTCGTCGGTGCGGCGGCGTGCCTGCCCATGAACCATGTTCAGGGCTCTCTCGACGAGCTCGATCGAGCGGTCAGCCAGTTGGGCATGTGCGCAGTTCAGATCTACACCGACGTCCAGGGACGCCCGCTGGACGACCCTTCATTGTCTCCGATCTTCGACAAGATTGCGGAGCTCGACGTCCCCATGCTGCTTCATCCGGTCCGCGGCCCCGATCGGGCCGACTATCCGTGTGAGCATGTGAGCCGTTTCGATTCATGGCGGGTCATTGGCTGGCTCTATGACACCGTGGCGGCCATGACCCGGTTGGTCTTTTCAGGCGTCTTCGACCGGCATCCGGGCATCAAGATCGTGACCCACCATCTCGGGGGCTTCGCCCCCTATGCGACGGAGCGGATTCGCGAAGGGTACGACAAGTTCCTGAAAGCCGCCCACTCCCGCAACGAACCGGTTGGCCTGAAGAACCACCCGCATGATTACTTTCACCAGTTCTACGCTGACACAATCACGATCGGCTCTGTGCCAGCGCTGACTTGCGGGCTCGAGTTCTTCGGGGCCGACCGCGTATTGTTCGCCACGGATATGCCCTTCGACACGCAGGGGGGCCGCAAGTACATCGACGTGGCCCTTCAGGCGATGAGCGAGCTGGAAGCCACCGCCGGCGACAAGCACAAGATATTCGAGCTGAACGCGAGGAAGATATTCCGTCTGCCTGCTGGAGAATCCAACCGCGATTGAGATTCCGGATCCCGCTCACGGACACGTCATCTCTTGGTGATGGCCAAGAGCAATCAGCGTTCTCCTGGCGAACGGCGAGCGTCGTGCACCAGGTGCCACACGTGTTCCGGGGACAGCGGTAAGTGTCTGATCTTGACACCGAGCGGTGAGAGCGCATCCTCCACCGCACTGGCGATGGCGGCTGGTGAGGGTATCGCCGCTCCTTCACCAGCCGCCTTCTGGCCGAGCGTCGTGAAGGGATCCGGCACGGGGTGGTGCTCAATCTCGATCTGTGGAGTCTCCAGCGTCGTCGATTTTCCGTAATCGAGCAGCGTGAGTGTGAGGAGCTGGCCCCCAGCATCGTAGACGAAGCCCTCGCCGAGGGCCACGGAGATCCCGTGCGCGGCAGAGCCGTAGATCTGACCGTCGACCACGTCAGGGTTGATGAGCGTCCCGTTGTCGCTGACGATGACGTAGCGGAGCACGCGGACGCGCCCGGTGTCCTGGTCGACTTCCACGACAGCTGCATGCGCCGCCGACGAAAACGTGTACTGTGCCCTGACACGGCCGAGCGTATCGGGAACCATCAACGGGTCGGCGTGCGGGTGGCTGAAGTAATACGTTTCCTCTAGGCCCGGCTCGAATCCCACCGGCAGCAGGGATTGGTTCGCGTACGCGATCTTTCCCAGTTCCGCAAAGGTGACCGTTCCATCCCGATCGGATGCGCCATGCACAACGCCGGCGTCGATCTGGAGTGAACCCCTGTCTGCCTTCAACACATGAGCACTCAGCGTCAGGATTCTCTCGCGAAGCCGAGTCGCGGCCCCGTGGACAGCGCCTACATCGTAGAGATGAAAATTGTTGCCGCTGTTTGACGCCGATACTCCCCAAGGGGAGAGTGTGGAATCAAACGTGCCGGAGATCGAGATCCGATCCGGCGACACGCCGAGGACGTCGGCCACAATCTGCGATGCGGTGGTTTCGTGCCCTTGCCCGCAGCTCGGGGAACCGAGCGTGAGCGCGACGCGGCCATTCTTCTCCACCTTGACCGTGGCGCCCTGCACGCCGCCGGCCCCGGGCATCTGCTTCGATTCCGGAAAAATCGCCATATCGCGGGCTGCGTTTCTGCCACCCGGCTCGATGCCGATAACGACGCCTATTCCCAGCAGGCGGCCGTTTGACGCGGGGTGTTCCTGCTGTCTTCGGATCTCTGCGTAGCCGACCTTCTCGAGCACCCTGCTGAGAAGCCCCTGGAAATCTCCGCTGCCATAGATGTTGCCGTTTGGGGTGGTGTAGGGAAATTGATCGGCAGAGATCAGATTTCGGCGGCGTATCTCGATCGGATCGATCCGTAGCTCTTGGGCGATGCGATCCATCATGCGCTCCCAAATGAAGCACATGCCGGGTTTGCCGATCCCTCGATTCGGGACGACGGGACACTTATTCGTCAGGACCGACCGCCCCTCGAGCCTGAGGTGCTGAACCTTGTAGGTGTTAAAGAGGTTGTTCAGCTTGTTCGTGAAGTGAATGGTCAGCGCGCCGATGGAGCCACCGACATCGTCGGTATCCCTGATCTTCAAGCCCAGCACTTCGCCGTCCACGTTGACCGCGGCCTCGACGTCGAATTCCTGACCGCAGGAGTGTCCTCCCGCCATCATGTGTTCGCTGCGATCTTCAATCCACTTCACCGGACGGCCCGTCCTCATGGCCATGAGAGCCGTGAGTACCGCGTACTTCCGGATGAGATGAATCTTCTGACCGAATCCCCCGCCGACGTCAGGGACGCGGACGAGAACCGTGTCGATGTTCAGCGCTTCTGTCAGCGCTTCGTAGATGACTTCCGGGGCCTGCGAGTTGCACCAGATCGTCAGCCGCTCCGGGGTGTGTTCGGCGAGACAGGCGAAGGGCTCGAGCGGCGTCGAGCTGTATCGGTGGATACTCAACTTCTCGCGCACGACCTTGTCGGCGCGCGCAAAGGCGCGGTCAACATCTCCGTAGGACACATGCCCTTGCCAGGCGACATTGCTGTCGAGCTCTTCGTAGATCAGGGGCGCGGACGGTCGGCTGGCGGCATCGGCATTCGTGACGGCTGTCAACGCGTCGTACTCGACCTCCAGCAGCTCCAGGGCGTCCTCGGCTCGCGCGCGTGTGTCGGCTGCGACCATGGCGACCGGCTCACCGACATACCGGACCTTGTCGATCGCGGAGGCGTACTCCGGAATCGCGACACGTAATCCTGCGGAGTACCGTCCGGGTTTGAAAGGACGCGACAGGCGTCTGATGTCGTCGGGGGTCAGCATTCCCAATACGCCGGGCGCGCGCGCCGCCTGTTCTCCATGGGCGGAAATGATGCGAGCGTGGCCGTAGGGGCTTCGAAGAATGCAGGCGTGTAGCATCCTGGGCAGCACCAGATCGTCAACGAAACGCCCCCTGCCGGCGGCGTGTCGGGGTGCTTCCTTGCTACGGAGGCGCTGGCCTACGTGCTTGTGTCTTGTGTGTTCCATTGCCGTAGCGCGGAAGCGGCCTGTTTCACGGCCGCGACGATCTGCACGTAGCCCGTGCACATGCAGAGGTTACTGGAGAGGTCCTGGCGAATCTGTTCTTCGGTCGGGTTCGGAGTGCGGTTCAGGAGCGCGCAACTCGCCATCAGAAAGCCAGGCGTACAGTACCCGCACTGCAGCGCACAGTTGCTGACAAATGCCTCTTGGACCGGGTGCAACTTGCCATCCCGGGCCAGCCCCTCGACCGTGGTGACGTCGCAGCTGTGAGCCTGTACCGCGAGCATCAGGCACGACTTGACGAGGGTGCCATCGACCATGACCGAGCACGCGCCGCATTCACCGACGACGCACCCGACGTGCGTACCAGTCAAGGCAAGTCTGTCACGCAGGAAGTGCACGAGCAGCATTCTGGGTTCCACGTCTGCTTCGTGAGCCTCACCGTTGACGCGCATCTTCAACGCGAAGTTCATGACGTTCTGGGTAGACAACAATAATCCTCGGTTACGGTAAGGGGATGCCCAAGGCCCGGCCAAACAGGCCGTAGACGAACCCCCACGACAGGAGAGCGTAGCAGCCGGCCAGCAGGGGCGGCTGGCGAGCGACGGCCAACAGATAGACCAGCGCAAACAGGGGGACAGTCACCAGGGCGCCGAGCAGCCACAGCATCACGAAGAAGCTCGCCATCCAACCGACGGCTGACAGCCACTCGGCTCGCGATGCCGTGGCTATCGCGTCGGTATCAGCTGGGTCCGGAGTCGGTCGTTCATCCGGCGTGTCGACACTTTTGGGCGAGCGGCGGACACCGATCGTGGTGCGCACTAGATTCAGGACCGCGAAGCCCAGCAGAATCGAGCCCGCGAAGAACGGAAACACGCTGGTGCGAAATGGCCAGTCACGCGCCTGCACCAGCACGGCTGCAGCCACGACCAGGAACCCAAGCGTAATCGCCACATCCATGTTCAACCCACGCATGCGGGCGCCCGCGCCCTCCTCGAGGGGGGACGGCTGAGGCTCCGGTGACG
>Ga0326597_10009097_pt1 | contig 13349 bp, 12 predicted proteins | sample RVTome_12_FD_203789 | JGI IMG/M metagenome (GOLD analysis project Ga0326597, IMG submission 203789) | Soil microbial communities from uranium-contaminated site in the Upper Colorado River Basin, Wyoming, United States - RVT100D185 | ecosystem: Environmental > Terrestrial > Soil > Contaminated >... | reverse complement strand
CATCCAGCTCGAGCTCGTGGATCGCCATGAGTTCCGGTCGGGCGCGGTCGCCCTGCGATACCGACCCACGCGAGTTGCGGCTTGACGTGATTTGTCCTGGCACGTTGTTGCTGCGTCGCGACGGAACGACGGCTCACGCGGCGACCGACGGGTCCATAACGCGCCAGACCAGCACTCGAGTGGCCAATAGCGCAGATCAACATTCTTGAGCGGATAACGAGCGTCTCACGAAGTGCGCGGTAACGGCACCTAGGCGCTCGTTACCAACCCGCTAGGGATTGCCGGTCTTGCCTTGATTCGGCGTGGTGTGGAGTGCATCGTCGCGCGTTTTGCGTCTACTCGGCGTTGCCTGGTATCCAGACCCGAAGGCCGACCCGGGAGCGATAGGCAGCGAGAGTTCATCAGAACGAGTAGCGCTCTCGAGGCTGCCTTGTGTTCGAACCCCTCGCTCCCATGACCACCTCCAGGCGTCGGACAGATCCGAGAAACAGCCGTCCCTCAAGAACAACTACCAGGCCGGGAACATCATCAATTATTCCAACGAGACGACGGACAAATGGGAGCGCCCTCAGCTCGGAACCCTCCGCCGACCATGCCCTTGTAACGAGGAAGGACTCCGGCGAAACCACTTGACCGACTGTAGGCAGTGGCATCAAATCGCCACCTGTCGGAGTCGGCGACGACTCCGACTTGTCTAGCGGCGACTCATCGTCGCTTGCGTATACCTTCATCCGTTCAAGCGTCGGCGAAAACATCATCCGAAAGGCGACAGCGAACACCCCACCACCTGGTCGCCTCGCACCCAGGTGCACCTCGGCGAGCTTGAGGTAGATATTGACGAGGCGGCGAAGGCTCGAGGTGACTTGATTTCGCTCGACGTCGTCCTGCGGCGACAAGACTTTGCGCCCCGCCTTCGCATGAGACATCGCAGATCGCGTATTCACGTACAAGTCGTCATAAAGATCTTGAATCGGATCGGTGGCTCCTGGGTTGGCGTACGGTGCGAGCGGAGTGATCTTTTCCGCCTCGGAGAGTGCGCGTTTGAACCAATCACCTTCGCGCTCTGTGACCCTCCCTACAGCGTTCGTTGACTGCGGCGCGATGCTGCTGAGTATCGATTCGAGCGCGAGGTGGGCATTTCGGTAGGCGTCAAAAAGGTCATCCGTGGTCTGGGACAGCCTGAAATAGCGAAAGCTCTCATGCCAAACCACCGCTCGTGGCACGGGTTGGGGGACGACACTCCCCTCATTGTCCGTGACGATCGCAGTTACAGGAGGAGTGTCAAAACGGACGTGCGCAAGGCTAAGAACCCGAACGACAACCTCATCATTCTCAACCCACCAAGCTAGATGCTCATCATCGAACGCCTTGATTACGAGATTGTTCGCTCCTCGCATGGTCAGGAGGTCGAGGGCCCTTTGGGCCCTTGTTAACCCTGCTCGAAACGCGTCCTCATAACTCTCCTGGTCACCTCCCCGCACGAGCACGAATTTCTGCCCTTCCGCAACCTCAGCCTCCCATCCTTCGAAAGCAAGGATTTCAGACTCCCGCGCGGCATCCTGAAGTTCGAACGCGGCTCCACTGCATGCATCGAGACCCTCGACGATGAGCTGCATCCCGGCGAGTGTTGGCCGGCCCCTTTCAGGGCTCACCGTTTCGTTTCCCTTAGACGCCTAACCACCGGCCGATCCAGCGGCGAACCGTCGGGGCACGCGGACGCAATAAGTTGTGCATCTCCAAAGGACCCAGCCTCCGTTGACATTGCCACGCAGGCGCTCCCTGGGCGAGCGCCATTCGCATGGTCGAGGATCTCCTCACGGTAATGGGGCGATAACCGGTTGTGTAGTTCGTTCATCTGGTTGGCCCCCGACGTCATCTGACACCCTGTGCGAGATCGAAACATGAGAGCGCGGTGAACTACAGGACACCCACGCATATCAGCTGACACCGAGCGATAACGCTCCGAACCCGAACCCGAGCAGAACGGCACTTATGGGGGTAATCGTGTCAAGGGGTTTTGTGATATGGGGGTAATCGGGGTCACAGCGCTGCTTGTTGGTTGCGGTTGATGAGCATTTGGAAGAGGTCGACCCGGTGCTGTTGGTCGTGTTGGGCGGCGTGGTCACGCTGAGCTTTCAGTACGGGTTCGAAGGTCGTGTCGGTGGTGTAGTAGGCGCAGGTTTCGCAGATCGATTCGAATTGGCAGTCGAGCTGTGGTGGCCGGTTGCACCATCCGTTACCCAGCATGCGTTGTTCGTATTCGTCGGCGAGGTTGGTCATGCCGGCTGAGCCGTTCCCGTTAGTTCTGAGGCCGTTGGGTTTGGTGTAGAGGGCGTCGATCTGGTCGATCACTTTGTCGTAGGCGTCGGCGACGGTGTGGTCGGCTATCCGGGCGTAGACCAATGTCATGCGCAGGGTTTTGTGACCCAACATGGCTGCGATGGCTTCGAGGCTCATGCCGCGGTTGATGGCTTGGGTGGCGAGGGTGTGACGGAGCTGGTGGGGGTGCACGTGGCCGATCCCAGCTTGTTTGGCTATCCGGTTGAGTATGCGGGTGATCTGGTGCCGACTGAGCGGCCCACCGTTCCAAATGATGAGCCGGTCGATGTCATCGTCACGGCTCACTTGGTAGTCGTCGAGGAGTTCAACCAACTGGGGATGCAATGGCACGTAGCGGTCGTTGTGGAGTTTCCCGAGCGGGACCCTCAGCCAATACCTGCCTTTGATCAAAGTGACGGCGTCGGCGGTGAGGGCACAGAACTCACCGACTCGGAGACCGGTGCGAGCCAACATTCCGATCACCAATCGACGTACCGGGTCCGCATCGGCGGCGGCTCGCATCAGCTTGGCCGCGTCGACATCGGAGAGAAACCTTGGCAGCGGATCGTCTGGGGTGGGCAAGTCGCCGTTGAATATCAGCACTCGGGTTGGGGCGTCGGGGTAGTCCCATTCAGACACTCGTTCAAAAAACGTGCGTAGGGTGCCGAGTGCCATCCGGATGGTCTGCTCCGACAGTGGAGGTCGACCGTTCTTGCCCGGTCGGGTTGGTAGATAGCGTTTGAATCCTTCGATATGGTGGCGTTCCACATCGACCAGGCCGTTGATTTCGGGATGGTTGGCGGTGAGATACCCAGCGAACCGGCGCAAGATCCCATCAGCAGACACGACACTGGCGGGTCGTAGTGACAGGGCGACCTGATCGAGATAACGCAGGCTTGTCGCGGCTAATACCGGTGCGACCTCAGCAATAGCGGGCCAATCGAATTCACGTGAGGCCGGTCGACCCGGCCCGCCGTGTCCGACCTGGGCGGGAACGGCGAGGGCGGTCATTTGCCGACCCCCTCGCCGGCAGCCACAAACATGTCAGCGTCGATAATCGCGGCGGCTTGGTGATACTCGGCTGCCAGCCACTCATTCGCCAGGTGAACATAGAGACGGGTCGTTTCGATCGAGCGATGCCCAGCCAACGCTTGCAGAGCTTCGAGTTCCATCCCGGCTTCACGCAACCGAGTGAAACAGGTATGCCGCAGCTCGTGACAAGTGACCCTGCGCAGCCCGGCCCGCTCCCTTGCCGACACAAAGACCTGTTTGAGGCCCTCATCCGACAGGGGTTGGCCACGGCGTTGACCCTTCAAGACGACAAACACCCGATCCGTAACAGATTCTTTCGGTCGTTCGATACGTAGATAGTCACCGACCGTGGAGAACCATCGTGTCGAGATCGGGATACGGCGTTGATGGCCGCCCTTGCCCTCAGCGATGAAGATCTGACGGTGGGCCGCATCGAGATCGCCGAGTCGAAGACCGAGGACTTCGCAACGTCGCAGGCCGCCAAGGACCATTGCTTCGAACATTCCCCGATCCCGCAACGTTCGACAAGCCGCCAACAACGCATCGACCTCACCGGGATCGACGATCCGCGGCAACGTTCTGGGTGTGCGAATCAACGGGACACCCCGACCACCCCGGCGACGAGACCGTCGTGTCGACAAGCCTTGTGGCACCGGATTCCGGGCCACGTCACCCCGAACCAGCAGGTAAGAGAACATCGATGACAGTGACGACAAACGACGTTGGATCGTCCGCGACGACAACCCCGATTCGCCATCAGACAGCCGTACCACCCTGGGATCCCCTGCCGATCGTTGCGCAGTGATAAACGCCAACACATCCCCAGTCGTCACCTCGGCCGGCTCCTTCGGGAACAGCGTGAAGAAGACCTTCAAATCGAACCCAGCCGCCAACACCGTGTTCAGTCGACACCGGGCCGCCAAAAACTCGAGATAGCCATCCACCACCTCGTGGCCGAGCTGCACACGTAGCCGCCCGGTGGGCGAAACGGATCGAATCAAACACGGAGACCAAGACATGTGAGCATCCTTTTCCGGCCCCGACGGGACCACCACCCATCGTCCCTCACCAGTCACCCAACGTCGACAAAACAGGGACACGATTACCCCCATATCCTCACGACTAGCTTCGGGGTCGAACACCTAGCGGCCGAAGTATCGCGAAGGATCGTCTGGACAGTCCTGTGACGTCGGATGTGCTTCGGCCATACTCTGATGCATGTCTTTTGCCATGGATATTCGCAGTGCATACGAGGAGACCTTCTTCAAAGCGATGGAAGACCCTCGCAGCTCGTCACGATTCATAGACGGTTGAGCCAGGGGCGAGGACGAAGGACGCTGGAGCTGTCGCCCAACCGATCGATTGTCGTTCTTGCGATTGCCTCATGGCAGGCGTATATCGAAGAGCTTGCCCGGGCGCTTCTCGTATCCCTTGGTCCCCCAGACGACCGCTCAACATCAGGACGGACCCTGACGGTTCTGTGGCATTCGCAACGACAGGATCTCGACAAGCAGATCAAGAATTACAGCACCGCCAACGCTGACAACACGATCAACCTCCTTTCGGCCTTGGGTTTCGATCCAGGAGCACATTGGACGTGGGTATCGGTAGTGGACAAGTGACCCACGGCCAAGCGATCCAGCGTCTGAATCAGTGGGTTCCCGTCCGCAACTCGATCGCCCACGGAGCAACCTTGCCGGGCAACACCAGAGTCATCACGGAGAACGAAGCGGGACCGACGGTACGACTGAAGGATGCTGAATCGTGCATCGAGTTCATTGAACATAAATGGAAAAGGACCCGGTCTTAGGGGGCCGTTCGACCCTATCTTCTGGGTCCCGGTTGGTGTTCACTCGATCGAAAGACGGGCCGGCACGGTCGGCTTGTTTGAGTTCGCGAATCGAGGTGACTTGGCTACCGGAAGCGGAGGATCTGGGCCATGGCAGGAATCACGCGGCGCCGGTTCATTCAGCTGGCCGGCGGGGCCAGTCTCGGCCTCCTGACAACAGGGGTTCTCGATCTTGAGCTGTTGGCCCTTGAGGCGTATCCGGGTATCGAGAACCCCCTGCTCACCTATCCCAATCGGGGATGGGAGGCGATCTACCGTGATCAGTACGCCTACGACGGAAGCTTCACCGTGGTCTGCGCCCCGAACGACACCCACATGTGCCGGCTCAGGGCTTTCACGCGCAACGGTGTCGTCATCCGCCTCGAGCAGAACTACGACGGTGCCAAGTACGGCGACCCGCAAGGTAATACGTCGTCTGCTCACTGGAACCCGAGAGGTTGCCTGAAGGGCTTCACACTTCATCGTCGAATCTACGGCCCCTACCGGCTGCGGGCTCCGATGCTTCGAAAGGGGTGGAAGGAATGGGCCGATGCCGGATTCCCATCTCTCTCGGATGACCCACGACTTCGTAGCCAGTTCCGCTTCGATGACCGGGGCAATGACACGTTTGTGCGAGTCACCTGGGACGAGGTGGATGATTATACGGCCGGGGGACTTGAGGCGATATCCCGGACCTACTCGGGCGAGGAAGGGCGACGGCGTCTCATCGACCAGGACGGCTATGACCCCGAGATGTTGGAGTTCTGGGAGGAGTCCGGTGTCCGTACCATGAAGCTCGGCTCGTCGTTGCCGGTGCATGGCGTCGCCGGCAAGTTTGGTCTGTTCCGGTTCGCCAACTCGTTGGCGCTGCTCGATGCCCATACCCGGAATGTCGGCCCGGGCGAGGCGAAGGGGGCTCGAGACTGGTCCGAGTACACCTGGCGGGGTGACCAAGCGCCCGGGTTCCCATTCGTGCACGGTTTACAAACGACCGAACCCGATTTCAACGACCTTCGGAACAGCCGGCTGCTCATTCAGGTAGGCAAGAACCTGGTCGAGAACAAGATGCCCGAAAGCCACTGGTTCCACGAGATCATGGAACGCGGGGGAAAGATCGTGTCGATCGTTCCCGAATATGGGCCCCAATCATCGAAGTCGGACTATTGGATCCCAGTCCGAGCAGGACTGTCCGATACCGCCATTTTCTTGTATCTTGCCAAGGAACTGATCGACCGCAACCTCTACGACGTCGATTTCCTCAAACGGTTCACCGACCTTCCCCTGCTCATTCGCCTCGACACCTTGACCAGGCTACGTGCCGACGAAGTGGCCGGCGATCATCAGCCCCTCATCGATCCCGGCGGTCCCAGCTTCAGCCTCCACGGAATGACTGCAGCTCAGTACCAGGCCATCGGAGATCGGATGGTACGTGACACATCCGGGGTGTTCCAGGCGATCAGCCGGGAGGATGTTGGAGATCGGTTGGCCGAACGCGGCATCGATCCCGAGGTCGACTGGCGGGGCACCATTACCCTGAGCGACGGCACCGAGGTCGAAGTCGCCACAGCCCTGTATCTCTACAGGGAACATCTGGCCGACTATGACTTGGATACGACCGCTGCCATCACAGGCTCACCTCGCGACCTGCTTGAACGCCTGCTCGAGGATGTGGCGACGATTCGACCGATGGCGATACACGTCGGTGAGGGTGTCAACCACTATTTCCATGCCACACTGCACAATCGTGCCACCTATCTGGTTGCCATGCTCACGGGCCAGATCGGAATCCCGGGATCGGGAGTCGCTACGTGGGCCGGGAACTACAAAGGCGGAATCTTTCACGCGGCTCCCTGGTATGGGCCCGGAGTGGGCGGCTACGTCAACGAAGATCCGTTCCGGCCCCTCCTCGACGAAAATGACACCTACGACTTCGAGAACACCCACCACTACATTCATGGCGAAGAGGTTTCGTACTGGGGTTACGGGGATCGACCTCTGGTGGTCGACACGCCGGCCGAGGGTCGGAAAATGTTCACCGGTCGGACCCATCTTCCCACCCCCACCAAGATGATCTGGTACAACAATGCCAACCTGATCAATCAGGCCAAGTGGGCTTACCACCTGATCAAGAACGTCAATCCCAAGGTCGATATGATCGTCGATCAACAGATCGAATGGACCGGTTCGGCCGAGTTTGCCGATGTCATCCTCCCCGCCAACAGTTGGATGGAGTTTGAAACCATCGAGATGGGTGGCTCCTGTTCCAACCCGTTCCTGCAGCTGTGGAAGGGAGAGATCAAGCCGCTGTATGACAGTCGGGATGATGTGGCCATCTTCGCCGGGGTGGCGCGAGCCCTCACCCGACTCACCGACGAGCAGCGATTCGCCGACTACTTCAAGTTCGCCAGCGAAGGCCGCCCCGAGGTCTATCTGGATCGGGTGCTCAAGGCCTCTTTCACCACCGAGGGCTACACGGTGGCAGACATCATGGCCGGCAAGTATGGAGAGCCGGGTGGCGCATTGATGCAATACCGCACCTACCCACGCATGCCGTTCTGGGAGCAGATCAAGGACAGTTTGCCCTTCTACACCGACACCGGCCGACTAAACGCCTATTGCGACATACCGGAGGCGATCGAATACGGCGAAAACCTGATCGTTCATCGCGAAGCGGTTGAAGCTACGCCCTACCTGCCAAACGTGATCGTTTCGACCAGTCCGTGGATACGACCCAACGATTACGGTATCTCGCCAGAGGATATTGATGCAGATCGTCGACAGGTACGCAACATCAAGATGTCCTGGGGCGAGGTGAAGCGAACGGTCAACCCGCTGTTCGAACAAGGGTTCCGGTTCCTGTGTCTGACGCCCAAATCGCGACACTCGGTCCACTCCTCGTGGGCGGTGACCGACTGGCATTGGATATGGAACTCGAACTTCGGCGACCCCTATCGCAGCGAAAAGCGGATGCCTGGTGTCGGTGATGCCCAACTCCATATGAATCCTGACGACGCCCACAGTCTCGACCTCGAGAACGGTGACTGGGTTTGGATCGACGCCAACCCCGCCGATCGACCCTACGTCGGGGCTTCTCCAGATGATCCCTTCTACGCAGCGGCTCGTCTCATGGCCCGGGTCAGCTACAACCTGGCGTACCCGCCGGGTGTCACCATGATCAAACATGCCTTCTACATGGCCACCCCCCGAACAGTGGATGCCCAGAAGAGCCGGCCCGACGGTCGGGCCCTGGCCGAGACCGGTTATCAGGCCAGTTTCCGGCATGGCAGCCAACAATCCCTGACCCGGGGGTGGGCACCACCCATGCACCAGACCGACACGCTCTTTCACAAGAAAGCGGCGGCGATGGGCTTCGTTTTCGGATTCGACGTCGACAACCACGCCATCAACACTGTTCCAAAAGAGACATTGGTTCGTATCACGAAGGCCGAATCCGGCGGGTCGGGTTCCGACGGTGTCTGGCCGGGTGCCACCACCGGGAAGAGCCCTGGCAACGAGGACGGGTTCATGCAGAGGTACCTGACCGGGCAGATCGTCACCATCAAGGGGAGGTCGTCGTGAAAGATCCCGAAGCCGACGATCCGATGGAGCTGGTCGGTGTCGCCCATCTCGCTGACATCAGCGAAGAGACCGATCGGGAGACCGCTCGCTGCCTGGTGGAGGAATACGCCTTGAATGGATTCAGCGGGAGAGAGATCCTCCGTCTGTTCGCTTCGCCGAACTATGCCCTTCCTTACGGCATCTACCAGCGCCGCGGCGACGAGTTCGTTTCGTCACTGGTGGGCAGCGTATTCGGCGGTCCCCGATGACCACCGCGTATAACTGGCAACTCGGCCGGGAGATGGACTATCGGTTCGAGGGCGGAGGAACCGAACGTCAGTTCGCGGCCGTCTTCAATATCAACCGGTGCATCGCCTGCCAGACATGCACGATGGCGTGCCGCTCGACCTGGACGTTCTCTCCCGGCCAAGAACTCATGTGGTGGAACAACGTCGAAACCAAACCATACGGCGGGTACCCCCAGAATTGGGACGCGAACACGCTGGAACTGTTGGAGACGGCCAACCCGGGAGGTCAGGTGTGGGACGTCTCGGACCCGTCGGAGCAGGCACCATATGGCCGTTTCGAAGGGAAGACCATCTTCGAGGCTGCCGGACCGGATGAGCGGGCCGTAGGATATCTGCCCGGGGATGAGGAGTGGAAGGCCCCCAACCGTTTCGAGGACCACGGGACGGGGTGGTCGGCCAAGGGAGCGAGTCTGCCAGAGCACGAGGGCTGGTTCTTCTACCTGGCCCGGATCTGTAACCACTGCACGTACCCCGCCTGTCTGGCGGCCTGTCCCCGAAACGCCATATACAAGCGGCCGGACGACGGGATCGTCCTCATCGATCAGGAACGATGCCGCGGCTACCGCAAATGTGTCGAGGCCTGCCCATACAAAAAGGCGATGTACCGTCCCAGCACCGGGACGTCGGAGAAGTGTATCGGCTGCTACCCGCGGGTGGAAGGCGCAGATCCCCTCGCCGGGGGCCAGCCCATGGAGACCAGGTGTATGGCCGCCTGCGTGGGAAAGATCCGTATGCAAGGGCTGGTGGGAGTGGAGCCTGACGGGACCTGGACCATAGATTCCAACCATCCCCTTTACTACCTGGTCAAAGAAGAACAGGTGGCGCTCCCGTTGTATCCCCAGTTCGGTACCCAACCGAACATCTACTACATCCCGCCCCGCTGGGTGCCACGCGACTACCTGCGACAGATGTTCGGTCCAGGCGTTGATCATGCCATCGAGCGATACACGAGACCGTCCCGCCGACTACTCGCCGTCCTCCAACTCTTCCGAGCCTCGCAAGAGATCATCTTCTCATTCGATGTCGAACAAGGAAACAAGATCGGCGAGGTCGAAGTCGGCGGAGAGTCCTACGAGGTCTTCAACGACACCGCAGTCGGGTTCGGCGCCGACGGTCGCGAGATCGTTCGGATCAGCGTCGACGAACCGACCTTCGAACGTCCCCTGAAAATCAACTCGATATGACCGCCGCCACCGAAGATCGCACCGATCTCATCGAAGCAACCGGCCGACTGGCGATGTATTCGCTGTTGTCGACCGGGTTGGCATTCCCCAGTGCTGAGCGGCTCGGATTGCTTAAGTCGAGACTCCTACCTGCCGTGGCGATGCTTCTACTACCCGCCCCGCTCGAAGGGATCGTCGAGGCGCTAACCGCTAGCCTGCCAGGCGACGTGCCGGCGGCCCGCCAACACCATCTCGTGTTGTTCCCCCCCATCGCCTCCCAGGACGCACCCGGCTATGAGACCGGCTACCGAGGACACGGGATCTTTCAGCAAACGGGCACGATGGCCGATATCGCTGGGTTCTACCGGGCCCACGGTCTGAGAGCTGGCGGCGAAGAGAAGGAGCGGCCGGATCACATCACAGTCGAGCTCGAATTCATGGCCGTACTCGCCAAGAAAGAAGCGCTCGCGCTCCAACAAGGCGCTTCGGAGAAGGCCTCGATCTGTCGGGACACCTCCGCGCTGTTTCTGAGTGAACACCTTGCCTGCTGGGCTCCTGCTTTCGGACGCCGAATCGGCGCGATCTCGACCAGTCCGTGGTTTCAGAATCTGGGTGAGCTGGTCGCCCTCTGGGTCGAGTACGACCTGACCTGCTTGGGAGTCGTTCCGGTCGAGGTCGCGGATGGACCGCTCCCGCAAGACGAACTCGATGACGGTTCCTGCGGTCCGTGTCCCGCCCCACCACCGGGTCTGACCCCATGAGATCGATACGCCATCGGCTTGTATTGCTACTCGGACTGGTCGTCCTTGCCGCCGCACTGCAGATCAACGACGTCAACCCGGCGATGGCCCAGACCCAACGGATCAACGCGTGGCGGGTGACCTCCGAACCGATTCTGGATGGCTCGGCACCCGATTGGCAGTCGATCGTCCCGGTTTTTCTTCCGACCACCGCTCAGCAGGTTACCCCGCCCATGGGGGGCGGCCGGGTTGAGACTGTGGCAGTTAGGGCGGTTCATTGGGAGGACCGACTGTATGTGATGTTGGAATGGTCTGATCCTGTACCCAACTACCGGTCGGATCGTTTTGAATCGTTCACCGATGCTGCTGCCATCCAGTTCCCGGCCGAGGCGGGTAGCGCGGTCCCGGCCATCTGCATGGGTCAAGCCGACGGGGGAGTGAACATCTGGCAGTGGCGCAGTGATCTCGCCGAAGCTTTGCCCGAGCTACCCGATGGCGCCTACGTGGACCTGTACCCGTTCATTGATGATCTGTACTACACGGCACGCCAGGCGGGTAACCCTTTGTCGCAGGTGGATCGTTCGGCGGTCATGAACCTGGTAGCGGGAGGGTTCGGTACGTTGGAGGCCGTCGATCTGGGCTCCCTTGTGGGTCACGGCGTATACGATGACGGGGAATGGAAGGTGGTTCTTTCCCGGCCATTCAAACCGGTTGGTGATTCACAGCCCGAGTTCGATCGGGAGACCTCGGTGGATGTTGCCATCGCGGTGTGGGACGGTGAACACCGCGAACGCAACGGAATCAAATCTGTCTCTGCCTTCGCCGAGCTGAACGTTACTTCGGAGAAACCCCCTAGATTGTCGGTGCCTGCCCACGGTGACTGGCCGGCCTACAGACCACCCAATTCGCTGCTCGGTATGGTGTTCGGACTCATCGCGTTGGGTCAGTTCGTCGTCTTCGGGGTTCTGCTGTTGCTCGGTCGTCGCGGCAGGGAACTTCGTGTCGACGACCACTGAACGGTCTGCTTCCTCGCTTTCTCCTGGTCTCCTGGCCGGTGTGGCCCTCGTCGAACTCGTTCTGTTGCGGATCGGTACGAGAACCCTGATTCACATCCCCGGTCTCGGTCGGTTTGAAAACCCGTTTCGCACCCTGGCCGAAGCAGGACGTTTCGCCTATTACCTGGCTGTCGTCTTGCTCGTGTATACACTGGCACTTCTGGCGTATCGGGAACGCCATGGTCCGGTTCGCTCGCTGGTCCGCGCCGGAGGCACGGTTGTCTTCCTTGGTACGGCCGGAGCCGGACGTCTCGGTATGGTGACGGTGCAGGTAGTGGGCTGGGTTTCGCTGATCGTACTCATCGCCGTGACCGCCGCATCGTGGCGAGGCATGCGGCTTTTGCCAATCGGGTTGTTCGTACTCGGCTGGGTAGCGGCCGCCGGTTCCGTGCTCGGGCAAGGCGTCACTGGAAATCTGACCGTGGGGCAGGTTGATGGGCTTATGCTGGCCGCCGAGATCTGTCTCATGGCTGCCGCGGCCACCTTGCCTCTCCTACTGAGAGTCCGCCCATCCGTCCGGGCTATTCTCGTCGGCCTGGGCACCGCCCTGGTCGTTTCGGGCGGGTTTCGAGCCGGATCGTCGACCCTTTCGATTCTGGTGCTTTGGAATCTGGGCGTCCCGGGATGGTTGCCGGGAATCGCCTACGCCGGGGCATTGGGATTCTTGGTGACGACCCTGTGGTCGGCGGTTGCCTCCGGGCAGAAATGTGTGGCATCGGGACTGGTGCTCCTGCTCGCCGGCGGACTCGGAACCATCAGCACCTACCAGACGGGTCTCGTGCTCGCCGGCGTGCTGCTACTTGGTGGATCGGTGCCCGATATTGCGACCTCGACCGGGTCCATTCTCCGGGACCAAGGGGTCCACTTGGAACGCCGGGCCGACGCCCTGGAGCCGGCAGATGCCTGAGCGATGGCTGCGGCGATCCGTTGACGTTTTGGCGGTCCGAAGATCAGGTCACTCTCGACCTCGTTGAGAGTTTCCGAAACTTGACGTGATCGTTGGAGCAGATTGAGGTTGCCGACTCGAAGCGCGGCGACCTCTCCGAAGCGCATCCCGGCGTATGCCCCAAGCTGAATCATCGATTGGTCGCGCGGGTCTGTTGGTTCGGTGAGCGAAAGCGATCTCGTCGTAATCAAGGATGCGCATCGGCCCAGGTTCCACCTTGGGGAGTTCCACGCCACGCGCCGGGTTGTGGAGGATCAGTCCGTCATCGACGACGGTGTTCAGAAGTGATGCGAACAAGGTGTAGATGGCCTCGATTGTGTACGACGAGAGACTCTGAGCCTGCATGTCACTAATCCATGACCGGATCGCTGACCATCTGATTGCTGCCAGCAGCTGCGCT
>Ga0326597_10009096_pt1 | contig 13349 bp, 9 predicted proteins | sample RVTome_12_FD_203789 | JGI IMG/M metagenome (GOLD analysis project Ga0326597, IMG submission 203789) | Soil microbial communities from uranium-contaminated site in the Upper Colorado River Basin, Wyoming, United States - RVT100D185 | ecosystem: Environmental > Terrestrial > Soil > Contaminated >... | reverse complement strand
AGGCTAAAATATGTTGCCCGCGCAACAGCATCTGCAACTTGGTTTTAGGCATCACCGACTTGATTCGCCGCAGCCGCTCCCAGGGATCTTCCTTTAAATAGCGCATACAAACATCGAAGGTCGCGCCGCCCCAAACCTCCACGGCGTGAAAGCCGCAGTTATCCAAGGACGCGCACAACGGGAGCAGATCGTCGGTGGTGACCCGCGTTGCCAGCTTGCACTGCTGCCCGTCGCGCGGCGTAAGATCGGTGATTTTCACCCTTCGGCTCCCGGCCGGCTCCGTAAGCAGCCTATTCATATCAACCGCGAGCTGGCCCAAAACATCTTGCGTGCTCATAGGAAGTCTCCTTAATCGGAACTCGGCCCCTCTCTCGCCCTGGTTATAGGCTATTTTTGTGACTGCGGCAAAGCCGCAACCAAAAGGGGACAGTCCCCTTCCGGAAGGGGGACTGTCCCCCTTCTTGGGCGAATGCGAGGGATTTAAAAAAGATTTCTCCCTTCGGTCGAAATGACAACGTTCCCCTTTGCGTCTTTGCGCCTTTGCGAGAGATACTCCGAGACCGACCGGTGCGCGAAGTGCACCTACGAAACCCTTCGTGTCCGGAGCCTGTCCTGAGTGAAGTCGAAGGGTGCGCTTCGTGGTGAGATCTGTTTTTACTCTTAATTGCCGTCGCCTTGCTTTTCTCACTCCGTTCTTCTAGAACTCGATCAATTCCTACACCCACCCAGTGACCGAACAAACCACAACTGAACTTTCCCGGCACGACTTTCTTTCAGCCTGCATCGTCCCCTGCTCCAACCTGACCCCGTCGATGATGGTGGCGACATTGGGAATCGCGCTCCCTGAAGTCAGGCAAACCTTCTCGCTCTCCGAAATAGCAGCCGGCAGTCTTTTCTCGGTGATGATGATCGTCGCGGCGGTAACGAGCGGCATCGCCGGGCGTCTTGCCGACCGGTTCGGACCGAAAACTGTACTGATTACGGGGCTAAGTCTTTTGGCGTTGGGATTCGGCGGGGCCGGGATCAGCGGCCAGAGGATTTTGTTTTTCTCCTGTCTCGCGCTTACCGGAATCGGCTATGGCTTCACTCCCCCGTCGCAGTACGCAATCATGTCCGACCTGCTACCGCACCGGCGCGGGCTCGGCGCGAGTCTCGTGTCGGTCGCCTACGGCATCGGCGGCGCCGTCGGCGCCGTATTGGCGAGCCGCGTCGCTGCCGCTTTCGGCTGGCGCGCGGCGTTCGTCACGGTGGCGGCCATCGCGACGACGATTATGCTGCTGCAACTGTATTGGATTCGACACAAGCAACCAACAACCTCGGCGGCGCAATCCGGCTCCTTCAGGGACGCGTTTTCCATCCCTATCCTGATTCTTGCGCTTGCCGAATTTGCCGGCGGCTCGGTGTTTTGGAGTTGCGCGGCCTGGACGCCGACGCTGCTGCGCACCGCCAAGGCGCTGACACTTCAGGAAACCGGCTGGGTGATGGGCGTGCTGAGCCTCGCGAACATGGTCGGCGCATTTTCGTTAGGTTCGCTCTCGGACAAGCTCGGGCGCAAGCGAGTGATCATCCTCAGCGCGCTTCCCGCCGCGGTGGCGGCCTACCTAACCTTTTACTGGCTCAACTCGCCGATTGCGATTGCCCTGGGTATCTTTGGGTTCGGAACTCTTAAAGCCACCGTGCCGGCTTTGGTGGTGGCGCTCGCGCAAGAGGCCTCGCCCGCCGGCAACCCCGGCGCAGCCAGCGGTATCATTATGTCGTTGCACTATACTTCGGGAGTACTCGCGCCGCTGATCGCCGCGCAGCTCATTACAGAAACCGGTGATATCGTTCTGGCAATGATCTTGGTATCTGCGGTCCCGCTTATCCTCTACGCGAGTCTGATCGGCGCTGTGCGCGAGCCTCGGCGGTTATAAGCCGAGAATCCGCTCGGCGTTGCCGTGAAAAATCTTCTCCATCAGCTCGTCCGAGTAAGCCAGCTCCTTCCATTCCTTGAATAAGCGGTCGTAAGGAATGCTCGGATAGTCGCTGCCGAACATGATCTTGTCCTTGAGCCGGCCTTTGATATCGCGTTTGATAGCGTCGGGAAAATATTTCGGCGCCCAGCCCGACAGTTCCCACGAGACGTTGCCCTTGTGCAGCGCCACGGCGAGCATCTCCTCGGTCCACGGCCAGCCGGGATGCGCAGCGACGATTTTGAGATCAGGAAAATCGGCGGCGAGTTGATCGATGGGGGCGGGATGCGCGTGGCGAATCACGGCGCCCAGGCCGCCCGGCATGCCCGCGCCCATCCCCGTCGTGCCGACATCGATCATAACCGGGACTTTAAGCTCGTTGATGGTTTCCCAAAGCGGATAGAACCTGCGTTCGTCGACGGAGAAATGGCCCATAATCGGATGAAAGTGAAAACCGAAGAGCTTCAAATCTTTGATCGCTCTTTTCGCGTCTTCAATGGCGCGCTCGCCCTTCAAGGGATCGACCGCCGCCCAGGCTTGACGAATCACGCCAGGATGATCGTCGCGCATCTTCGCAACGTATTCATTGGTGCACGGCGGCGCGCCGGTGACCGTTTCGATATCGAAGGCTACGAGCATGGCCTCGACGCCCGCTTGTTTGAAATCCGCGATCACCTCCGCTTCGCTCTTCGCGGTCCAGGCGCGGTTCCAGTACTTCGCCAGCGCTTCGACGTAAGGTCCCTGGGATTTGATCCAGGGCTCGGTGTTGGGATAACAGTGTAGATCGATGGTGCGCACGGTTTTGTTCGCTCCTTTTCTGGAGACATGTTTTTCCACGCAACGCGTGAGCATAACTTTCGGCGCTCTTGACTGTCAAGCGGGCTTGCTCGGAGTATTCACGGTCCGAGGATCAATCACGACACTGTGTCAGTCGAGGTGCGAACCTGGAGGAGCGAAGGCACAGAGCCGAAAAGTTTCGCCGTCGTTTATGGTGCTTGGCATGGCGCTCGCCTTTTTCCCAGATGTCCGCTCCAGAAACTTAGTTTGCGGGCCGCTACGAGGCACCGGCCCATTGCCTTCGCTCCGGAGGGCTCGCGCCTCGGTTACCGTAGATGCGAAAAATTCGGGCTAGACATTCGTCCCACCCTGGAGTATTTGAAATTGGTCCGGGAGGTCCAGCGAGTATGTTCACAACTCAGTGGTCGACGTCGGAACGCAAGTATGACGTCATCGTCGAACGCGATGTAAAGGTGCGGATGCCGGACGGCACGCTGCTCGACGGAAATATCTTTCGCCCCGCTTCGAGCGAGAAATTTCCCGTGCTTCTCGGCGCTCACGGCTACAACAAAGACCTCCAATCGCCGCCTCTGCGACCGGTCGGTTTCACCCCCATGCGCGGCTACATGGAGAGCGGCGACTCGACCTTCTACGCCCGGCGCGGCTACGTCCATGCGGTCTTCAACGTGCGCGGCACGGGCAAGTCGGAGGGCTTCTACCAACTGATGGGGCCGCTCGAAGTGCAGGACGTTTGCCACCTCATCGATTGGCTCGCGGCGCAGCCCTGGAGCGACGGCGCCGTCGGCATGTTCGGCGTCTCCTACTTTGCGCGGCTTGCCAAGGCGGTCGCAGCAGCCGGACCGAAGCCGCTCAAGGCGATCTTTTCGCCGTTCGCGGGAACCGACGACTACCGCCACCGCTGTTACCACGGCGGCATTCTCGCGCATGGCTTCATCAGCCACTGGCGCAACAGTCTCCACCGGCCCAACTATCGCAGCTTATATAAGGAAGCGCACGGTGAAGCAGCCTACAAAGAAGCCATCGCTCAGGCGATGCGCGACGAAGAGATCATGGCGCTGCCGGGGCTGCGCGAAGCACTGCAGAACCCGGCCGCGGGAACCAACGCGTTGATCGTCGATTTCCTATTGCACCCGTTCGACGGGCCGTTCTGGCGCGAGCATAGCGCGCAGGACGCCAAGGCGACGATCCCCGCCTATCTCGGCGCCTGCTGGGGCAACTACGGCCTACACCTTCCCGGCGCGTTCACCGCCTGGAAGGATTGGCAGGGCCCCAAGAAGATGGTCATCGGTCCGGGAATTTATCTCGACCGTCCGGTCTATCAGTATCAAGACGAATCGCTGCGCTGGTTCGACTACTGGCTCAAGCGCGTCCAGAACGGCGTCATGGACGAGCCGCCGATCCGCTGCTTCATCCCGCCCACCGGAGAATGGAAGTCGTTAGAAGATTGGCCGCCGCCCGGAGCGCGCTGGATGACTTTTTATCTGCACAAGGACGGTATCCTCAGCGAGCATGAGCTGTGGCCGGGAGAAGGCTCGGATTCTTTCGACGAATCGAACTTCGAGCATGGCACGCTCGCCTACGCGACGCCGCCGCTGGTGGAGAATACCGAAGTGCTCGGTCCAAGCGTGCTCACGCTCTACCTTTCCGCCACCGACACCGACGCGCTCTTGTTTGCGACCCTATTTCTCATCGACCGGGACGGCAACGAGCACGAGCTAACGCGCGGCTGGCTGCGCGCCTCGCAGCGCCGCCTGCGCGATGACAGCGAACCATGGGCGCCGATTCAGGCCCATGACAATCGCGATCTTCTCGAACCGGGAAAAATCTACGAGCTAAAAATTCCCATCGTGCCGACGGCGCGATTATTTCACGCCGGCGAGCGTATTGCGGTGCGAATCAAAGGAGCGGACGACGAGCCAGCGGTCAATTCCCTACAAGCGTTGGCGCGCAACCATTTACGTCGCCCGCGCCCGCTGCGCATCACGATACACCACGACGAGTCGCACCCGTCGCATCTCGATCTGCCGATCACCCGGGGGAACATCATCGGGACTTTCTTTTCCGGCGGCGATATTACTTCGTTCGGACTCTCGCATTGATACAGTAAGTAGTAAGGAGTGAGGAGTAAGGGGACCGCCGCCTGACTCCTTACCCCTTACTCCTCACCGAACTTGACGGAGATGCCAAGTCATACCCGTCAGACGTGATCGACGTCGCCGCCGTCTTCGGGATCGGTGTTGATGAATAGTTCCTCGATCGACATTGGCCTGCGGGTCATCCCCTGCTGGTGGCAATAAGTTGAGAGGGCAGGCGACGGCGTCACAGGGGAAGTCGACGAGAAAGCTACAAGGTAGATTTAAGAATCCATAGACGTGACCCCGGTTTTGACCCCGGTTTTTGGGTTTTTGCGGCGCTGGACCGCCCAGCAGCCGGATCGCGTATTTGCAGTTGTAGCCGCAAACCTGACAGGACTCGTCGAGAATTCGAGATCTGAGCGGCTTGGAAACTTTTTTGTAACGGAAGTAAATCGCCTTGAGGTAATCCCATCTGGACTTTCCACTCATAAAAACACAACTCTCCCTGGTTGCAGGCATTCCCCAACATCTGTGGGTTACATTCTAAATGAGTCAATAATACCTCCCAGGGTTACATTTTAGATGATTCAATACGACCTACTCTATTGACAACGGCTCGCCGTGTGTGCGAGCCTCGTAAAGTTTCTGTTCAAAGCAGTTCAAAATTAGACAGCAAAGGCATCAGATGCAGCACATGATTATGTCCAGGTTGCTCATAGACAGAGGAGGAAAACCAAATGGAACGAACTTACAAGAAAATTGAGATCGTCGGCGTCTCCGAGAAAAGCTTTGCCGAAGCCACCCAAAATGCCGTGGCGAAGGCCTGTCAGTCACTACGCCATGTAAACTGGTTCGAAGTGACGGAAATGCGCGGGCTGGTTGAAAAAGACCAAGTCAAGGAATTCCAGGTCACCGTTAAGATCGGTTTTCGGCTTGAAGATCAGTCGGCTTGAACAGCAGATGACTAAACCAGGAAACTTGGAATCCACGGGGGACCCGGGTCGGGCGTGAGTCTGTAGCTTAGAGGGCCGCGCCAGGCTTTGTTGATTTGGTTCTCGAAAAACCGGGATGAGTCCAAATCACGGGAGCTTGGGGGGAGTTAAAGAGGTCGGGAGTCTTTTGAGATGGCCCGGGTTTTCTTACTTCGTTCGGACTCTCGCATTGACGCCAGGCCGCAGAATTAAGAATCCATAGACGTGACTCCGGTTTTTGCCGAGCTCGGGGCATCATCCCGAACGCCGGTGAATAGAGTTAGGCAAGCGTGACACGGTGGTTTTACATGGCGATTTAAGAGCAAATTCCCGTTCCGGGTTGGATTTCTCCGTCAGGTTGATCGCAACCACAATTCAGACTACACTCGCTATGTGAATCGGGTCGTATTCGCTCCCGCGGCATTGCGCCAATACAAGCGATTGCCGGCGGCAGCCCGAAGTCTGCTCAAGAAGGAAATTCGTGACCAACTAGCCCTGCAAGATCCCACAGACGAAACACGCAACCGATTCCGGCTGCGTCGGTTTTCTCCGCACGCGGATTTTGAACTTCGCGTTGAACCTTGGAGAGTGTTCTACAGGGTACAGGAAGAGCTGGTTATCGTTGAACTGATCGGGCGCAAAAAAGGCAACGTGTTATTGATAGATGGAAAGGAGTTCGAGCTATGAAGATCGAAAGCCTTCGCGAGGTCAAGGCCAAGCTGAGTAAGATCGTCAAGGAATTGCCGTCGGAAAGATCGGTCGTAATCACAAAGAACGGCCGGCCCTGTGCGGTGCTTTTTCCCGTGACGGAAGAAACGGACCTCGAAAGCATGTTGCTCGCGCAACGAAAAGACTTTTGGCAACTGCTGGACCGCGCGCACAAGGAAGGAGAGAAGAAAGGCTTCACCAGACTTGAAGATGTTCCGGAATGACGGGCGTCCGACCCCGACCCTTTAGTCAAGAAGAATTTAGTATTGTGTCCCCGGAATTCCGGAATTCCGGAATTCTACGGGTTCTTCGAAGGCTGGTACGTTAGTGCAAGAAGTTCCTCTCGTATCGCACTGAGAAACCTCTCGACCCCTCGGGCCTCGATGGACTGAAAACTCTCTCCATCGATTCCTGACGTTCCGTCGTTGGCCTTCGCCGCTTGATACGCCGCTCTCAGAGTCTCCAATTTACACACATGAACGTGGAGACCCCAAAACCGCCTCGTCTTCTCGGCTTTCGCCTTACGGTATATCCTTCGCCTCAGTTCTTGCAGATTAACGGAAGGTTTTATCATGCCTCCCCTGCCTCACTTAGCGGTCGAAGAAATCAAACTCAGCATGACTCCTTTGCTCCAGAGACATTACTCTCCTTCTTCGCTCCTACGGGCCACTCCGCCATCCTGCTGCCTTCAGCCCCTTTCCCGTGTCAGCAGTTATAGGGCCGACCTTCTCCGAAGATTTCTCTCCGGGGCATACAGGACTTCTCCAGTTTCTGTCGTCTCCCTGTCACCGTGTCGCCGCCAATACCCCGCCGGTGTGCACTATCCCTTTAGCCAGTGTGAGATAGCCCATACTGTCTTCGCCGATATTTGAACGGCTCGACCACCGGTTCTCTAACCTGTCTTTAACGAGGCTTGCTCAGCGTTTACTCAAATTGCAACCCGGTCACTCGCTCATCAGCCCAAAGCTGACTTTGTCGGTAGGCTCCAGCATCTCGATTGCTCTCCATGCTGCTACCCAAGCTAGGCGGCCTCTGGCTCCTACCGCCGTGGGACTTCCCTCACCAAAGTGAGAGTCACCCTATGGACCACGACAGCATTTCATCTGGACACACCAAGAATTCATAGACGTGACCCCGTTTGGTGAGTATAAGGTTCTGACCGCAAAGCCGATAAGAATTAAGTCTTATCGGCGGTTCAAAACGTTCAAGCCGTTCAAATCGTTTCGCCGTTGGCAATCGAAAAGATATTGATCCCGAACAGGTTCACGGTTTTACTTTTCTCCGGCAAGTAATTTGCCCCAGCCTTGCACCGGCGGGATAAGGCCGGGGCGGACTAAGTCGTTCCACACTTCCGCGCTGATGTTAGTAAACGCCGGTTTATCGAATTCGTCTTCGATGGCGGGGATGACGTGGAGCGCCATAGCGGCGCCGCCGGGGATCGAGATGGCTTGTGCCTCGGGCCAGGTTTTTGCGGCTTCGCGGCCGACGTCGAGGGCCATATCCAAGCCTTGCTCTAGACTCATGGCGAAGGAATCCGATGCCCACTGATTTCGTTTGGTGATGCCGACGACTTCGATGCCGGCTTCTTTCAGATACTGAATGATCGCGTTGTTGACCTTGTCGGCCCAGCGGCTGCCGACGGCGATTTTGCTGAGACCGAGATGTTTGAGGGCTGCGATCAGCGCTTCCAACGGCGCGTCCGCCGCGATACCGGTCTTCTCTTTGGTTTGATGCAGTATTTCGCGCACCCGCGCGCGGGTTAACACCGCGGAGATCGGCGCGCCGCTAAAAATAATGTGATCGACTTTCTCCTTGGCTAGCCGGTCGATGCAGGTCCAGTAGTTCTTGATCGCCTTCTCGACGCCGTCTTCGGTGTAGTTCTCCAAGCCGAGACCCGTGGAGATTTCGATAAAGTCGAGCGGCAGTAGGCGATACAGCTGGTAACTGCGGGCGCGCGAAACCTCTTCATTGGCTCGGGGTTGAATCACGCCGTAGCGGAAGCGGGGCAGTAGAAGTCTGGCATAGTCGGTCATGGGTCACCTCGCGAAGATTTCAAACGTTTAGTTTTAGCAGCTGAATGACGTTGTCGCCTAGGATCTTTTGTTTTACTCGTTTCGGGATCGGCATCTCTTCGATGCTCGGCACAGCGGCGGGAAGATCGCCGATGATCAGCGTGAAGTCGCTGCCGAGCACCATGCGGTCGGCGCCGTAAAACTGATAGGCCACCATCAACCCTGGCTGGTAGAATGACACGGTGTCGCAGTATAGATCGCGCAGATATTCCGAAATCGGATTCTTGGTTTTTATGCCGCAAGTGGGATCGTGGTAGCCGCGGTCGATTCTACCGGCGAGAAAGGGAATGCCGGCGCCGAGATCGGAGACGACGAAGTTGAGCTTGGGAAATCTATCGAGCACGCCGGCGTATGCAAGCCGGGTCGCCGAAAGTACGATGTCGAATTCAAAGCCGAGGATGATCGCCAACCGCCACTCTTGCATGACTTGGGCGCCCAGCGGTGTAGTCGGGTGAATGAAGATCGGCACGCCCAATTTTTGGGCGCGCTGGTAGACCGGCAGGAGAAAATCGGAATCGAGCATCTTACCGGCGACGTTGGTGAGCATGCACATGCCCTACGTATAGGAAATTTAAACACCTTTTTCCCCTGACGGGAGCTATATCGCCGAACCGGCCAGTCGTCAATCGCACGAGTGTTTAGTGAAAATCGCGCTGTTGCGGGGAGTCTTCGGGCCCCCGGTTCGGCCCGAGGTGGCTGATGTCGACGCAGTTTGGGTGATTGGGTGGGCGATTGCAGCAGCTCCAAGTCAGGAAGATCTTCGTCGAGCTAGTCAACAGCGTCTAGACATCCCCACGACGCTGGTGTAACTATGCCCGAATAACTAGTTTCGTCACTCCACGTAGCCGATTCGCGCGCCGACCTTGCGGGCGCCCCATGTAACCAGTGCAAGAAAGCTCACCATCAAGACTCCCAAAGCCGCCACGCTGTTGTACAAGCCGGCTTCCCACAAGTCGAAGACCAAAATCGAAAGCACGATAGTGTCTTGATTGTAGAGCAAGATTGACGTTGACAACTCCCGTAACGATACCACTGCGATATAGATCCATCCGGCGACAAACCCCGGCATTAACAGCGGCAGAATGACCCGCCAAAATGTCTGCAGCCATCCAGCGCCGCTGACGACCGAGGCCTCTTCCAGTTCGTTGCTGATTTGAATCATCGAAGCTGAAGCGCTGCGTATACCGTAGGGCAAATATTTGGTGATGTAGGCGACAAGCAAGATCCACAGCGTGCCGTAGATCGGAATTGGCAGAGTTAAATAAAGCACCAGCAAGCTCACGCCCAGCACGATGCCGGGAATGGCAATCGGCAAGAAGGCCAACGTATCGATGAGAAAACGTCCAGGCAACCGGGATTTGACCGTGATCCAGGCGGCAAATGACGTGACCAGCATGACGGCGGTCGCACTGCCGAAGGAAAGCACGACGCTGTTCCAGAAAGCCTGCGTGGCGAAAGGAAATTGATACAGTTGATGGTAGCTCATGAACGAGAGTTGCGACAACAGCTCCGCAGACGGCGGCGCCATATAAGGCGTCAAAGACGACCAGATAAGATTGATCACTGGCAGCAACGTCGTGCATCCGGTCAGAAAAACTCCCACACCGCCGCATAAATACTTCCAGCCACCGAGGTCGATGCGGGTCGGCCGATAACCTTTGCCGGTGATCGTCGCAAAACGTTCTGCCGCGCGGGTAGCACGATAGTAGAAGTAAAGTCCGAACGAGCTCAGGGCCAACAGCACCATCGCGTAGGCGCCGGCGACACCGTAATAAGGGCGCAACCGCTGCAGCGCGCTGTAAATTTTTGTTGTAAAGACAAAGACGCCGGCACGCACGCCAATCAGCGCCGGCACCTCGAACGCTTCAACGGCGCGCACGAACACGATTAGAAATACCGACACCATTGCCGGCGTGACCAATCTCAAGGTGATTCGGCGCAAAGTCGTCAACGTGCCGGCGCCGCAGGTCAACGAAGCTTCTTCCATCAAGACATCTTGCGAACGAAACGCCGCGGACATGAGCAAAAACACCAAAGGATACAGCCCCATCGCCTCCGCCCAGACCATGCCGCCAAAGGAGTAGATATCGAGAACAACCGCAGAACTACCCATGAAATGGCGCAGCGCCAGGTTCAACATACCAATCTTCGGCGATAGCAGAAGAATCCATGCGACCGTCTCGAGAATGCCCGGGATAATGAAAAGAATAACGATAAAGATGCCGATCAACGCGCGAAAGGGACTATTCGTCCGCTCGCACAACCAAGCGAGAAAGGTTCCTAGAGAAAATGCCAGCAAGGAGCTGGCCAGGGCAAATTTCACAGTATTCCAGAACAGCGGGAGAAAGTCCGGATCGAGATAGGCCTTCGCATAATGATCGAGGGTGAAATTACCCCACGCTCCGGGAGAAGCGTCAGTGAAGCTGTAATAGACCAACATCACCAACGGCGTTAGCGCAAGGTAGCAGATCAACGCGATGGAAGCGGCAAGAGCAAAAAACAATGGTTTATCCTAGTGAACCGTAATCAGCAGGTTATCGTAAAGCCGAGCGGCGGCTGCAATCAAAAGGGGCGAGCAGCAAACTACGCTTCTCGCCCCTTGTCTTAAGAATCGCTCTAGCGATTTCAACGCGACAAGTTATTTCAAATTGAAAGTCTGGCGGAACTCATCTTCCATTTCGTCGGCTTGCGCGCCCTTGAGCTTGTTAATATCGACGTGGAAGAGCTTCACGCCCTTGATCAGATAGGCCGGCTCGGGATCGACGTTCTTGTGCGCCGGAATGCGTTGCCTGCTTTTAAACACCTTTTGTCCTTCTTCCGACAACAGGAAATCGGCCAGCTGGCGCGCCAACTCCGGCGATGAGGAATGGCTCGAAACCGAAGTCATGATCGGATAGGTCGGTAAAACATCCAACCGGGCCCAGTCCACCGGCGCGTTCTTTTTCTTAAACTCTTCCATGTTGCCGGACGCAGCATTGGCGTAGATGGGGTACTCGCCCGCGCCGAGAAACTCCCGCGCCAAAGTCGCGCTTTCGGTTGGAATCGTCTTGTTCGCCGCCAGGGTCTGCATATATTTGCGCCCCTTCTCCCGACCCATCAGCTGCATCATGGCAATGTACCATTCGGGACGATTGGGATTGATCGCGGCCTTGCCTTTCCATTTCGCGTCGAGTAGGTCTTCCCACCGTTTCGGCACCTCGTCTTTCTTGACCATCTTGGTGTTGAAGCCGATCGTCATCGGATTGATCTGCGCGGCCGTCCAAAAACCCTGCGGATCGGTCAACGCGGCATCATAATTGGTAGCTTGCGGTGAAACATACTTAACCAATAGATTTTCCTCTTTCACCGCTAGCGTGGTGAAGGCGCTCGACAGCAATACATCAAAGCGATGCCTGCCGGCGCGCGCTTCGGTGAACATGCGCTGGCCCAATTTAATTTTACCGGCGCGATAGATTTCCACTTTGACGCCGGGGTTGGCTTTTTCAAACGCTTTGGCCAATGCCGTGACATCTTGGATTGAAATTGAAGAGTAGATCGTGACCGTTTTTTCACTCTGTGCGGCGGCAACAGAAGGCAACCCGCCAGCAAGCCCAACGACTAGAACAAATAAAATCGCTCGAATCTTCGGGTTAGCAATCATGGCGTAGTCCTCCGAGTATGAGATCTATTGAAACATCGGTTTTATGTCAAGGCGAATAAGACCAGGGTGAATTCGTCCTAGCAGCCCGTGGTAGAAGTCTGTTTTTCACAAGACGTACGGCATCGGTGCGAAGCGGTGACTCGGGATTTCAGGGGGTCAGGGCCGGGGTCAGGGCCGGGGGGCCGGGGTCAGAGGGGGCCGGGGTCAGGGCCGGGGTCAGGCGTGAGTCTGTACTTTAGAGGGCCGCGCCAGGCCTTGTTGATTTAATTCTCGTGACCTGGCAAGCGCAGGTCTTCCGTTGATCTGAGCCTTTCGCTTTCGTCCACATCCTTGCCGCAACGCGGACTTTCACTTACAACGACCTCCACCGGCTCGAACCGGCCAGATGACGACGCGGGAGCTTGGGGAGCGGCTCAAGCGAGATGCGTCGATGGTTAGCCGATTGAGTAGAGAGCATGAAGAGAATCGGGATAGGCGGGGAGAATCCAGAGTCGCGCAGGCCCAGAGCTCGAAGTGAGTTAGAGTCCAAATTCGGACCTGACCTTGCTGCCTGACTTGCTCCTCATGCGCGCTGGGTTAAGCAACCCAGCGCAAATCGATCGCGCCCGGATTAGACGTGATCGACGTCGCCGCCGTCTTCGGGGTCGATGTTGATGAATAATTCCTCGACCGGCGGCGGCTTGCGGATTATCCCCTGCTGGTGGCAATAAGTTGAGAGGGCGGCCGACGGCGTCACAGGCGAAATCGACGAGGAAGCTGGAAGATAGATTTAACAATTCATAGACGTGACGTAGCCCCGGTTTTGACCCCGGTTTCGGGCAGCTTCCAAACCGGCTAGTTAGCGAAACCCCTTTCAAGGTCTAAGAAAACTGATGTCCTTGCCGAGCTCGGGGCATCATCCCGGACGCCGGTAAATAGGGTAAGGCAAGCGTGACACGGTGATTTTACATGGCGATTCACGAGCAAATTCCGGTTCCAGGTTGGATTTTTCCGTCAGGTTGATCGTAACCACAATTCAGACTACACTCGCTATGTGAATCGGGTCGTATTCGCTCCCGCGGCATTGCGCCAATACAAGCGATTGCCGGCGGCAGCCCGAAGTCTGCTCAAGAAGGAAATTCGTGACCAACTAG
>Ga0326597_10009095_pt1 | contig 13351 bp, 8 predicted proteins | sample RVTome_12_FD_203789 | JGI IMG/M metagenome (GOLD analysis project Ga0326597, IMG submission 203789) | Soil microbial communities from uranium-contaminated site in the Upper Colorado River Basin, Wyoming, United States - RVT100D185 | ecosystem: Environmental > Terrestrial > Soil > Contaminated >... | reverse complement strand
CAAAAAACAAGGAGTGGGTGGAGGAGGCCGGCCATCCTGTTGCCCGTGTAAACGGGCGTTCGGCGGGACGTTTGCGCGGGTGACGGGCGGCCCGGGCTGGGGTGGGGTTCTTGGTTCATGGCGTGTCTGACTTTCCTTCGGGGGTGCGTCGGAATTGCTGGGAATTCCGCGAGTGCGGATGTGGTCGTTTGCGCCGCGCACCTATCGACCGGAAGACGTGTTCTAGGGGCGTTGTTTCACTAGCGACTCGATTTCCGCCCCGTTCAGCATGCGTTGATACACGCGAACGTCGGACAGACGCCCGTTCAATCGTCCATTCGTACCCGTACCAATTCGTAGCGGCGCATTGGTATCCAGTTGATAGCTGGCGCAGTCAAACGCCATCGACTGGGCGACTCGCTGGCCATCCACGTAGACCGTCAGGCGCGCGGCGGACTTGATCGCCGTGACGTGATGCCAGGCCGACGACAACGTGTGCCCCCACTGTACCTGTTGGCCGGCGGAGAAGGCGAAGACCTTGCCGCTGGGTAGCGTGCTGCAGAACACCCGGCCGTCGTGCTCGGCCATCGTCCACGCACGGCGGTAGGTGACGTCGGGCGTCTGATCCAGCCGCGTCAGCCGCTTCCATTGCTCGCCCCCTTCGTACGCATAGACTTCCGCCAATGGCAGCGTTCCGGCCAGCAGGCGGCCGTTGTGGACCAGCATGCCCATGACTTCGCGCTCCTCGCCCAGGCGTCCGACGTCGGGCCACGTGCCGATGTCTTCGAAGCGATACACACGACCGCTGGGCCACGTGCCGGTGTATAGCCGCCCTTCGTACTGGGCGAAGGAATACGTTTGCGTGTTGTCGCCGAGTGGACCGCAGTCGGTCCAATTCTCGCCGTCGAAGCGGTACACGTGGCCGCCGTCGTAGCTGCTGGCGTACAGGAAGCCGTCATACACGGTCAGTGCCTCGACTCGTATCGGGCCGAGTGCGCCAGTCGCGCGATCGATTCCCTGTGGCACCGGCAGGCTGGTCCAGTTTTCGTCGCCCTCGTAGCGAAAGAAGCCGGCCGGCTTGTAAAGCGACGACGCATAGAGTTGTCCTTGGAAGACCACGAAGCCCCCCACCGCTTCCGTTTCGGGCAACTAACCACTCGTCCTCCAATCGATCACATTGTACTCGGTGGGCGAGGGCCTTTTGTATGTTATAGTCTGGTCGTCGCTGGCGGCGAACCAACCGGTGACGACGTCGATCAGTCGCGGAGCGACGACATTTGATAGCCTGGGGCGTAAGCCCCAGGAAAGAAAGAACACAAAGAACCGGAGAATCGCGGAGCGATGACATTCAATGCGTTCGACGGGACGTCGCGGCACGAGTGCATACGGTTGAACACGACCACGATCAAAGACGTCATCGAGCGGACTGACACGAAAAGGGCCGTGCCTTTGGCCTCGCCATTCAATGTTTGATTGTGCTCTCGCTTATCGCTTTTTCTATCGAAACTCTTCCCGACCTTTCACCAGATTGGCAGCGTCTCCTTCGCGGTTTTGAGATTTTCACGGTCACGATTTTCACAGCCGAATACGGTGACGTTTATCCGATCACGGCTGGCGGTCGCATTTTTTACATTTGCGGTGCTTCTCATCGATCTCGGTGTTGTATCCGTGCCCGCTGGGTTAGTGGCGTCGGCGTTATCGAAAGCCCGTGAAATGGAAATTGATCGGATGCTTGACAGGCATCGCGATCCTACCCCACAATTTCGTCTTCCTAGCAAAATCAATTTCACACTAGTCGTTTCGGCAACGCGGACATGACTGACGTCACCAGCATTCTGTCGGCGATCGAGGACGGCGATCATCATGCGGCCGAGCAACTATTGCCGCTGGTTTATGGCGAGTTGCGGAAGCTGGCGGCAGCTAAGCTAGCGCAGGAAAAACCCGGACAGACGCTGCAGGCGACCGCGCTCGTGCATGAAGCCTACCTTCGGCTGGTTGATGTCGACAAGGTCCAACAGTGGAATAGCCGGGGACACTTCTTTGGTGCCGCGGCGGAGGCGATGCGGCGGATTTTGGTGGAGCATGCGCGGCACAAGAATAGCGCCAAACGCGGCGGCGACCGGCAGCGGCGCGACTTGGTCGAGTTGTCCAGCGACGAGAATCCTCGCATCGATGACCTCTTGGACTTGGATGAGGCGCTTACCAAGTTGGCCAAGGTCGATCCTGCCGCGGCCCGATTGGTCGAGTTGCGGGTCTTCGCGGGTATGACGGTGGAGAACGCCGCCCGGCTCTTGGACATTTCTCCTCGCACGGCCAAGCGCACCTGGGCCTATGCCCGCGCTTGGCTGCGGCGCCAGGTGGGTCAGGACAGTGGTGCCCACATCTGATCCCCCTATTTGAAAACCTTCCGTTTTTGTGGCCCGCACTTCGCGCCGATTTCGCACTGACTTTCAGCGGCACAAAACCTCGCGTTTCCGACAAAACCCTGCCATGACCGCACAACGACATGACGAGCGATCCATCTTCCTGGAAGCGATCGAAAGGCGATCGACCGCCGAACGTGCGGCTTATCTGGAACACGCCTGTGGGGGCGATCCCCAGTTGCGGGCCGAAGTCGAGGCGCTGCTCGAAGCTCACCAGCAGTCGGGCGACCTGTTAGACGCTGCCGACGTCGGCGAATCGGCAACCATGACACTGCCTCCTCTGGAACATCCCGGCACCCAGATCGGCCCGTACAAGTTGCTCCAGCAGATTGGCGAAGGCGGGATGGGCGTCGTGTTCATGGCTGAGCAGAAAGAGCCGCTCGCGCGCCGCGTGGCGTTGAAGATCATCAAGCCGGGGATGGACAGCCGACAGGTGATCGCCCGCTTCGAGGCCGAGCGGCAGGCGCTGGCGCTGATGGACCACCCGAACATCGCCAAAGTGCTCGACGCCGGCACGACCGACGCCGGCCGCCCGTTCTTCGTGATGGAGCTGGTCCACGGCGTCTCAATCACGAAGTACTGCGACGAGCACCGTCTGACGCCCCGCGAGCGTCTGGAGTTGTTCGTGCCGGTCTGCCAGGCCGTGCAGCACGCGCATCAGAAGGGCATTATCCACCGGGACCTCAAGCCGTCGAACGTTCTGGTCACACGCTATGATGGCCAAGCCGCGCCCAAAGTGATCGACTTTGGCGTGGCCAAGGCGACCGGCGCCGCGCTGACCGAGCGGACGTTGTTCACCGAGTTCGGCGCGGTGGTCGGCACCTTCGAGTACATGAGCCCCGAGCAAGCCGAGACCAATCAGTACGACATCGACACCCGCAGCGACATCTATTCGCTGGGGGTGCTGCTGTACGAACTGCTCACGGGCACGACGCCCTTGGAGCGGAAGCGGCTCAAGGAATCGGCGCTGTTGGAGGTGCTGCGGCTCATCCGCGAGGAGGATCCTCCCCGGCCCAGCACGCGGCTAAGCACCACCGAAGGGCTGCCCTCGATCGCCGCCAATCGCAGTTCGGAGCCAAGGAAGCTGAGTGTTCTGGTGCGCGGCGAGTTGGACTGGATCGCCATGAAGTGCCTGGACAAGGACCGCAACCGCCGCTACGAGACGGCCAGCGCCCTGGCCACGGACGTGCAGCGCTACTTGTCCGACGAGCCGGTGCAGGCGTCGCCGCCATCGGCGGCTTATCGCTTCCGCAAATTCGCCCGGCGGAACAAGGCCGCCTTCACGACCGCGGTGCTGTTTGCCGCCTTGTTGGCGATCGGAACAATCGTCAGCAGTCTGTTGGCGATCCGGGCGATGAAAGCGGAGCGATTGGCCGGGACAAGACTGGCGGCCGAGACGAGCGCACGTGCGCGGGCCGTCCAGGCCGTGGGCGAGGGCAAACATCGGCTCTATGAAGCCACGTTGGCCCAGGCGCGGGCCAGCCGCAGGAGCGGCCACGCGGGGCAGCGGTTTGAGAGCTGGAAAGCGGTAACAGAGGCTGCCCGGCTTGCCCGTGAGCTCGCGCTGGGCGAGAACCACATGATGGATTTGCGGAACGAGGCGATCGCCTGTCTGGCTTTGGCCGACGTGCGGCTCATCAAGGAATGGGAGGGTTTTCCGGACGGATCATCAGGCCAACCGCGATTCGATGCCAACCTCACAGTGTATGCGCGCGCGGATGTCAACGGGAACATCAGCGTCCGCCGTGTGGACGATGATCGGGAACTGGCGCGCCTGCCCTATGAGGGTCGGGAAGGCTCCGCATCCAGTGCGATAGAGACGAGCTTCGCGTTTAGCCCAAATGGCCAAGTCCTGGGAATCCGCTTTCTGGCGCCGTTGCCCGGTCGGCGCACCAACTATGTGCTCTGGGATTGGCGGCTTGGCAATGCCATCCTCTATCCCTCCTTCCCGGTCTCGTATGCCGGGTGGAGCTGGGATGGCCAGTATGTCGCTTTAGCGCAGCCGACGGGTACGATCACCATTCACGAGACGGCCAACGGGAAAGAAGTCACCCAGATAACCTTAGACTTCACCAGCCCCAAAGGGGTCTATTTTTCGCCGGACGGCGCTCAGTTGGCCGTCATGCGATGGGCGCCTAATGAAGTCCAGGTGCGGGAAATCGCCACAGGCAAACTGCTCCGCAAATTGCCGCATCCAGCTCGCAGTTGGGGGACAGCCTGGAGCCCCGACGGAGCCCTCCTAGCGACAGCTTGCGACGATAAGACGGTCCACGTATGGAACACGGCCACCGGGAGGCTGCACACTGTTTTGGGCGGGCACCATAGTTACCTGCTTAACGTCTCTTTTTTGCTGGACGGACATTTTCTCGCCTGCGCTTCCAAGGATGGGACGACTTGGCTGTGGGATCTCTCGGCCAGACGCGAGCTCGTTCGCTTGGTAGGTCGAAAGGTGGGTGGAAGGAATAATTCAAACCGCCTTTCCACTCGGGTCGGCGAAAACGTCGCCATCTGGGAAGTGGCTTCAAGTGCGGAATTCCGCACTCTGCCTACAACGCAGTCCAGCCGTGGGTATTGGGGAAACACCAGTGGCGACGGCCGCTGGCTGGCCGTTGGCAGATACGGGGGTGTGCAGGTCTGGGACTTGGCTAGGGGAAAGGAATTGGCTGTTTTACCCCTCCGTGGCGCCACTTTCCCCGTATTTCATCCCTCCCGCAACGAATTGTTTACAAGCAGCGCCGATGGCCTGTATCGCTGGCCGTTGCACTTGCAGTCGAACTCACTCCGGATCGGCCCGCCCAGCAAACTCCCCGTAGCGGACCTCGCCCTAGGCCGTCTTCATTTTGACCGGGACGGCCATATTCTAGCAGTCAGCGTTGGCGGCGCGAGCGGCGGAGGGCGGGTCCTTGAGATCGATGATTTGCCCGGTAAGACGCCGCCGCTGAGCCATCCACATGCCGTGTCTGCCGCCATTAGTCCGCATGGCCGTTGGGCCGCCACCGGCGCTGCGAACGGCAACGAGGTTAAGGTTTGGGACGCTTACAGTGGCAACTTCCTCAAGCCCCTTATTCCAGACGGAACAGGCATTCGGCAAGTGACCTTCAGCCCGGATGGCCAATGGCTGCTGACCGAGACCGATACCGGGTATGACCTGTGGAAAGTGGAGTCCTGGGAGTGGGCTCGGCGCATTTCCCGAAAGCAGTCCTTCGCCAGTCAAATCACGGCGGCTTTCTCCCATGATGGCAAGCTAATGGCGATCGCGAGTTCAGTTTCCGACGTGGAGTTGCTGGACCCTGCGACGGGCTTGCTGGTGGCCCGCTTAGAGTCGCCGGATCGCACGCCGATCTTATGGCTGAACTTCAGCGCGGACGGCGGTCAGCTTGTAGTTATGAACTATGAATGGATCACCTCCGTTTGGGACTTGAGCCGAATTCGAGAGCCGTTGCGAGAGATCGGCCTGGACTGGGACCAGCCGCCTTATCCGCCAGTGCCTCCGCTGGACGACGCCGGGCCAGTGAAGGTTGAATTGGACCTCGGCGATTTAGAACAGGAAAGGCTGGCGCAAAACCACTTCACGCAAGGCCAAAAACACACCACGGCAAAAAAATGGCAGGAAGCGGTTGCTGAGTTGTCCAAGGCCATTGAGTTGAGTCCCGATCACGTCTTAGCTTACAACAACTTGGCGTGGCTGCTGGCCACCTGCCCCGACCCAAAGTTCCGCGATGCGTCCCGCACCGTCGAGTTGGCCAAGAAGGCGGTCGAGTTGGCGCCGAATGAGGTTTACCTCTGGAACACGCTCGGCGCAGCGCATTACAGGGCGGGCGACTGGCTGGCGGCCAAGACGGCCCTGGAGAAGTCGATGGAACTCCGCAGCGGAGGCGACAGCTTCGACTGGTTCTTCCTGGCGATGGTTTATTGGCAGTTGGACAACCAGCAAGAAGCCCGCAACTGGCGCGACAAAGCGGTCGCGTGGATGGATAGCAATGCGAATGACAACGAAGAGCTTCGCCGCTTCCGCACAGAAGCCGAACAGCTATTCGAGAAGGAGTCGGGATCCACAGATGAAGAGTCAGACAAGGCGCGCACGCCGGAGTGACGCCTGAAACGTGATTTCTGACTCGTTTCTGCTTTCAGCCGCTTATACAAGCGGCCGGTAGGCGCTTCTCGCCGAGCAAAGCTCTCACCCCCGTTCGCTCGCTTTGCGTGCCGGGCGAGGCTCCTGTGGTGCCGTTGCACAAAATTTCCATTTTTTGCGGCCCGCACGTCGCGCCGATTACGCACTGACCTTCGGCAGCGCAAATCCTCACGTCGCCCCGACGGATGCCTGCCATCACCGCCACGACCTGAAAAATGGAGATCTGACCATGTGGTTCCTCTCGCCGAAGACTCGCCGTAATTCGCCCGTCCGCTCGGTTCGACCCGCGCGCCGCCTGCACATGGAAAGCCTGGAGGATCGTAGGATGCTGGCCGCTGGCGACCTTGACGCGACCTTCGGCATCGGCGGCAAGGTCACCACCGACTTCCTCGCCCCGTCCTTCGATACCGCCCAGGCCATCGTTCTCCAGGGCGACAAGCTGGTGGTGGCGGGAGGCGTCGGCTTGGCCCGGTATCATGCAGACGGCGCCCTCGACACCACCTTCGGCGACAATGGCCTAGCCGTTCACCCCGGCGTGGGCAGAAGCATGGCCGTCCAGTCCGACGGTAAGATCGTGGTCGCCGGGAATACAAGCCTGACCCGGTTCAACCCCGACGGCAGCCCGGACGCGGCGTTCGGCAACGCCGGCAAGGTCACCATCAGCTTCGGGGGCGGCCCTTACGATACCGAAATCATCGCGGTCGCCGTCCAGGCCGACGGCAAGCTCGTGGTGGCCGGCACGCGCGAATACGTTTTCTTCGCCGCCGGCCGGTTCAACGCCGATGGCAGCCCGGACGACGGTTCGGCGGCCGACAGCACCCCCGGCGACCAGTTCGGCGCCGATGGCACGGTGATCACCGAGATGAGCATCTATGAGGCCAATGCCAACGGCGTGACGATCCAGGCGGACGGCCGAATCGTGCTGGCGGGGACCGCGCAGATCGGCTCCGACGATGACTTCGCCCTGGTGCGGTACAATCCCGATGGCAGCCTGGATTCCGGCTTTGGCAATGGCGGCACGGTCACGACCGCTCTCAGCACGTCTTACGACCGCGCCTATGCCGTGACCATCCAGGCCGATGGTAAGATCGTGGCGGGGGGAACCACCTCCGGCAAATTCTCCCTGGCGCGGTACAACGCCGACGGCAGTCTCGACTCCGGCTTCGGCAGCGGCGGAAAGGTCGTCACCACCTTCGGGAACGAGGCCTACGCGATCACCGTCCAGGCGGATGGCAAGATCGTCCTGAGCGGAGGAACGCAGTTGGCCCGCTTCAACGCCGACGGGAGCCTGGACACCAGCTTCGATGTGGATGGCCGAGTCACCACCTTCCCCTATTCCTACGGCGTCGTCCTTCAGGCCGACCGGATCGTGGTGGCGGGGACCGCCAACGGCGACTTCGCGCTGGCCCGCTACAACGCCGACGGCAGCCTGGACGACGGCTCGGCAGCCGACAGCACGCCCGGCGACCAGTTCGGCGCCGACGGCAAGGTGCTGACGGACTTCCCGCCCCGCCCCGGTCTCGACCAGGCCACAGGGACGGCCGTCCAGGCCGACGGCAAGGTCGTCGTTGCGGGAAGCTCCTACGGCAACGGTTTCGTCCTGGCGCGTTACAACACCGACGGCAGCCTCGACACCAGCTTCGGCGACGACGGCCGGGTCAGGACCAGCTTCGGCCCCGGATCTGCCGAGGCTTACGGCATCGCCATCCAGGCAGACGGCAAGATCGTGGCGGCAGGGCGGTTCGACTGGGACTTTGCCCTGGCGCGGTACAACGCCGACGGCAGTCTCGACACCAGCTTCGGCAGCGGCGGCAAGGTCATCACGGACTTCGCGTCCAATCAGGACGGGGCCTGGGGGATGACGCTGCAGCCAGATGGGAAGATCGTGGCGGTGGGCTATGCCTACAAGAGCGACGGCACTTACGATATCGCCGTGGCCCGATATCACGCCAGCGGGGCCCTCGATACGACCTTCAACAAGACTGGCAAGGTCCTGACCGACCTCGGCGCCCGCAGAGCCGCCCGCGACGAATGGGCGAATGATGTGGTCATCCAGCCCGACGGCAAGGTCGTGGTGGTGGGCAACTCCTATCCGGTGGCCGTCTACTCAGGAGGTTTCACGTTTCCGACCGGTGACGCGGCCTTCGCCGTGGTGCGGTATAACGCCAACGGCAGCCTGGACACGACCTTCAACAAGACCGGTAAGGTCCTCACTGATGTCGGCCCCGGCCAGGACGAGGCCCTGTCCGTCGCCCTGCGGCCCGATGGGAAGATCGTGGCGGTGGGCCAGGCCGGCAATGACCTCGCCCTGGTGCAGTACAACGCGAACGGCAGTCTGGACGCTACGTTCGGCTCCGGCGGCAAGATCATCGACCCCGCGGGACCGGACTACGCCTACGGTCTCGCGATCCAGTCCGATGGCAAGATCGTGGTCGCGGGCTTCGATTTCAATCTCTCGCGGTACCACGCCAACGGCAGCCTCGATACCTCCTTCGGCAACAGCGGCCGGGTCGCCACGAGCTTTGGCGGTGGCAACGTCCACGACATCGCCATCCTACCCGGCGGCAAAATCGTCGCGGCAGGCTCCGCTTACAGCCCGGTGACCGGATGGGACTTTGCCCTGGCGCGTTACCTGCCCGATGAAGCCCCGACTCCAGGGACGCCGCCGACCGTGTCGGTCAGCAATGCATCGGTCACGGAGGGCAACTCCGGCCTGACCGCGCTCACCTTCACCATCAGCCTGTCCTGGGTGAGCAGCGAGCCGGTGACCGTGTCCTACGCCACTGCCGATGGCACGGCCACGGCTGGCAGCGACTACGAAGCCGCAAGCGGCACTTTGGTGTTCCAACCGGGAGAGACCACGAAGACCATCACGATCTGGGTGTACGCAGACGCGGCAATCGAGTCGGACGAGACATTCGACCTGATGCTCTTCGACCAGGAATGGAACGAAATCGGGCGTGCCCTCGGCACGATCCTAAACGACGACGTCAGTACCGGCGGCGGCAAGGGCGGCCCGAAGAAGAAGTAGATCTGACCCAAGTTCGCCGCTGTGTCCAATGAGAATCAGAAGGTGCAAGGCACATCATTCAACGTTCGGTAATCCTGGGAGAAGGAAGCTACTTTACTTGACTCCATTCTCGATCCGTTCCCCTCGACAAAATGCTGCGACAAAGTGCGCTGTGCCCAGGGCCTTTCGTCCTCCGAGCCTCTCGCCATTTATTGCGGTAGGTTGCATCCCTCATCGCCCACACGCGCCGATCAGCACCACCCGTCCGTTGGTGCATCGGGTTTACTTGTGGGTGCCATTGGTTGAGGCAGATTGACGTCGCACGGCGATCGAATCGATGACGTTTGAGAGGATCCTCATCTGTTGCTCGTAAATCGCCTCTTGCTGGACCGTCGAAGGTTGTCGGCCGGGGGGCAGCGAGGCGGCGATGTCCCAACCGACGTAGATCAGTTGGCCCTTGCCAACTGGCAAACGATACAGGCTGGCCAAACCGGCACCGTTGCCGATCACCAGTTCCCCCGTTGTCGCTTGGATTGGCTGCACATTCTTGGCGTTGATCCAATCTGCCGGTTGATTTGGATCGACATGGCTGATCCACGGATGATCGGGAAGTAGAATCTTGAAATCATCTCGCGCGGCTTGGTTGCCAACGGTCAGTTTGCCCAACCATGCTCGGCCGTCTTCCGTGTTGAACAGCGCGGTGTTGCCGCGCATCAGCATCAATGTGCCGCCGCGTTGCATGAACTGTTCGACGCCCTGCAAGTCAGCGGCGCTGTACTTGTTCGGCTCGATCTTTGCCCGCGGAAGACTGCCGACGACAATCACCAATGGATGCTCGTCGTAGTCGGCTGGATCGAGCCACGTGTGTTCTAAACTCTCGAATTGAATTCCCGCTCGCCGCAGCGCGAACTCGATCAGCGGAGCATCGAATGCCGGATAGCCTTGTACGACTACCGCAGAATTTGTTGCCGATGACGACGGGCGCTTTGCCAAATCCGCGTCACGGAGCAGAAAAGCGGTTGGCGCGGTGACCGGCCCCGTCTCATCATTTTTCATGCCGCAAACAGACAAGCGGCCATTGATGCCGATCGGCCATGGCTGCTCGGCGATCGGAATGGCGCCGATGTCTGGCTGTTCACGGTCGAGATGGCGCAGCGGATCGGGCCAATCCTCCGGCAAACTGACGCCGGAATCGACGCCCGGACTGTCGCCACCGATTCGGCAATCCGTTTCCGCTCGCCAGTCGGCTGGGAACTGGGCAAGTTGCGGATCGGCTACAACGTCATTGGCCGTCCAGCCTGGCCGATAGAGTTGCTTGCTGGTTTCAAAATCGGACGAACCGCGAAAGCGCGAGAACAACTTTTCCGCGGTCGACGGTTCCGAATAGCTCCAATGCAGATTCCCGTCGGCTTGAAAGTCGATCGACGGAACAACTGGAGGCAGCACGCGGCCCGGTTGACCGTCGACGTGCACGACGATGTTGTTGAACAGCCGCCTCATCGAGCCTTCGGCCAGGTGACCGCCCAAACCCGATAGATAGTAACCTCGCCACGGCGGATCGACGTGCAGGAAGGTGTTGTGGTAGACCGTCATCGGCTCCCACAACGGCCCACCGTGATCGCCCGCGACACGCCCGAACGAAGTGAATTGCGATTCGTCTTCCGCGGGCTGCGTGTACATCACGGGCCGGCTAAAATCAAAGACGTTGCGATAGATGAACACGCCCGAGCCAGCCTGCCGCCCGTCCGGCGTCATCTTCTGTCGTCCGTGGCCAACGCCGAATGCGAACGTCGTCAGACAGCGCGACAACAGATTTTGATAGATGTGGACGTTGCCGCCAGGCGTCGTCCCGTCGTACGCCGTTCCGGCGGTCAGGAAAACACCGTCGTCGCTGATGTTATCCAGCAGGTTGTGATGAAAGCGGACGTTGCTGACGTTGCCAATGAAGACGCCGTCCACGCAATCGGTGAACTCGCTGTACGCCAATTCGAAGTCGTGGTTGTCCATCCCCGTCGGCGTCCACCCACTGGCCGAGAAGACGCGGGCCTCGATCGCGCGGTATTTCAGGCTGCCGCGATACGTCCACGGCGCGGCGATCCCGCGCAGCGCGCAGTTCCACAGCCGCAAACCGCCGCAGTCGCGGACCGCAAACGCCGTCGATCCGCCGTACGCCGTGACGCCGTCGAATTCGATGTTGAACGAATTGCTCACGGAAACCGTGGCGGTTCGCGCGCCACGCACCACGATGTCCTGCACGCGCAGGCACCCCGCGCCATCAATCGACAGCGGCGAGCCGGCATTGCCTCCCGCGATCACCAGCGGCACTTTGCGGGGATCGATTTCACCGCGGTAGTTGTCCTCGCCCAGCGCCTTCTGCCGCGTGTGAGCCAGACGCACATGGATGTGACCGGTTGTGACGTCAAAGAACACGCCGGGTCCGCAATAGATCCCGTCGCCGGCTTCGGTCTTGCCTGCGCCCAGTTGGTCGAAGTATTCATTCGAGTTGCGTAGGTCGGTGATGTAGCGATAGCCGTGCAGCGGAATCATCGAATCGCCAAAATTTCCCAAGACATTCGTCGCGTCTTCGCGACCGCCGAGCTCGGGATAGGTGTTCACCGAGCGAAACTCGCCGTCCGCCCCGCCCGGACATGGTTCCCACGCCGCCGCGGGTGTCTCGAAAAACTCGCGCAATCCGCCGTCGATCACCGGCAACTCGCCGGGAAAGCTGCGAATCGTGATGGGCTTGTTGCTGGTCCCCGTCGCGTTCACTGCGACGTGTTCGTAATAAACGCCGCCACGCAAATAGAGCACATCACCCGGCTGAAGTTGGCCGACCGCATGCTTCAGCGTGCGCCATGCAGCGTCACGCGATCCCGAATTCGCGTCGTCCCCCGCTTGCGGATCAACATACAATCCGCGACCCGGCGTCATGGGCCGCTGTGCAGCTGCCGGCAGTGGCCGCATCGGTGGGTGCGAACGAAACTCCTGACCCTTGGTCGAGGCTGCCATGCTTGCGGCGACGACAACCAGACAAAACGCGGAGCGAAACGTGGGGTAAGCTTCCAGCTTGCCGAGCCGATTCGCAAGCTGGAAGCTTGCGCCACGGGATATTTTCACAGCCTCGGAGCGTCCAATGAGTCGACCCATGTTCATTCCTTTTTATCAGTAGTGATACCGTGCCTGCAGAAAGTCGATGCGTATCTCACTCACCAGGTACACCAGGCGATGTTCCTGCGTCAGCCGCCGCGACCACGTATTCGGCGCGAGGTATTTCAAGGGTTCTGGTTTGCCGATGCCGGCAAACGGGTCCCGCATGATGTGATCGATCAGGTCCAGTGCCCGCAGCGCCGTTTTCCGGTCGGTGGCGACCCAGTACCGGAGGTCTTCCCGAAACTCCGGGTGGAACACCGCATCCCGCGCGGCTTTTGTCGTGCGCTTACTTCGCTTTTTCAAGCCCCAGTTCCTGTCGCAGTTTTTCCAGCGGCTGTGGTTTCCCGGTTTTCGCTTGAGCGCGACGCAACGCGGACAGCAGCCGCTGCGCATTCCTGGGAGAGCGCAGCAAATGAGCGGTTTCCAGCAGACCGGAAAGCTCCTCAGCCGCGACCAGGGCCACCGCGTCGTGACCGCGGCGATTGATAATCACGACCTCGCGGTCGGACGTCACCTGATCGAAAAGCGAAGCCAGATTCTCGCGGGCGTTGCTGTAGGTCGTGTGAATCGCCATCGGCACCTCCATTGGACAGGTTCATTGTACAATTTCGGAGGTGCGGGTCAACAGCATCCGCGATCGCCGCGGCGCGCTCTTGG
>Ga0326597_10009094_pt1 | contig 13352 bp, 13 predicted proteins | sample RVTome_12_FD_203789 | JGI IMG/M metagenome (GOLD analysis project Ga0326597, IMG submission 203789) | Soil microbial communities from uranium-contaminated site in the Upper Colorado River Basin, Wyoming, United States - RVT100D185 | ecosystem: Environmental > Terrestrial > Soil > Contaminated >... | reverse complement strand
AGTCCGCCCGGCGCCTCTCAAAGGGACTCGCAAAAGCGAGCCCGCTCACGTCGGCGCCGAGCGGTTGCCGTCAGCACGTTGGATCGGCGCGTTGAGCGAATTCCCCAGAACATCGTGCCGCGCGCAGGCCGGATGCGGGGCTCCCTCCCCATGGAGGAGAGCCGGTCTACGCAAGTTCGTGGCAGCCCGACGACGGAAACCGCCGTCGCGAATGTGACCTCACTCACCGCGGTGGCGTACCCCCCCTCCCAAGTTCCGCTAACGTCCGAGAGATGCCGTGAGGCGGGTACTGGTAGTTGAGAGTTGGGGGGGTGTGATGAAGACCTGGGGTTCGGTTTCGGGTAGGCACTGCCTTCTATTCCTTGCCGTCGCTGTTACTGCTTGTGATTCGGGAACCCTGCAACCTGATTCCACCCTCCTCGCCAGGTTGGCCGACGGCGTGAGTCCCGCTGAATCGTTGGCCATCGGGAATCAGCTCGCCGCCCAGACCACGGCTGCTGCAACATCCTCCACGAACCAGACATGCACGCTCGCGTGGAGTGCCCCTGGGACAATCGCCGATTGCCGAGCGCCGCTGCCGACGGTAGTCCCCACGGTTCCGTGGCTGCAACATAGCGGCGAGGCGCGCGACCCTGGTGAGATCGAATACCGCGACCCGATCCACATCGTGTTCGCTGACAGTGTGTACGGAATCACCCTCTCCAGCACGGGGGCGCTGAAGTGCACGGGTACGTACGGCCGGCTGGTCGCCTTCCGGAACGGCGTTCAGGTGGCGGAGGCGGACAACGCACTGATCGATCCCACCGACTGCGGTGCGGACGACGTGACATACGGCGTCCGCGGGAACCTGCCGCCTGCCATCCAGATTGACAGCCTCGTCATCGAGGGCGTGAACCCGTGGACCTTCCCCGTGTTCGGGGAGTGTTGTGGACGCGCGCTGCTCAAGTACACGATCCAATTCTCGGTCGTTTGCGAGGACACCGTCCAGGCGATCATCAACGAGTACGTGACCTTCGAGGTCAATCTCCAGCCGACGTGTGAGGACTTCGCCAGCGACGGCGGTTCGACCAACTTCGACTGGAGTGAGCTCAATGGCGAGTGGCAAGAAGGTAACCCTCATGAGCCGTGGGGTATGATTACGGCGGGGCTGACCGACGGGCTGGAGGCTACGCGCACGAACTACAACCGCGGAGGTATCCGCCTCACGTCAGGCTATCGGTGCCCTCACGGGAATACGGCCGTTGGGAGCGAAGCTCCACGAACCAGTTATCATATGCACGGCAGAGCAGCGGACATGAAGTCGGCCGAGCATGAGTGGACCAGGCAGGAATTCAACCGACTGAGGCGAGCGGCGGAACGGACGAGCCCAGAACCGATAGAATTGTTCAACTGGGACACCTACCCGGACGACCGCCACCTTCACGCTGCGTGGTAAGCCGGAAGGGGAATACGATGGACACGCGACGACAGGTTGTGCTGCTAATCATAGTCCTGGTTGCTGCGGCGCTCGGTTCCGCAGTTGCCCACGCGCAGGTTGACCAGTCGGCCCTCGCAGCCCAAATCCGTCGCGCGAACGCGAAGGAGCGAAGTCGGGCCCTCGAGCAGGTACGTCTCCTGGGACCAGAGAGCACCGGTCCGGAGCTGCGTGCGGCGTTGATCGCGGCTCTCGAGCAGGAGGGCCAGCTCCGAGGGCGGCGATACCACGCAGATCTGCGCGGAGAACGCCTCGAGCCGCTTGAAGATCCCGAGTTCGTTTTCAGGCTGTCGCGGGTAGTCGCTGCGTTACGGGATCCCCAGGCCATACCCGCCCTCACGGGCGCCCTTGGCAGCGGGGCGCCGGTCAGGCGGGCCCTCGTGGCCTTTGGCGAGGAGGCAGTCCCAGCCCTGGTCGCGGCAGTGGGGTCTCCGGAGAGCATCGAGTACGTGGTGGACGACGCATTGATCGCGCTCCGGTTGATGGTTGAAGGAGCGGGGCCGCAGCCCTTGTCCGCCGGCGCGCTGACCGAGGTCCGGCGCGTCGCGAAGCTGCGCCTAACCGGGAAGCAGTACTTCACGACGTTGTGGGACGCCATCGACCTCGCGGTGGCGCTCGACGATCCTGAGCTCACGCAAATCGTTAGGTCGCTGGCGTCGGATCGAGACGCGGTCATTGCGAGGGGGATCGAGGACCCGGAACTGATCCAGGAAACCCAACGACTCGCTGCCGAGCGGCTCGCTGGAGTCCCGGCCTGGCGGCCCTAAGCTGCCAGCGCTGGGCGAAGCCGTGGCTGCGGGCGGGACGGGAAGATCTTGGGAAGATTGAGGTGAGAAAGGACGCAAGAGGACGCAACGGGAGTCGAAGGAGGAGGCCGCCAAACCCACAGAGCGACTGCAAGGTGAAGCGAGTCGCAACGGGAACACAAGGCTCGGACAGAACTGCAAAACCTCCATGCGGCGGTTCGACTCCGCCCGGCGCCTTGACGGGCTCGCGTTCGCGAGCCCGTTTTGGCGCCGGGCGGAGTCGGTCCACGGCGCTCGCCCTGCGGCTCGCGCCTTTGGATCGACTCCTCAGTACTGTGCGGGACCGAAGTTCCGTTCGGGGTTCACCGGTCGTCATCAACGGGTATAGGCGCGCGGTGCTCGGCGTGCATCAGCCAAGCCGGTGGCGGCCGTGCGGTCAGGGGAGCCTCACCGACCCCGAATCCGGATCCGTTGCACCGGCCTCCCCAGCCTCGGCTCCCTTCACAAATCCTGAGGGCGGTGCCGGCAGAGGGGCGAGCCTCCGCTGGACCAACGCGTCAGGGCGCGGGTGGGGCCAGCATGCGCGCATCGACCGGTGTGCCACAAGCGGTGCCGGTAATGAGGTACTCGCGGGAAACGGGGTCGAAGGCGTGCGACAGATCAGACGTGCACGTACCTGTCTCGCCTTCGCGCAGGTACGTGATCGAGCCACGCTGACGGGACTCCTGAAAGACCAGCGTTCCCCGCTCTGACCCCTCCGGGGGGTGCTGGAAGCGGGCCTCGCCCTCGACCTGCATCTCGCCGTTGACGATCGCCTCGGCACTGCGTATGAGCACACCACATTCTTCGAAGCGCATGACGCCGTCCCAACGCCGCACGGTGACCGACCCCTCCTCCTCGAGGGAGGTCGTTCCCTGGACGATAATCCGACCTCCCTGGGGACAGGCCCGCACCAGTGGCTCATCGGAGTCCCCGCCTGCGGGCGCCGGCGCAGAGATGGCGGCGATGGCCAAGGCGAGTTCCACGTCGAAATTACGCACCGGGTCAATGGGATGGATGCATGCGGCGTGAAGTGGGATACAAGCGCGCCTTCCGCATCGGCCCGGACCGGAAAGAGATCGATAAAGCGTTCAGTCTGGACGACAGGCGGACCGAAGTGATAGCGGGGCCGCCACGGAACACCAACGTCACGAGGCTCGAGTCCTGGTGCCGATATGGCTCAACGAGCGGCGCCCCGAACCGGGCAACGTCGCGCCAGAACTCGTCCTGGGCATGATCCTGTCTGACTCGGCCGGCCACTGCTGCCTTGTTGGCTAAGACCACGGCGTCAGGACGATTCGACGGGACGCCTCCGGCGGCGGTGCGTCACCGGGCGAGGGGCCGGTCACGACGTCCGTTCAGGTAACACGCCCGGCCACGGATCTCGGGATGCGGTCACACCTCTATGCCTTGGCCGCCAGCCCGATGGCGCCTCCGGCCGCCGAGTCAGTCGCACAAGACGGGTTCGATCACGCGGCTGAAGACCATCTCTCCCACCAGCCGATAACCGACACCCTCAGCGTCGGCTACGGTGACATCTGCGGACAGTCGTAACGGTCTGGTCGCGAGCACCGAGAAGTTCCCCGAAGCCGCCGTCGCGACAAACCTCCCGATGCGCGCGGCCAGGCGCGGTCCGGGACTCGGCGCGGCGAGAAACCCCCAGCCTCCACCGTCGAACGCTCCGCCCACGGTCAGCACGTCGCCTTCCGCAGGGTCGGCGCCCAGCAGGACCGCCAGGAAGCCGTCCTCGGCGCCGGACGTCACCTCCAGGGTCCACACGACGCCCGCAGCGCTACTGGCGTCCTCGATGAGCGCATCGGTCAGTCGTTCATACGTGGGACGGTCGAGGTTCGTAGCCCCGACTTCGCCGCGCAGTTCCCAGGCCTCTTCGGCATCTCCGACCCTGATCGTCGCCGGGAACGCCACGTGGATCCGGTCCAGGACGCACGGACCGTACGGGGAGCACGCCACGGTGACGTGGAGCGCGATCACCCCGGCAATCGACGCCCACCTCCGGATTGCGCGGCTCGTTATCGGAGGCCCTCCGTGATCGGTGGATCCGGAGCCTCCGTGCATCTGTTTCATGCCCTCATCCGTTATCGGGGTCGCGCAGGCGTCCCGCCGCCGCAGCCGCTCCCCCGTTCGAGACTCCGGAACACCAGCTCGGCGAAGACGGGGCCGTGCCGCGCCGGACCCCAGGACGTGTCGTCGAACGACGCCGTGGGGCGCCCGGCCATCACGGCGTCCAGGGTCGCCTCCCTCTTCCAGGCCTGGGCAACCGCGCCGCACACCGCCACGAGCATCTCGAGGTACCGCTCGACATCAGCGGCGCTGCCGACCGCACCGTGTCCCGGAACGTATCGTGTGGTCGCGCCGCCAGCGGCCAGCAGCCGCCGCGTCGCCTCGATCATTCCGGCGACCGAGCCGCCGGCCCAGACATCAATGAACGGATACGCGCCCACCTCGTAGACGTCACCCGTATGGATCACGTCCGCGGGGGCAACACGAACGACGAGGTCACCCGAGGTATGGGCACCCGGGGCGGGCACGAGGTACACCGTGTCGCTTCCCAGATGAATCGTCGTCGGGCCCTCCACCGTGACGGGCGGCAGCGCGTCCGCAGCCGCGGCCACGCGTCGCCAACCGTTGAACTCGGGGATCACGGTATCCACCTGTGCCTCGGCCCGGGCAGCCGGCCGCGCGATCACCACCGCGCCCCGCTGCCCGAAGTAGGCGTTGCCGCCGATGTGGTCGTCGTGGTAGTGGGTGTTGACGACGTAGCGCACCCGACCGATGCCCAGCGAGTCGAGCGCGGCGCCCAGGGCCTCGACGCCGTCCGCGGGCCCGGCGTCCACCAGCAGCGTGCCGCCGGTGGCGGCGAGCGCCAGCACGTTGCTCCCGGCCGCCGTCCGCAGGATATAGAGGCGCGGCGCCACCTTGCGGGCTGCCACGCCCTGAGCGCGGAGCGGGGCGACCGTCGAGCCGGCGCCGGCCAGGAGCCCCGCCGCGCAAACCGCGAGTCGAGCGGCCGAGCACGTCATCGCGGCCGGACCGCCGGCACGCTCGGAGCCACCACCTGCCTCACCGCGGCGACGAGTACGTCGAAGGTCTCCCGAGGCACGCCCGGCGCCGCCGACGCCGGCAGCGCGCCCACGTCCGCATCGAAGACCACGGCGTAGACCGTGAGCGCCGCCATGAGCGACCCGAGGGGTGAGGGGTGGAAGCCGTCGCCGCCGTAGAGGGCCAGGTCGGGGTCGCGTTCCCACGCCGCACGCCACGCGTCGCCGGCGGGAATGAACAGCCCGTCCACCGCCGCCGCCGCCGACCGGTAGGACTCGGACACGGCGTCGAACGCCTCCCTGCGCGAATCCTCGGGCCACACCATGAGCAGCGCCGGTGTGCCACCGGCCTCGCGAATCGGGACGGCGAACCGTTCGGCCCACGTGCGCAGATGCTCCTGGCTCTCGGGGAGCGACGACGGCCCCTGCTGGAGGATCACGACCTCCGCCCCGACGTCGGCGATGACCTCCGCGGCTCCCGCATTCCAGTGGTCTTCCAGGCTCACGCCGGGCGCCAGCAGCTGATCGTAGTCAAGCTCGCGGCCGTCGGCTCTGGCGATCTCCCGTACCAGCGCCGGCAGATCGTTGGAGGCGGTGAGCGAGTTGCCGATGAACAGCACCCGTCTCGCCGCCGCGGCGTCGGGCCCGGTGTCGTGACAGCTCAAGCCCGCCAGGAGAACGGTCGCGCAGAGCGTGACACGCCTCATCGCCGCGACGGCGCCCGGCTCATCGTCCCGGCTCAACGAATCGCTCGTCACCCACCCCCCCCTCGCTTCTCACCGTTCCCGCGTCGCACAGAACGGACGGGTGTGGCCAAGAGACCCAGGGCGCCCCACGATCGCAAGGCGGCGGGGACTGACCTGCCGGGAGCGGGGACGGAGTCCGGGGTGGATGTGATGGTGAGCAGGCGCCGGGGCGCGCTCGATGCGATGTCTCCGCGGGTGAGTGCGCCCGCGCCAGCCACCGGTTGAACCCGGGGTCCGCCGGCTGCTCGGTACGCCTGCATGGGACGAATGGCCAGCGCGGCGGGGCCGAACTCCGGAATCCGGGGACGGAACACGAACCGGAGGTGGCCGGCTTGCGGTCTGTGTCGAGGAGCGCGAGCGTTGGATATTTCGGAGGACCGGCGGCGATGCCAGCGAACCTGCTCCATAGCGCATTGATCGTGGATGACGAGCCGGTGGGGCGCGATCGCGTCCGCGCGGCCCTGGCGTCGCTGCCCAGGTGGCGGGTGGTGGGCGAATGCCGCAATGGGGTGGAAGCCGTGGCGGCCATCGCGGAGACCGAGCCCGATCTCGTCATTCTCGACATCCGGATGCCCGGCCTCGGGGGGTTTGGGGTCATCGAGCGGGTGGGACCGGAGCGGATGCCAGCGGTGCTCTTCGTCACGGCGCACGAGGAACACGCCGTCCGGGCGTTCGAGGTCCACGCCATTGACTACATCGTCAAGCCCTTCACCGATGAGCGGTTCCGCAACGCGCTTGCCCGCGTAGAGGGATCGCTGGCCGCGGACCGGCGGGAGGAGGTGACGCGGCGGCTCGTGGGGCTGCTCGAAGCCGTCGGCGGGAGTGTCGGGGCCGGAGCCGGCGCGGGGCCGACGCGGTTCGCTACCCGTCTGTCCGTTCCAGTGGAAGGAGGCGTGCTCCTGGTTGCCGTGGCCGACATTGACTATATGGAAGCCGCCCGGAACTACGTCCGCATCCAGGTCGGCACGCAGTCCTATCTGCTCCGGTCCACCCTGGCGGAGCTCGTGGAGCGACTCGACCCGGGGCAGTTCGCCCGGATCCACCGGTCGGCGGTCGTGAACCTGACGAAGGTACGGGAGATCCGGGACGGGTCTCTGGTGACGCTGACGACGGGCGCCCGGCTCAAGGTGGGACGGCAGTACCGCGACCGGCTGCTCGAGGCATTGGTGTGAACCGTTTCCGCCTAGTCATGCTCGGCGTATGGACGCTGCTCGGCGTCCTGGACGCCAGCACCACCTACGTGTCCATTCGGGTGCGCGACGTCCCCTACGATTGGCGCGACGCGGTGTTGTATGGGGTTGTCTGGTGGTATCTCTGGGGAGCCCTCACGCCGCTGGTCGTGTGGGGAGCGCGCCGCGAGCCGGGCGTGCCCACCTGGCCGCGATTCGTGCTGCATCACCTGGGCCTGGGTCTGGTCTGCGCGGTCGCGCATCTCGCGGCCTTCGGCACACTGACCTATTACACCACGACGCGGGGAACCCCAACGGGCGGCAGTCTCGTGGGGCAGGTGGGTCTGCTCTTGGGCGGGTACCTGCCGGCCGACGTCCTGACCTACGGGGCAATCGCCGGCGCGGTGTACGCGCTCGCCTTCTACCGCCGCTATCGGCTCCAGGAGCTGGAGGCCACCCGCGCCCGGTTGCAGGTGCTCGAGCGCGAGCTCCAACCCCATTTCCTGTTCAACGCGCTGAACGTGATCTCCGGCCTGGTGGCGCAGCGGCGAGCCGGCGAGGCGGTGGACATGCTGGCGGGCCTGGGCGACCTCCTTCGGCAGACGCTGGGACGCGGGGAGCGCCACGAGCTTCCGCTCGATGAAGAGCTGCGCCTCTGCCGCAGGTACCTCTCGATCGAGCAGCGACGCTTTCCCGACCGGCTCCAGGTCCGAACCGACATTGATCCCGCCGCCGGGGGGGCCGCGGTGCCCGCCCTCATTCTCCAGCCCCTCGTGGAAAACGCGGTCCGGCACGGCGTGGACCGGCGGACCGGCGCGAGCCGGGTCACGATCGTGGCGGCGCGAGAGGGCGCCCACCTGCGGCTCGCGGTGCGGGACGAGCCGGTGAACGGTTCGGTCACCGCGCCGGCGGCGCCGGGGCCGCGCGGGGGAGGCGGCGTGGGACTGGCCAATACCCGCGAGCGATTACGGGCGCTCTATGGTGACCGGGCGAGCCTGGCGGTCATCACCAGCGAGGCCGGGACCAGCGCGACCCTGGTGTTGCCGTTCCGGGAGATCGGGGCCGGAGAACGGACGAGCGCGACCACGGTCCCATCAGCGCGGGGACACCAGTGACCGGGGGAAGCGGACGGCACATCACCGCCGGCGAGTCTTGATGAAGCGGCCGGCGCCGTGTCGTGATCCACGCCCCCTGCATCCTCCCGTTCCGGAGTAAACCCCGCGGTCGGACCCGGCGGCAGGTCGTAGGTTGGGAGGGTCGAATTGAAACTCCTGTACCGCGACGGGTTGAATCACCCTGCAACGAATGGGGGTCACGCGGAGGTCACGCCGGGATCACACGGCGCAGCGATACTCCACCACGACTTGCCTGAGGAGTGCCGACCGATGCAACGCCAGCCGCTCGCCCCGTTCGTCCTCCTGGCGCTCGGCTGCGGAAGCTCCAGCACCGTACATCCAGCGCGTTCCGCGGTGCCTCGGCTGCTCGCCTGCCTCGTCCTGCTGGTCGCGGCGCTCCCCGCCACGGCGCAATCCCCCGCCCCGATCTGTTTCCGGGGCCGGCCGCTGCCTGTCTGCCGCGCCTACCTCGTCACCGAGTGGTTCGTCGGCTCCATCAGCAACCAGTTCGCCGGCTCCGGGTTCGCCGGCATCGATCAGTACGGCCCGGACGACCACCTCGGGCTGCGCGGAGGGCTCATGGCCAACGTGACGCCGCGCCTCGCCGTCGGGCTCGCCGGCGTGGTGACGACGCACGGCACCGGCGTGGAGCCGCGCGTCCGTTACTGGACGCCGCCATACGGGGTGGACCTGTACGGCGGCTACCGCTGGGACGACCGGCGCCGGCATGTCAACGTGGGCCTGAGCGTGATGCTGTGGGATCGCTTCGGCTTCTTCGGGACGCACGAGTGGGGCCTGAACGGCTTCTCACGCGACCAGTTCTCACTCGGTATCGCCCTGGGCGGCGAACCCGGCGCCGTCGCCATCGCGGCGACGGTCCTCTATGTCACGGCGCTGCTCAGCGGGCTGAAGAACCTGCATTGACGCCCCCCGCCGCTCAATTCGACGCGCCGGCGGGTTGTGCCGGAGGCTAAGTCGTTGCCTCCCCCCGCGGGGCGCCCAGGGGAGGCATCTGGACGGCGCCCGCCGGCAGGCCAGCGGCTCGACCCCGCCCCCATCTTCGAGCAGGAAGCACAGACCATTGCGCACATCTTCCTGGAGCGCCCTCGCGAGACGCTGCTCGATGCCGGGCCTTCCTCACGTCGCGGCAGGTACGATTCACCGCGTCTTGTGAGAAGATTCCATCGCCGGCACGATCGAGCTTGGGGCATCGCGACGGCACCCCGGCTCGCTGCAATACAGCACCGGAGCCCCGATTCCACTTCTCGTCGTGGACACGCTCCAGTCCGATACGACACGAATCGTGGGTGCCGGCTCCCAGGGACTACTGAACTTGTGGTTGATCTTCACGCCCGAGGGCTTTCGTGGAAGATGGGACTGGTTCGGAGCCACGGTTGACATACGAGGCGTTCGCCAGCGAAGGTGACATTCGACACGGGTCGGCGTTCGGGATCGGGCTTGAAGGCCAACGGCGAGGCCGTGGACATGCTGGCGGGGCTGGGCGACCGATCAGCGTCGGATCAGGCCCCCTCCTCGGCTGCGACGATAGGCCGCCGGCGTGAGGCCGGTATGCCGCTTGAACGCGCGCGTAAGGTGTGCCTGGTCCGCAAACCCGGCTTGCAGTGCCACGCAGGCGATCGGGTCCGCGGTGCACGCGAGCCGGTCGGCCGCCCACTCCAGCCGCAGCCGTCGCACATAGGCGCCCACCGGCGTCCCGTACGCACGGCGAAAGCCGCCCGCCACGGTCCCTGCGGGTTCCCCGGCCACGGCCGCCAGCTGCGCGATGCTCACGCGGGCGCGAAAGCGCGCGTGCTGGTACTCCGGATGGGGGGGGGCGTGACAACGGCGGATGGATATCGCATGCCATTGCGGTCGGAGGTGGGCGATGGCATACGAGAAGATCACCGCTCTCCTGGGCGGCTGGCCGGGGTTCCGCTGGGTGGAGGTGCGCCGGGACGGAGGGTGCCGCGGCGCCTCTTGAGGAGGTCGGAGCCGGGCCGCTCCCAGCGCGCTACGTGCCTCCGCGCCGCAGCAGCGCTGACCCGCCGCGGCAACGACCGATACCGGACGTCGGTCCCGGGCAGCAACAGAGCCTCCTCTACCTGCTCACGCCAACCTGCTGCAGCAATATCGGCGACCACAAGGCCAATCGTTCACGTCTCTTTGAATTCAGCTCCGCCGCGGCGGTGTTGTAGCGGGCGAGCAGTTGAGGCGGATCGACCATGCAAGCGATGAGTGTCTCACGTCCGTAGCGGCGCTCGACCATCACAGCCATCCGGTAGCCGACCGTATACCACGGACCCTGTATCCCGAAGAACGACAATCCGCCCTGGCGGATCTCTTCCTGCGTCCCGAGTCGCCCCTCGATGACGTCCACGAAGAACCGTTCCAGTTCCCGGAGATGCTGGTTGAAGTTGGCCATCTCGCGGTCCCAGCGGGCACGCTCTTCGGCCGGGCTGACCGCGTGGGGGTGCGTATCAGGCCCGCCGGCGGCGGCAAGCATTGCGAAACCTTCGCCGAACGCGCTCATCCATTCGACCGCCACCCGGACACTGCCGGACAGGTGCGTGTCAATCGAGTCCGACTGCGGCGCCATGCTGGCGAAACCGATATGGTGCAGCTCGTGCGCTACCGTGTTCTCGAACTTGGCCGAGGATTGTTCCGGATCGAGAAAGAGGAAGATGGCCGGATCTCCACGGACGTCGTAGACGAAGCTGTTCGTATGCGGTTTGATGACCGGATAGACCGTGGCGTGAATGCGCGCATCGGGCGGGAGATAGCGAAGGACTCGCCGAGCGCTCGCCTGCAGGTCGCGCGATCTCCACTCATCGAGCGTGCGCCGAAGGTCGGGAGCGCGCGCTTGCAGATGATCGGAAAGCACGAACTGCTGGAAGGTCTCGTCAGTGAAGGAGCGCTGCACGTCGGCCTCACGCCGCTTGAGACGCCGGTACGGCTGGGAGTCGAAGAGCCGCTGCCAATCGGGCTCCCCGATGCGCTCGCCCGCGTGGCGCCTAGCCACGATCGTCAGGACCGCCTCGACTTCGGACGCGTCGAGGCTCAGCTGGATACGGTCGCTGACCTGCGCCGAAGCCGGAACTGGGACCAGCCAATGAGCGACGGCGCACAAGGCGGCGAACGCTGAGACCCTGGCGAATGCGAACGTGTCGGTCATGGGGGCTACCTCGGTCCTGCATGCAGGAAAGGCTGCTGGTGGATGTCGTCAACCAGGTTGGATGCACGTCGCCGTCGGACCGTTGCATCCCGCCTCTCCCGCCCATCCGGTTCCTCCTTCGGCAAAGAGGCGCCGGAGGAGAAGCCATTTCGCGAACTCGGCGAGCTTGCACAAGCGGGAATCTGGGTTGCTGCCGAAGGCGTACTGCCTTACCCTCGGCAGTCTACGAGTCCCTGCTGGTGGCCGGTTCGCCCCCGCGAGAAGGGCACTGGTCACGTTCCTGCTTGAGCGTCACTCACGGGGCACTACGTTCATCATTCCCAGCCAGCTGCCGCGGCGGGCTCATTGCCCGGCACGTCGCGACCGTGCCAGGGCGTCCAGCCATTCGCCGAGCTGGACCGTCCAAACGCGGGGTGAAACGGAAGCGTCCGCCGTGGTGCCGGCTACCCGACACCTACGCGGATCAGGGACGATGCGATGCCAACATGGGGAAGGCTCCTTGCACTGACCGCAGGCATTGCGGCGGTCGTCGGCGTCCGGGTGCCCACCTGGCACCCCCAGGAACGCGGTTGCCGTCATTCCGATGACCGATGCCGCGGCCCTCGAGGAGCTCGCGCCCTTACGGACACCGGGCCGACTCGCTACGAAGCCCTCAGGGCCGCGACGATCGCTGCCGGCAGGGCGATCGGCGATTCAACGTCGGGGTTCGTTTGCCGCGGGCCGCGCGCCGACTTGATCTTGCTGCGCGAATCCTCTGGCAGACCTCCACGCCCTGGACGCGAATGACGGCGTCATGGTGGCGGACGGTGGCTCGTCGCGTCGGCGCTTGAGCGGCTCCCACCCGCGCGTGCATGGGGCGCGGGTCACCGTTCGGGCTTCGGTGACGAAGCGGCCAACGAGGCCTTCTGTAACAGCCCGAATCCACCCAACGCCACCTTCCTGGCCGAAATCGACGGAGACATCCAGGTGCATGAGTGACCTGACTGCCGCGGCTGGCCAAGGCCAGGCGTCGGTCCCCCCATGGCGGGACCTGGTACCACGTGGCTGCTGTTCGTCCCTGCGTACTTGCCGGCACCATACTTGACCGCATGATACGGAGTTCATGGGTGGCCACTTGGGGATCGGGGCGCGCTCCGCGATGGGGGCGTGTATCGTCGCGGCCGCGTGCCTGATCGGCGCATCGGCTTGCGGCGGCGCAAGCGCGCGGCTTGGCGGTGCCGCGTCCGACAGCGGGTACGTGAGAGCGGACGACGGGGTTCGTCTGTTCTATCGTACGATCGGCGGTGGGTCGCTCGACGTCGTCATTCCCGTGGGCTTCTATCTCGAGGACGCGCTACGGCCACTGGCCAGCCGGGCGCGTCGCCTCGTGTTCTAAATCCGCGCGGGCGCGGGCGCTCCGAGGCCGGCGACCGCGGCCAGGTGACACTCGAGCGCCAGCTGGCCGACGTCGAGGCCGTGCGACGCGGACTCGGCATCGACCGCATGGTGCTCGTGGGCTGGTCCGGGCTGGGAATGGAGCTGGCCGTGTACACCATGCGACACCCTGAGCGCGTGATCGGACTGGTACAGGTGGCCCCCGTCGCTGCCCGTGATGAGCCCCACAACGCCCAAGCGTACCGTACGAGAGTGGAACGCACCGACACCACCGCGCTCAACGCCCTGCGGTTGCGCCGGGACCGCGGCGAGTTCGCGGGCGATCCGGCCGGCTACTGCCGCGCACTGTCGGCCGTCACCGGTCCCGCGAACTTCGCCGATCCGGCCCGCCTGTCGGAGGTGCCCGATGTCTGCCGTTATCCCAACGAGTTTCCGGATAACCTCGCCCCGCTCTTCTC
>Ga0326597_10009093_pt1 | contig 13353 bp, 10 predicted proteins | sample RVTome_12_FD_203789 | JGI IMG/M metagenome (GOLD analysis project Ga0326597, IMG submission 203789) | Soil microbial communities from uranium-contaminated site in the Upper Colorado River Basin, Wyoming, United States - RVT100D185 | ecosystem: Environmental > Terrestrial > Soil > Contaminated >... | reverse complement strand
CTACTTTGCCGAATTCCTGAACGCCGTCGGCCCGTACAGTCAAGCCGGCGAGCGGCTGTTCGACGTCGACGATCCCGACGCACGGATTCACCCGGTGGGCGGCAAGTGGACCGCCGACCGCGGCTTCGAGATTCACCCCGTAGTCGAGGTGCCGTGGGCCGGGGCCCGCGACTACTGCAAGTGGCGCGGCAAGCGCCTGCCCACCGAGGCCGAATGGGAAAAAGCGGCGCGCGGCACCGACGCGCGGCGGTATCCATGGGGCAATGCAGCGCCCGACGCTTCGCGCGCGCGCTTTGCTGCGGGCTGGAACGAAACCACCCCGGTTTCGATGCTCCTCCAGGGCGCAAGCCCGTTCGGGGTATATGACCTGGCCGGCAACGCGTGGGAATGGGTCTCCAGCATCTACCGCCCCTACCCCTATCGGGCGGACGACGGGCGGGAAGAACCGGCGGCGGGCCCGGTGCGCGGCACGCGCGGCGGGGGGCACGATTCGCCGGCCGGCGAAATCACGACGACGCAGCGCGGAAGGAACCTCTCGCGCAATCCGCGCTCGGGGCACCACAACATTGGCTTCCGCTGTGCCAAGTGAAATCGTTCCCGCAGAGAACGCAGAGGCCACATGGAGAAAAGCGAAAGCCAAGAGCCCGCGCGGTGGAAACTCTCGGCGCAGCCGCGAACCGACGGTGCGCGCCAGTGGAGACCCCTGCGACGCGGGCTCCTAATGAATTTTCGCGTCACGGGCGATGGGCACTGTAGTGATTGGGTGGGCGGCGTGGCAAGCCACGATCCGGCTCGGTCTCAGGCAGGCCTCATCAGCCCTTCTCCTCTTGCTACACTGCCGTATTCGACCAACATTACCGCGGCAGGTTTCTGCCACGCATGTTCCTGGCACCGTTTTTGGGGGTTTCCATGAGCAACATTGAAACCATCGCCGCGGAGCTTCTGGACGCCTACGACGGCGGCCGGACCATCGCGTCCGTGGTCGATCGCAATCCCGGATTCGGCTGGGACGAAGGCTATGAAGCCGCCGCGCACATCGTCAAGTTCAGGCGTGCGCGCGGCGAGACGACGGTGGGGCGCAAGATCGGCTTCACCAATCGCAATATCTGGGCCGAGTATGGCGCCACCGCGCCGATCTGGGCGCATGTCTATGACGGCACGCTTATCCGCGCCCGGGACAACACCGCAACGCTTTCGCTCAAGGGCAGCACGCGGCCGCGCATCGAGCTGGAAATCGCGTTCAAGCTGGCTGCGCCCGTGCCGGTCGGCTGCAGCGATCCGGCGGTAGTCTTGGAGTCGGTCGAGTGGTACGCGCCGAGCTTCGAGTTGGTCGACTGCCATTTCGCCGACTGGAAGTTCAAGCCGGCCGATGCCGCGGCCGACTTCTCGTTTCACTGGCGCCTGGTGATCGGCACGCCGCGCCCCGTCCTCAAGGGCGACATCGCGGCGCTGGTGGCGCAATTGCGCGACTGCCGCGTCACGCTGACCAAGGGGGAGAAGGTGATGGATCGCGGAATCGGCAGCAATGCGCTGGACCATCCGGCGCTTGCCCTGGCGTTCCTCGCCGATGTCGTCGCCCGCCAGCCGCGTTTCGACCCGCTCGCAAGCGGCGAGGTGGTGACCACCGGCACGCTCACCGCCGCGCTGCCGGTCGCTGCCGGCGAAACCTGGCGATCCGACTACGCGGGGCTGGCCATCTCGGGTCTGACACTCGAGTTCATCGATTGATTCTGCGCCCTATAGCAGCGCCTGCAAGGCGGTAGCGATGCCGAGGAACGAGAAGAAGCCGACGACGTCGGTCACCGTCGTGAGCACGATCGACGATGCCTGTGCGGGATCCAGTCCGAAGCGCGACAGCGCGATCGGGATCAGGGCGCCCGAGAACCCCGCGGCGATCATCGATATCACCATGGCGATGCTGATCACCGCCACCAAGCCGGCCGACCCGCTCCAGAAATAAACGCCGAGCGCGGTCGTCGCCGCCACCGCCACCCCGTTCAAGAGTCCGACGCTGATCTCCTTGAACACCACGCGCGGCAGCTGCCTGATGCTGATCTCCCGCAAGGCAAGCCCGCGCATCGTGACCGCCAACGCCTGCGCGCCGGCATTCCCCGATTGCCCCGCCACCACCGGCAGCAGCACCGCCAGCGCGGTGAACTTGGCGATCGTGTCCTCGAACAGCCCCACCACCGCTGCCGCCAGGAACGCCGTGGCAAGATTGATCTGCAGCCACGGCAGGCGCTTGCGCACCGCGAATCCCGTGGGCGACAGGGCGCGCTCGTCCTTGTGCGCGCCGACCATGGTCTGGATGTCAAGTGTCACTTCCTCCTGCAGGGCGGCGAACAGTTCGCTCGCATGAATGACGCCGAGCAGCCGTCCCGATACGTTCACGACGGGCAGCGCCGACACGCGGTGCTGTTCGATGCGCTCGACGACCTCCTCCTTGTCCGCGAGATCGAGCACCGCCGCGGGTACCGGGCGCGCAAGGCGGCTCAGGATCTCGTCCTGCACCGCGACTGCGATGTCCTGCACATCCACACGGCCGGTGAGCTTGCCGTCGTCGTCGACGAGGTAGAGCTCGCGCAGCGCGCGCGCCTTCCTGAAGCCCCTCATGCGGGCGAGCGCATCGGCGACCGTCATGCCCGCGCGGAAGCTCACCACTCGGGGGTCCATCAGCCGGCCCGCGGTATCCGGCGCGTAACCCATCAGCCCCTCGACCATTTTGCGCGCGGCGGGCTCCATCAGGTTGAGACAGCGCGTGCGCTGGCCGGCCTCGAGCGCGTGCAGCAGCTCGGCCGCGAGCGGCGGATCCATACTCGACATCAGCGCTTTCAACGGCTCATCGGGCAGCTGCTCGAGCAGCGCCTCCTGCACATCCTCGGCGAGCTGCTCGAACACCGGAACGGTGACCGAGGCGGGCTGCACCTTCAGCGCTTCGGTCACCTCCGCGATCGGCAGGGCCTCGATGCGCCGAGCCGCCTCGCGCGGGAAGTCCCGCAGGAAGCGCGCCTCGAGGGCGGTGATGGCCGACGATGCTTCAGCGTTCATTCTCGTCCTCCTTGTCTCCCACGCGCCTCACGTTGGGCAGCAGGCTCACGGCGAGCTGCGCCAGCGCGGATACGCTCTGCCAGTAGGCGCTGCCGAGCGCGCCCAGCGCCTCGCCGGTCGCCTGCGACACCGGTCGCGGGCGAGCCTCGGCCAGCGCCGCGGACATTGCCTGCCGGTGAAGCGCCCCCACCAGGCGGTCTTGGCGCTCGACCACCGCCAGCGCTGGAAAGTCGTGCCAGCCGGCATGATCGCGCACCGAGGTAACCGCTGTCAGCGCCGGCACGCGGGGTGCTGGCTGCCGCATGATCCGGGACAGCGGCTCGCGCGGCCCCGCGCGCAGCAGCGCCGCCGCGGTGACGACGCCGGTCACGCGCCACTCGCGTTCCACGACGAATACAACGTCGTGCAGCGCTCCCTCGAACCGGCGCAGGTGCTCGATGGCGTCCTGGACCGGCGTATCGGGCGCGAGCGCGAGCGGCCACGGTTCCATCCAGGCGCCCGCGGTGTCGCGCGGGTAGCCGATCAGGAGCCGCACCGCGACCGCCACGGCGACCGGCAGCCGCTCGAGCGCGCGCGCCTGCCGCTCGGGCGTAAGGTGCATCAGCAGCGCTGCGGTTGGCTGCGGGCCGAGCACTTCAGCGAGGGCCGACAAGGTGTTTTCGTCGAGCGCCTCGGCACAGCGCGCCGAGTACGGCGGCGCCATGCGCCTCACGACGGCGGCGGCCACCTTGACCGGCAGCTCTGCGAGAAATGCGGCGGTTTCGGCGCTGGGCAGCGATTCCAGAACCTGCGCCGCCTCCGGCGGATGATTCTCGACGAAGGTCTGGCTCAGGCCGCGCGTCTCACGCGGCATGGTCGCGACCGATCACCAGCACGATCGGTTCCTCGTTGTAGATCTTGGCCGGCAGCGATACCCGCCCCTCGTCGCATTCGATCACCAGCGAGACCGAGGTGAGATCGAGGATCCTGCCCTCGTAGCCCGCGACGCGCACCCGCTGCCCGATGCCGAATGCCTGGCGCAGGTAGTGCGCGCCGATGAGATTGCTGATGAAAGTGCGCGCGCCGAGGCTCACCGCCAGCGCCAGCCCGCCGATCACGGCGCCGGCCACCACCGCCGCCAGAATGACGAGGAAGGTGATCTTGACGCCGATCTGGTCGGCCCCGACCACCACTGCCACCATGAGCAGCACGCCCTGCACGATGCGGCCAAGCAGCAGCCGCTGCGGCTCGGGCAGGCCGGTCAACGCCGCGATGGTCAAGTCGCGGGCGAGCCCCGACAGGAGCGCGCCGGCAATCACGATCAGCACGCCGGCAAAAAGCGTCGGCAGGTAGCCTACTACGTCCTTCAGCCAAGCGGTGAATACGGCCAGCCCCAGCACCTGGGTCGACGCCGCAACAAAGAACAGGATCACCACCCAGAACAGCAGGCTGCCGACGATATGGATCGAGGCCGAAGGCAGGCGCGGCGCGCCCTCCGCGCGGCCGCGGAACATCCGGTGCAGCAGCAGCTCGAGCACCCCCATCAGCTTCACGGCCAGCCCGCGCAGCAGGCGCGCGACCACCCAGCCCAACAGCAGGAGGAGCGTTGCGCCCAGCACGCTCGGGGCGTACTCCGCAAGCCGCGACCCGATCTGCGAAAACGCCTCGCCGACCGTGGCGCCCCAGCTTTCGTACGAGTTCATGCCCCCTCCCTCTTTGACTTAGCGGCGCCGCGCACCCATTACCCCACGCACCTCGCGTATCAATGCGAGCACTCGCGCGAGCTGATCGAGATTCTCGACTTCGATGGTGAATCGCATGCGTGCCGCCATGTCGATGCTCGCCGACTTGGTTGCGGTTACGTTGATGCGCTCGCGCGACAGGACTTCGGAAATGTCGCGCAGCAGCCCGGTGCGGTCGACGGCATCGATCTCGATGTCGACCGAGAACGCGGCACCCTTCGCGTCTCCCCATTCCGCCCCCATCAGCCGCTCCGGTGCGAGCCGCCGGACGTTGGCGCAGGTCGCGCGATGCACGGTCACGCCGCGGCCGCGGGTGACGAAGCCGACGATCGGCTCCGGGGGCGCGGGCTTGCAGCACTTTGCGCTCTGCGTCATCAACTTGTCCACGCCGACCACGAGGATGCTGCCGCGCGTGCCCGCACGAGCGCGCCGCCTGGGCACCACGGCTTCTTCGCGCGCCGGCGCGGCGAGCTGCGTATTCGGCCGCAGGGCGTCGCCGAGCTGCTTGGGGCCGATTTCGCCGCGGCCCAGATCGGCCAGGAAATCGTTGACCTTGGCGTAGCCCAGCTCGTGCGCAATTTTCTCGTGCTTGAGCGCGGTCAATCCCTGGCGCTGCAGCTCGCGCTCCAGAACCGCGCGCCCCTGCGCCGTCGCCGTCTCGTAGTTCTGGCGGTTGAACCACTGGCGCACCTTGGTGCGCGCGCTCTGGCTCTTGATGTAGCCGAGTTGAGGGTTGAGCCAGTCCCGGCTCGGCCCTCCCAGCTTCGCCGCGAGGATTTCCACCTGCTGGCCGTTGGCGAGCGGCGTGTTGAGCGGCGCCATCGCACCGTCCACCTTGGCGCCGCGGCAGCGATGGCCGAGCTCCGTGTGCACGTGGTAGGCGAAATCGACCGGGGTCGCGCCCTTCGGCAGGTCGATCACCTTGCCTTGCGGCGTGAGCACGTAGACCGTGTCTTCGAACAGCCCGGTCTTGAACTGCTCGGAGAGTTCCCCCGCGTCGCCCACCTCGTCCTTCCACTCCAGAATCTGGCGCAGCCAGGCGATTTTCCCGTCGTAGGCGCGGTCATGGCGCCCGCCGTCCTTGTAGCGCCAGTGCGCCGCCACCCCGAGCTCCGAGTGCTGGTGCATTTCATCAGTCCGGATTTGCACCTCCACCGCCTTGCCCTCGGGCCCGATCACCGCGGTGTGCAGCGACCGGTAGCTATTGCTCTTCGGCCGGGCGATGTAATCGTCGAACTCCTTGGGAATCGGCGACCACAGGTGGTGGATCAACCCCAGCGCCGCATAGCAGTCCTTCACGGTTTTCACCAGCACGCGCACTGCGCGCACATCGTACAGCGCCGCGAAGTCGAGCCCCTTGCGCTGCATCTTCCTGTAGATGCTGTGGATGTGCTTGGGCCGCCCGGTCACGTCCGCCTCGATGCCGGCCTGCGCGAGCTCCCCTTTCAGGAGCGCGATCACGCCCTCGATGTAGCGTTCGCGGCTGCCGCGCGTCTCATCGAGGAGCCGCGCGACGCGCCGATAGGTATCCGGATCCAGAATGCGGAAGGCGAGATCTTCGAGCTCCCACTTCACCTGCCAGACCCCGAGCCGGTTCGCGAGCGGCGCGAAGATGTCGTTGGTGAGCGCGGCGACCTCCGCGCGCCGTGCATGGTCCTCGCTCCTTACCGCGCGGCGTAGCTGCTCGAGGTGGTCCGCAAGCCGGATCAGCACCACGCGCACGTCCTGCACCATCGCAAGCAGCATCTTGCGCAGCGCCTCGAGCTGCGCCGCCTGCTGCTCCGGATTGAGCGCCGCCAGCGTGCGGCTCGACAACGCGCCGATTTCGCCCATGCGCACAACCCCTTCCGCGAGCTCCGCGATCGTCGCGCCAAACTCCGTGCGGATGCGCGCCGGGGCCTCCGGCGAGATCTCCAGCGCGGGAAACAGGACCGCCGCCGCAAGCACGTCCTGGTCGAGCCGCAGACCCGCGAGTATGCCCGCGGTCGCGACGGCGCGCTCGATGAGGGGCGCGCCGCCGCACGCGTGCCGTCCGCGATAGAGCGGCTCCGCGAATTCGAGGGCCCGGCGCAGGGTGCGTGCCTCGGCCGTCCCGAACTCGCGCTCGAAGCCCGAGAGCGGGTCGGGCCCCCGCGAATCTGCAGGTGCGTCCACCAGCTTGAGTGGCGTCTTTTTCATTCGTGATTCGCGCTGTGTCGTCCCGCGACCGTTCCTGCCGTAATTGCCGCGCGGTGTGTGGCTGGAATCTGTTGATTCGCCCCCCCGCCACGCGCGGGGACGGGACCGCTCCGCGGGTGCATTATCGCACCGGTATGACGCGCGGTGTGCGCGATGCGGCCAAACTGTGCAGGCGACCGGGTTGGTCCACGATCACCTATCAACGTGTTTCCGCCGCCGTGGTCGAAAATCGTAACATTCTGTTTTTGGAAGCATCCCATCGCTTCAGCTCGGCCGGCCCCGCGACCGCTTTTCCGGCCAGCGGCGTCTGCCAGTAGCGGCGATAGCCCGCGCGATGCGGCTGGATGCGGATCGTGCCCGCCGCATCGAAGTCGAGCGTGAGCGCGCCGTCGCGGTCGGTGCGGTAGATGCGCGCGCCCACCGCGCGGTAGCGGCCGACCACCTCGGCGTGCGGATGTCCGAAGCGGTTGCGGTAACCCACCGGAAAGATCACCACCTGCGGCTCGACGGCGGCGACGAACGCGGGCGTGGAGGAGCTGCGGCTGCCCTGGTGCGGCGCGATCAAGACATCCGCGCGAAGCGCGCTCGCGTGGCGCGCGACGAGTTCGCCCTCGCTGCGACGCTCGATGTCGGCCGGCAGCAGAACGTGGCCGGCGCGCGTCGTGATCTTCAGCACGCAGCTGCGATTGTTGTCGCGGATGCGCGGGTCGTCATAGCTCGCCCGCTCGGGGTGCAGGATCTCGAACAGGACGCCGTCCCATGCCCAGCGCTGGCCGGCCAGGCAGCGATACGCATGCTCAATCTCCAGCGGCAGGGGATCCATGTCGGGAAGCGAGGTGAGCAGCCACGCGACCGGCAGCGCTTGCAGCACCGACGCCGCGCCGCCGCTGTGGTCGATGTCGTCGTGGCTGACGATCATGCCCGCGAGCCGTTTTGCGCCGGACGCGCGCAGATACGGCACGACGACGCGGTTGCCGCTGTCCGCGCCCGGCCCGAATGCAGGCCCAGTGTCGTAGACCAGCGCATGGGACCGCGTCATCGCGACAACCGCGAGTCCATGTCCGACGTCGAGCACGGTGAGACGCAGCTCGCCATGCGCGAGCCGCGGTCCGCCGGCCAGCACGAGCGGCGCCAACAGCAGCGCCCCCAGCCAGCGCGCCGGGAATCCGCGCGGCAGCAGGAGCCAGCCGACTCCGGCCACGGCTGCCACCACGGCCCATCCCGGCGGCGCGTGCTGTTGCCACACCGCAGCCGGCGCCGCGCTCAAGCCCTCGAGCATGGCGCCGCACGCCGCCATGACGAGCTGCGCGAGCTGCAATGCGAAATCAACCGGCAGGACGGCGCCCGCCAACGTGAGGGGCACCACGACGAAACTCACCACCGGAATCGCGATCGCGTTGGCCACCGGCGACACCAGCGACACCTGCTGGAACAACGCAATCAGCGGCGGCACGAGCCCCACTGTCACCGCCCACTGCACCTTGAGCCAAGCCGGCAGCCAGTGCGGCCGCGAGATGCGTCCCACGCTCACGAACATGATCACCGCGACCGCGCCGAACGACAGCCAGAAGCCGGGCGCAAGCACCGCCCAGGGGTCGACCAGCAACACCGCCAGCAGCGCCGCCGCGAGCACGGTCGATACCGAATGCAGGCGCCCGAACCAGAGCGCGGCGGCCGCCACCGCGAGCATGTAGAGCGTGCGCTGCGCCGGCACGGCAAAGCCGGCGAGCAGCGTGTACCCGAGCGCGGCCGCCAGCCCCGCGACGGCCGCCGCCTTGCGCGCCGGCAGCGCGAGCGTCAGCCGCGCGCTGCGCCGCCAGGCCCAGAACGCGAGTGCGAAGGCGAGGCCGGACACCATGGTGACGTGCAGGCCCGAAATGCTCATCAGGTGGTTCACTCCGGTGCGCGTGAACACCTGCCACTGGTGGGGTGGAATCGCGCGCTGATCGCCGATCGCGAGCGCCGCGATCACCCCGGCGTAGGACTGCGCCGCCAACACCGCGAGAATGCGGCTGCGCAGCCGCTCCCGAACGGCCTCGATCCAGTAGCCCGGGCGGTGAACCATCGACGCGAGCCGGCGCGGAGCACCCCGCACGCGAACGTAGCCGGTAGCACGGATGCCGCGCTCGATCAGCCACGCTTCGTAGTCGAAGCCGTGCGGGTTCGCGCCGCCGCGTGGCCGGCGCAGGCGAACGGTGAGCAGCCAGCGCTCGCCCGGGTGCAGCTCCGGCAGCGTCGCCGGCCGCCCGTCCCGCGCCGGGCTGCCCCACCACGAGAGCAGGATGTGTGGCGGCACCTGTGCGCCCGCGGTGTACACGCGCTCCACGTCGAGCTCGAAGCGCACGCTGCGCGCATACGGCTGCGGCAGGCTCGCCACCACGCCGGCAAGCGCGATATCCCTGCCCTCCCAGTCGGGTGACAATGCGTCGGCGAGGCGCCAGTGCGCCACCGCCGCCGCCCAGCACAGGCCGAGCGCACAGCACGCGGCCTTGACGAGGACTGCGCGCGCGCCGCCCAGCGCCGCCGGGCGTCGCGGCAGGGCAAAAAGCGCGGCTGCCGCGGCGGCGGCGAACCAGATTCCCCCGGGCGCCGGCAGTTCCGCCTGGCGCTGCAGCAGCCACACGCCGAGCGCGAAGCAGACGATGTTGAGCCGCATTCCGGGCTTGCCTTTCCGAACCTAACGCGTGGCAACCCCAGACGGTGCACGATTTTGGATAGAATCGAACGCATTCGCCCAGCGCCTCCGGTGGCACCCTCGCATGCCGCGCAAGTTCTTCCGCAAATTCCTGCCCAGCCACGACGCAGTGAAGCAGAGCCGCTACGTCGCCTGGTTCGGGCCCCGGTTGCAGCACCACAACCTCTGGCATCTCCATCGCCGGTCAGTGGCGGGCGGGGTCGCGCTCGGGCTGTTCGCCGGCCTGATCCCGGGCAGCAACCCGGTGCAATTCACCGCGGGAGCGCTGCTGGCGGTCGCGTTCCGCGTCAACCTGCCGGTTGCGGTGCTGGTGACCCTGTATTCGAACCCTTTCACCATCGTTCCGCTGTATTACGTCGCCTTCAGGCTGGGCCAGCTCGTCATGCTCCAAAGCGACGGCGCGTTGCCGGCGGTCGCGTTGAGCCTCGAGGGCAAAGGCTTCATGGAGTGGATACCCGCCGCACTCGACTGGATCGCCGCCGTCGGCAAACCGCTGATCGTCGGCCTGCCGCTGCTCGCGCTGGTGCTCGCGGTGATCGGTTATTTGCTCGTCGACTGGTCGTGGCGGCTGTACGTGCGCTGCCAATGGCACCGGCGCGGGCAGCAGCGCCGGTGCAGCAGGACCCAACGGCCGTGACGCCAGCCTACTGGAGCACGGCCGCGCGCGAACTGGCGGCGCGCGACACGGTGCTGAAACTGCTCATCGCGCAATTCGCCGGGCTCGCGCTCGGCAGCCGCGGCGATGCGTTCTCGACGCTCGCGCGCGCCATTGTCGGCCAGCAGATCTCGGTGAAGGCCGCGCAGAGCGTGTGGGATCGGCTTTCTGACCGGCTGGAGACCGTGACACCGGAAGCGCTGGATCGCGCGCGCAAGCCGACCCTGCGCGGCTGCGGCCTGTCCGGTCAAAAAGCCGATTACCTGAAGGATCTGGCGGGGAGATTCCTCGATGGCTCGCTCGACGCCGGACGCTGGCATGCGCTGGATGACGAGATCCTGATCGGAGAGCTGACGCAGGTGAGGGGCATCGGCCGCTGGACGGCCGAGATGTTCCTGATCTTCCACCTCGCGCGTCCGGACGTCTTCCCGCTCGACGATCTTGGGCTCCAGCGGGCGATGCGGCTGCACTACAACCGCGGGCGGCCGCTGTCGGCTGCGCGCATGCGCAAGCTCGGCAAGGCATGGGCGCCGTGGCGCTCGGTCGCAACCTGGTACCTGTGGCGCAGCCTCGATCCGATACCGGTCGAATACTAGGGGCCCGATCCGACCTCAGATCGGGCGCCACGAAAGCAAGCGGCCGCGAGACCGGACAGCGCGAACTTTAGTAGACTCACTGACTGATCGCGCACTTCAAGCGATCGATTCATACCGGCTCCCACGCGGCGCGAGCGGCCACAATGGAAACATCAACGCATGGATCAGGCCAACACCTTCATTCTCGTGGCCGCCGCCCTGGTGACGGCGAGCATCCTCGCCAGCGCATTCGCCTCGCGTGCCGGCACGCCTCTTCTGCTGGTGTTCCTGCTGCTGGGCATGCTCGCAGGAGAGGACGGCCCGGGCGGCATCCAGTTCGATGACATCGAAACGGCCTACCTGATCGGCTCGGTCGCCCTGGGAATCATCCTGTTCGACGGCGGCATGCGCACGCGGGCCGACAGCGTCGCGTCCGGCGTGTGGCCCGGCGTCACGCTCGCCACCGCCGGCGTGATCATTACCGCGCTGCTCGTCTCCGGCTTTGCCAAGCTGGTTTTTGGATTCAACTGGCTGCAGGGCCTGTTGCTCGGCGCGATCGTGGGCTCGACCGATGCCGCAGCCGTCTTCTCGCTGCTCAATGCCCGCGGTCTGGCGTTGAAACGGCGGGTAAGTGCGACGCTGGAGATCGAGTCCGGCAGCAACGATCCCATGGCCGTGTTCCTGACCATCGTTCTCGTCGATGCCCTGGCTGCGGGGAAATCGGCGCTCGACTGGCTGGTACTGTGGCAGCTCGCGCAGCAGCTGGTCATCGGCGCCGCGCTCGGCTATGCGGGCGGGCTGATCATGGTGAGACTCATCAACCGGCTCGACCTCGCCCCCGCGCTCTATCCGCTGCTCGCCGCCGCCCTGGCACTGTTAATCTTCGGCGCCGCCGCGACGACGGGCGGGAGTGGATATCTCGCGATCTACATCGCGGGCCTCATCGTGGGCAACCGCGAGGTCCGTTCCTCGCAGAACATTCTCCGCGTACACGACGGATTGGCATGGCTCGCGCAGATCGGCATGTTCCTGGTGCTCGGGCTGCTGGTGACCCCCTCCGAGCTGATGCCACTGGCGGCAAGCGCCCTGCTCACCGCTGCCGTACTGATATTCCTGGCGCGACCTCTGGCAGTGGTTGCATGCCTGGCTCCGTTCCGGTTTCCATGGCGCGAGCAAGCCTACATTGGCTGGGTCGGCCTACGCGGCGCGGTTCCGATCATTCTCGGAATCTTTCCCCTGATGGCGGGCATCGAAGACGCGCGCCTGTTTTTCAACGTGGCGTTCTTCGTCGTGCTGGTCTCGCTGCTCGTACAGGGATGGACCGTAGCCGCAGCCGCCCGCGTGATGCGCCTCGAGATCCCACCCGAGTCGACGCCGATCCGCCGGTTCGACCTCGACATCCGCGGGCACTGGGATTTCGAGCTGCTTTGCTACGACGTGGCCGACGACAGCCCCGCGCTCCAGCATGGAGTGCGCGCCCTGCCGCTGCCCGATCAGACCTCGATAGCGGCCGTGGTCCGCGGCGAGCGGCTCGAAAAGCCCGATGATCTGCTCCACGAGCGGCCCTCCGTCGGCGACAGAATCAAGCTTGGCGGCGTCGCACTCGTGGTACGCGAGATGAAAGAAGGCCGGATCAGCAAGGTGGGGCTCAAGTTCCGCTAAACTCGGGGCCACCAGTGAATCACGCCGACTTCATCGCTGCCTACGTTGCAGGCAATGTCAAGGTGGACATCGATCCCAAGGCGGCTGCGCGCTACGTCAGCGCGCGCCTGCTGGTGCCGCTGATGACGTTGCCGGTGCTCGGCATCGGCGTCGCTCTCGCGCTGGTGGGGTGGATATTCACCGGGCTTGCGATACTCGCCGCGGGGATCGTCGTGCCGCGCCTGATCAAGCGCTCTGCGCCGCACTTCGTGCTCATGCAGTCGCTGCAGGATGGGGCTATCTACACGGAGGTCACGCGCGGCAACATCATGCGCGTCACGATGATCGGTGAGCAGTGATCGGACGCACATCTCTCGCGAAGTTCTGCCGTTCACCGTTCACCGCTTACGGCTTCAGAATCCCATCGATCAACTGCAGCACGCGATCGGCGCGCGCAGCGATGCCCTGGTCGTGCGTGACGATGACAAAACTCGTGCGCGTAGTGCGGTTCAGCTCCAGCATCAGCTCGAACACAGTTTGGGCATTGCGGCGGTCGAGGTTGCCGGTCGGCTCGTCCGCGAGCACGCACGCCGGTTGGGTCACCAGCGCGCGCGCGAGTGCCGCCCGCTGGCGCTCGCCGCCAGAGAGCTCGCCGGGCGTGTGCGCGAGGCGGTGGCCGAGCCCCACCGCCTCGAGTATGCGGGCGGCGGCGGCATAGGCCGTCTCGCGCAACTGGCGCCGGATCAGCAGCGGCATCGCGACGTTTTCAAGCGCGCTGAATTCCGGCAGGAGGTGGTGAAACTGGTAGACGAAGCCCAGCGCGCGGTTGCGCATCTCGCC